>UMGH01028067.1_pt1 | contig 11559 bp, 10 predicted proteins | sample 1965231 | NCBI WGS metagenome assembly UMGH01 (sample SAMEA4836068, study PRJEB28245) | human gut metagenome | biome: gut microbiome; material: fecal sample | place: Denmark | collected 2008 | reverse complement strand
TATGAGCAAGGGGGTCAAACTTTTGGATATGGTGAAGGATGTGCTAACCCTGTACAATCAGATGCAGGAAGACGAGACTATTGAAAGAGGCAAAGAGGAAATCCGCACCACTCTTGATGAAATTGCGTCTGCCAAAGAAGTCCTCTCTTCTGTAATGGTGGAACTTTCAGAAGCCAAACAGAAGATGGAGTCAACAAAGATTGCTCTTATAGCCACCCAAAAGAGTACGGAGAATATCGTTAGTAGAATCTGCAATACCATTGTCAAAGCAGAGCAAAGCGACCTCAAAGTTGGCATCAATGATGAAGGACTTACCCAGTTGAACGAGCGGAACAACACCGTCATTGCAGCCTTTAAGCAAGCCCTTGATGAACATGAAAAGCGAATAAATGTCCTATTCACTCACCAACAGAAAGAACTAAAACGCATCCGAAACATTGAAGAAGGTGCTTACTTCAATGGTCGCACCTATGCTTGGATGTTCGGCTTGGCTTTTATAAGTTGGGCAATTATCCTTGTGGGAATCACCATCTGGATATGTATCAAACTTTTTTAGCAAACTTCAAAACATAAACATTATGACAGACAGCGAATATATCAAGACAAGAAAAGCAACTGCCGATGCCCGTATAAACTGGGCAAAAACTGGCATTAGACAGTTCGCCCTGCGTGAAGTTGTAAACGACTATCTGGAGGTGAGCGGTGCAAACCGCTCCTCCATCAGTGGCGAAGAGGCCATCCTCGCACACAGAAAAATAGCAGCCAACCGACTGGCGATTGACTGCATATATGTGTTGTCTAAAGAGGAACTACCCAAGGTGGATAGGGAATTGGAATGGATTGCAAGTGACTTTCTGATGCAAGACCTCGGAATAAGAAGATAAATGTATGACAAACCTCCGCAAGAGAAATTGTCGAGTTCTATAACCTTCGAGGAGGAAAGGAACGAATCTTCGATGATATGAACAATGGTTTCGGATGGGACAGATTGCTCAAATCCTTCATGGCAGAGAGCACCGTGTTCCTTCTTCTTACAGCACTTATCCGTAACTTCTACAAGGCCATTATCCAAAGACTAGATGTAAAGAAGTTTGGACTCAACGCAACAAGTCGCATGAAAGCGTTTGTCTTCAGGTTTGTCTCTGTACCAGCAAAGTGAATCAGGACATTAAGGCGGTATGTGCTGAATATCTATACCTGTAACAATGCTTACGCAGATGTATTCCAGACAGATTTGGGATAACGCCTACAACTTATGGGTATGATACTGCGTATTGCCTCAAGTCGCATTGTGGAGTAAAGGGATATTGTAGGCCGCAAGCGGGTATTTCAGTTCAAATCATCTACAAATTCAGTAATGAGAGGATGTGTACACGCAAGAAGGACGTTGAAAGGCTTAATTGCGGATTTGAGGATTTACAGAAAGAATGAGTGCGGCCCATCCTCCACGCACAAAGGTAGGATAAATCCCTGATATAAAATGATGTATTGATGATTTTTACGACATATTGCGTCGTTTTCGCTTTGGGAACGTTTGCAGATTTTAAGAACGTTCCCGCAAACGTTCTCAGAAAAAGTGGCTAAAATATTTTTGGGTACCTCGTCATCACCCCCTAATTTTGCTCCTGTCAAAAGGGAGCAACTCCTTGAAAATGGGGAATTGATCACAGAGACTGATTTAGAAATCTATTATTGTATAACGCTTAAACATTAACAATCATGAAATCAAATGTATGTTCTTACAGTTACAGTCGCAATGAAGTAAAAGCTGGAATCCTGCACATCGGTGTAGGCAACTTTCATCGTGCTCACGAAGAATTTTTTACCAACCTCCTGCTTGAAGACGCCACCCAACGCAATTGGGGCATCTGTGGCGCTATGCTCCTACCGTTCGATGAACGCCTCTTCAAGGCTTTGAAAAAGCAAAATGGGGAATATACCTTGACGGTTTGTGGCCGCGATGGCAAGGATGAAGCACATCGTATCGGTTCGTTGGTCGAACTGTTGTGGGGTATGGAAGACCCCGAAGCAGTGCTTAACAAGATAGCTGACAAGGATATCCGAATCATTACCCTCACTATCACCGAAGGAGGATATAACATAGCCAAGGCCACCGGAGAATTTATGATTGACAATGCTGATGTACAACACGATATCGCCCATCCTGCCCAGCCGAAGACAGCCTTTGGCTATGTGGCCGAAGGATTGCGCCGTCGAATGGCTGCCGCCCATGGACCCATCACTATCCTCTCGTGCGATAACCTGCAGCACAACGGCCATACTGCTCGCAAAGCGTTCACCACATTCTTTGAGGCACAAGACCCGAAGTTGGCTGCTTGGGTAAAAGAAAATGTGACCTTCCCCAATAGCATGGTGGACCGTATCACACCTGCCACTCGTCCCGAAGACGTAGAACGTTTGAATGCTAAGAATGGTACAGATGACGCAGCTCCCGTCTATTGTGAGGACTTCATACAATGGGTGATTGAAGACAATTTCATTGCCGGACGTCCGGCCTGGGAGAAGGTAGGTGCTGAGTTTACGGATGATGTGACGGCTTATGAAAACATGAAACTGAGCCTGCTCAATGCCAGCCATACCCTGTTGTCTTATCCTTCTTTCCTCAGCGGTTATCGCAAGGTGGATGATGCCATGCACGATGAACGTATTACTAAGTTCGTGCGTCAGTTTATGGATATCGACATCACTCCATACGTTCCCGCTCCCGGAAATACTGACCTAGAGCTTTATAAGCAAACGCTGATTGAGCGCTTCGGCAATCGTACCGTCAGTGACCAGATAGCCCGTCTCTGCTTCGATGGTATTTCGAAATTCCCAGTCTATGTGATGCCTAACCTCATCAAAATGATTGCCGATGGATCAGACTTGACGCGTGTCGCATACTTAATTGCTGCCTATCGTCACTATCTGAAGTATCGCAAGGATGATCATGGAGTGGAGTTTGAAGTGTCTGACCCTTGGCTGACTCCCGAAGATGAAAAACTGATAGCCAGCAATCAGGCTCTCGATTTCCTGGGTTTGTCGGCTTTCACAAGTACCGATTTGAAAGCATCAGCCGCTTTTGTGGAGAAGTACCAGCAGATGGTAGCTAGCATTCTGCAGGATGGTGCCATGGCTACTCTTGAGAAGATTATCGCATAAGCATTCCATCTAAGTCTGGCAATCATGAAACAGCAACCAACCTATTCCATTGGTCCATTTGCCGTGCTTACCTTCATCTATTTTGTGGTGGGGTTCCTTACTACGGTCAATGGACAATTTCAAGGGCCGCTGAAAGTGGCTTTCTTGAGTGATAGCGTGGACCTGAAGAATACGCTTACCACACTCATCTCCTTTTTCTTTTTCCTGGGTTATCTGCTCAATAGTTCCTTGGGAGGCAAGTGGATTAATCTGCATGGATACAAGAAGACTTTGATACGTGCACTCGCCATCATGGTGGGAGGACTACTGATGTATGCGTGTTCCTCTTATGTAGCTGTACATTTGGGTTCTTATCACCTAACTATTGGTGAGGAAATGATTCCTTATGGATACTTTGTATTCCTGTTCGGATCCTTTCTGATGGGCACCTCGGCAGCCATCCTACAGGTGGTCATCAACCCTTATGTGGCTGCCTACGAACTGCCTCATACGCAGCCTGTGCAACGCATGAATATCGTTTGTGCTATCAACTCCTTGGGCACCACCGTAGCGCCTTTCTTTGTGACGGGTGTGTTTTTTGCAGGGGTAGCCATGGAAAGCGTGACGGCTCAGCAGCTCTTTTTCCCATTCTTACTTCTGGCGCTTTGCATATTCCTCACTATGGTGGTCACACAGCGTCTTTCGCTTCCTGATTTGGCTGGAACGCGTGCCGCTGAGGGGGAAAGCTAGATCGTAGCATCTGGTCGTTCAGCCACTTGAAATGGGGTGTCATAGCCATCTTCTTTTATGTGGGAACCGAAGTAGCAGTGGGTGTGAATGTGAATCTCCATGCCATGGATCTGGTGGAGGAAGGGGTGAATATCAGCCCAGCTTTGTTGGCTACCCTCTATTGGGGAGGATTAATGGTAGGGCGTCTCTTTTTCAGCTTTTTCAACAACATTTCTCCGCGCCGCCTGTTGATAGGAACCACGGTCACGGCTATCGCTTTGTTGATGGCGGCTATCTGGACCAACAATCTTTGGCTACTTGTTTCTGTAGGTCTCTGCCACTCTGTGATGTGGAGTTGTATCTTTACCTTAGCGGTAAAAGGCCTGAAGAAATACACCTCGAAAGCATCGGGTATATTTATGATGGGAGTGTTTGGAGGAGCTGTTTTCCCCGTACTTCAAGGCGTAATGGCTGATGTGTTGGGCGATTGGCAATGGACATGGATGATTGCTGTAGTTTGCGAAGTGGTAATGCTTTGCTATGCGCTATGGGGATCAAAGGTCAGCGATAGCTATTGCCTTCAAGATGAATGATTGACAACTCAGATTTTCAATTTCCAAATGTGAAAGAAGATATGAACTCAGAAAGAAATATAATCGTGGGTATGGGTGAAGCATTGTGGGATGTGTTGCCCGAAGGAAAGAAAATAGGTGGCGCTCCTGCCAACTTTGCTTATCATGTATCGCAATTCGGACTAGAAAGCCGCGTGGTGAGCGCCATTGGAGAGGACAGGTTGGGTGCAGAAATTACGGAGAACTTCTGTGACAAGGGGCTAAAACAAGAAGTCGCTGTGGTGCCGTATCCTACGGGTACGGTACAGGTGAAGCTCGATGCCAATGGTGTGCCTTGCTATGACATCAAAGAGAATGTAGCGTGGGACAATATTCCCTTTACACCAGCTTTGGCTGAACTGGCTCAGCATACCCAAGCCGTCTGTTTCGGATCGTTGGCACAGCGCAATGTGGTGAGCCGAAACACCATTCATCATTTTCTCGATGCCATGCCGGAAGATGAGCAAACGTATAAGATCTTTGATATTAATCTTCGACAGGGATTCTATACCAAGGAGATTATTTGCGATTCAATGCGCAGATGCAACATATTGAAGATTAACGATGAGGAGTTGGTGACCATCAGCCGTATCTTTGGTTATCCCGGCATTGACCTGCAGAATAAGTGCTGGATTCTACTTTCCAAGTACGATTTGAAGATGCTCATCCTTACTTGCGGCGTGAATGGCAGCTATGTGTTCACATCGGGTAAGGTGTCGTTTGTAGAAACGCCCAAAGTAGAAGTAGCCGATACGGTAGGTGCAGGCGATTCGTTCACGGCTACATTCATCTCGGCTCTTATCAAGGGATTACCCATCTCAGATGCGCATAAGTTGGCCGTTCGCACATCGGCCTATGTGTGTACGCAGAATGGAGCCATGCCGCTGTTGCCAGACTACCTGAAAAACTTCTGACCTATGAAGACTCGGGTTATCTATATATTTACTGCATTGGTGAATGGGCCAACCCCCAACACCAATGCTTATGCCCAGCTGGGCATGAAAGCCAGTCTTTGCAACAATCACCTGTGGCGAGGAATGGAGGTGAGTGACGGATGTGTACTGACTGCTGATGCCTTCTATACATCTCCCAATGGGCTCTTCACCTTAGGTTTGTGGGGAGGAACAAACACGCAAGGCACTTACAAGGAATTTAACCATCATCTATCTTTTCAAAAGAATGGATGCCAATTGGCCTTGTGGGATACCTATAACTTCTCGCCAGGCGCTACGTACAACAATCGTGAATATTTCAATTACAGTGCTCGCACCACAGGGCGCTTTCTGGATGCCACATTCAGCTATCGTTTTCAGTCGAAGGTCCCCTTGTTGCTCAGCTGGAGTACCATTGTATTCGGTCGCGACCGCAATGCCGACAATACGGCCAATAAATACTCTACGTTTGTTTATGCCGAATATCCGGTCTATCAAAATCTGGAATGGCGGTGTCGATGCTGGGGTAGGCGGCGCGTTTGCACTCCATCGTGCAGGCGACTCCACACACTTCTTTGGGACGACCGAAGGCATTGTGCATGTATCCTTGCGCGTGTCGCGTACATTGAAGCTAGGTGGCTATCCGTTGCCTCTTCATGCCGAAGGATTGTGGAATCCGCAATCCGATAAAGCCTATTTTCAGATAGGAGCACAGTTATTCAGCTTTTGATCATTATCATTATTAAAATTGAAATTATATGGAAATAAAAGATTTTTGCACAGGCGTCCAGCATATTGGATTGCCGACGAATGATTTGGCAAAAACCATTTCATTCTATCAGTCTTTGGGCTTTGCAACAGCCTACCGTACCAATAATCAAGGTGAGGAAGTAGCTTTCCTGCAGCTTCACAATTTAGTGATTGAAACCTATCAGAATCGTCAAGCTGAAATGAGAAGTGGTGCGATAGACCACATCGCTATTGATGTGAAGCATATTGATCAGCTCTTTTTAAATATTCAAGAAGGAGGCTTCCATAGCTTACACACGCAAGTGCAAGAACTTCCTTTTTGGGAAAACGGAGTGAAATTCTTTACCATCGTAGGACCGAACCAAGAGAAGATTGAGTTTTGTGAAAGACTCTGATTCATCGAAAGACGGACAGGATCGAGGCTAGCTATGGCTATTGAGAGATGGGAGCATTCTTCTCTGTGGATGCTCTCATCTGTATTTCTGCATCCATGATAATGGATCGTTTCGGAGCATTCGGATCCTGAATGAGCTCGAGTATAAGCTCGGCTGATTTACGACCCATATCCTGCAGCTTGGGCTCTACGGTAGTGAGCTGCGGATGTACGATCGTAGAAAGTTCTGTCCCGGAAAAACTTGCTATCGCTATATCTTCTGGTATTTGTTTACCTAACTCTCTGAGCCGATTCATAGCCCCAATCGCTAAGGTATCTGTAAAGGCAAAGATAGCATCGGGCTGTTTTTCTTCTGCCACTAGTTGGTTGGCAATGCGGGCTCCATCTTCAAATCCCATACCTTCACTTTTAATCATTCGGATATTCTCCTCCAAACCAAATTTGAGCATCGCTTCTTTGTAGCCGCGCGCTCTCTCATAAGCATTATAGATACTATCGGGGCCCGCCAGATGAATGATGGATTTGCGTCCTAATCGTATCAGCTTTTCTACCAAGAAAAAAGATTTCAGATAGTCATCGACCAGCACCTGCGGCACATCCCACCCTTGTGGAATACGGTCGTAAAACACGATAGGCATTCCGTGTTCCATCAAGCGTTGGTAGGCTTCTTGGTTTTCTTTGTAACTACAAATAGACACGATGATACCGTCTACCATAAAATTCTCCATCATCTGTATGCTCTCCAACTCTTTGGCAGGACTTTCACCACTATCGGCAATAATCACCTTGATATGATGAGCGTAAAGCACCTCTTGAATACCGCTGATAACTTTGGTTGCAAAGGGAGTGACCATCTCGGGCACGATGACTCCAACGGTGTTGGTATGTCCATATTTCAGATTCGTAGCTACCGGATTTCGTTTGTAGCCCATCCGTTGGGCGGTCTCTAATACTTTCTCCTTGGTTTCCCGACGGATATTTTTGTCGTCGATCAAGGCTCTGGATACTGTAGATACAGATAACTGTAATTCCTTGGCTATGTCTTTGATGGTGATATGCTTCATGATACTCCTTAATTCCGCAACACTATTATAAATTAAACTTTTTAAGTACCTGAGCAACAAAAAGTTCTTGCTTTGGCAAGCGGCAGAGCGGGTTACTTGGACAAGCCAAGCGGCAGAGCCGAGCGGCCCAGGATTTTGTCATGTCGAAGAATTCACCTATCTTAGTGTTGTAAAACAAACAAGAGAATTCAACGATAGACATGGCAAAGGTACGAAAATCGGTTGTGAAAGCATCAAATTCGCCCTGTTTTGGTGCTTGTTTGGCAAAGAAAATGAATATATAGCATTATTCTGATAGATTATCACACTTAATAAATATCACTTATTCTATTTTCTCAAACCCCTCAACCAACCCCGAAATAACTCTTCTCGCACGTTGCCACTTAGAGCTACTTGACACAGCAAACTTTTTGTGGTTGATAGTGATAAACGAATCAACCCTTTGGGCTGGGTCGTACTTGTATTCCCGACTAGAGAGCTGATTTATTGCACGCAGGAAAGTGGCGAAAGACACATTGGGAGCAAGGTGGTTGGTACGCAAAAGTGCAGCCTTGATATAAGCAGTCTCGTATTCATGCTCCATGTTGTTTAGGGCAACTAAGATGATTTCTTTCAATGCTGTCTTATTTTCTGCTATTAGGATATCATCGATACTCAGTTCTTCTTGCTGAATGATTCTGCGTCCATGCTTCCCTTTTGTATTGGCAAGAGCATTCTTTATGGTCTGTCGAAATTCTATGTCCTCTATTTCCTTACTTTGTTTTATCCATTCTGCTTTCTTGTCAAGACCTTGCGTAACGCTGGTTTCCACAAGATTTACTATAATTGTTTTGACACTTTCACGCACGATGGAAAGTTGTTTGTCGTTAAGACTTACTTTGCTCAATGCCGTTGCACTCTTGGGTAGTCCATGGTCAAAGCAGATATAATAGAGCGTACACATCAGCAATGTATTTCGTTCCTCAAAGATTTCTTCACGAATACAGAAATACATTTCTGGGAGAGCATGAATGGCAGACAGCATTATTCGCTTTGATATTGTTGCAAGTTCTTCCGCTGTATGCCCTTTGCTAAAATTAAATACAGCCATTTGTACGAGGGAAGGCAACGAATCCCAAAACTCTTTAGCTGAGACATAAGGGATATAAAGATGCTCGTCATCTTCTTCACTCATATCCTTGTCAACAAGACCATATTCCCTTATCAAGATTAGGTCTTCGTTTGTTTCATTCTTATCCCTACCAATAACTTCGGAATAGAAACCCAATCGCAGATAGCCAGTGAAAGCCATCATTTCATCGATAACACGTATAGCCACGGCTGTCTTTTCATCATCTGACAGAACGGTATCTGTGTTGGATACAAATAGTTTCCGACACTCAATAAGCACGGATATAGGCACATATTTCGCAGCCATTTTGAATATGCGTTCAATTTGGCTGAAATCGTTGCGCATCATCTTCATCATATCCAATGAGAAGCGTGAGTAATCCTCTTGGTGTTCCTGCTTCCAAAAATGCACTTTGTCAAGCGCATCCCTCATGGCGTTCTTTTTGAATTCTTTTATGTCCATCTGCTAAATTCCTGTTATTAGGTGGCAATTTGAGAAATACGATCATTCGCCCAACTGCTTCAACAAGAAATCTTCCAGTGTCTTTCTGTCTGGCAACTGGAGCATATAGGTGGAAACAAAAAGTTGGTTATCCATGCCAGCAAGAGCATACTCCACCATTTTCTTTCCCTTTCGTGTACAGAGCAATATGCCGACAGGAGGGTTATCCCCTGACTGCATCTCATTCTCCTTGTAATATGACACATAAGCATTGAGCTGTCCGAGGTTCTCATGCGAAAACTCCTCGTTCTTCAGTTCTATGATGACACCGCAATGCAGAATGCGGTTGTAGAACACAAGGTCGGGATAATAATACTCGTCATCAATAATGATGCGCTTTTGGCGAGCCTCAAAACAAAAGCCCTTGCCGAGTTCGAGGATAAACTCTTGAAGGTGGCTGATTAGCGCATCCTCAAAATCATGTTCGTCCACTATTTCCTGCGCCTTCAATCCTAAAAATTCAAAGGTGAAAGGTTGGCGAATTTGCAACGCAGCAGAGTCATGCCCTTGTACAGAGGGCAAAGAAAGCATTTTCTCCTGGTTGGCACTGATACCAATGCGGAAATATAGATTAGTGTTAATCTGACGGCGAAGTTCACGAACAGACCATGTACACTTGATACACTCCTGCTCGTAGAAGTAACGTGCAAGAGGGTCATCCACGCTCATAATTTCTCGTATATGAGAAAAAGACAAGCGTGAGACTATCTTTTCTGGTGGTGTCTGAAAATTATGCGACGCTGTCGCACAATTTGTATTAAACTGGACATCAGCAGATTTATCCATCAAAGGAATACAACTCCCTGATTTATTCGACTGCGTTGAATAAATTTCATTTGGAACGAATAGTCCTCCCATTTGTGGGTATAAGTTGTAGAAGTTTCGAGAAGTCTGGAACAAAGTAACATTAAGTCCTTTTCTATTCACCTGTTCCTCTAACTTTTTCAGCAATTGCGTTCCGTACTCTGCCCGATCTTTGCCGTGTTGTTCAAACTCAACGATGTAATAGCCAATGAGCCAGTTGCGCATGGTCTGCATACGGTTGATAGCCCTTACAGCCGATGACTGGGCTGCATCATGGGTCGTTTGAATGATGGATGCCAAGTCGCTGAAAGAGTGAAACGTGCTGCTCCAATCCTCAAAAGGAAGTTCCATCCCTTCGTGAGTGTATGTTGATATTTCGTTTGCCATGTTATACCTTTATATATTGAATGTGATTATTTTTTCGTCAAAAGTTGCAGAAGCATTGCTGTTTTCTGTTCTTCCGTCATATTGTTGATGTCCTCCTCCGTTATCTTTGACTCCAAGTCAAGGAGTTTGCTATTATATTCAAACTGCGTCTCCAAAGGATACTGGGCAATATACCTATCTGTTATCGAATGATTGGTTGAATGTCCCATACTTTCGGATATGTATCTCTGTTCCACACGTGCATGGGAAAGATTTGTTCCGTAAGAATGTCTACACCATGTTCCCGATGGGCGCACCTCCCAATGAAGCACATCTTGGCAAATCTTGATGATTCTGTCCTGCACATTGGAGTTCTCTTGTGAGATTCGTTTGCGCTTATCAGCTTTCAGTGTTGCACCTTGCAGAATATCAGGAAAAACAAAGCCATTGAGCGTTGGCTCAGCAGCAATCTCGTCAAGAATCCGCTGGAGAGGCTTTATTATGGGAATAATCACCTCCGAACCACCTTCCGTGCGATTTGTGGTCTTCACTCTTTTAAACTTGAAGGCTTTTCTACCAGTGTCGAAATAATATTGAGAATAAGTCAATTCGCCAGCATCGGCAAGATTAAAACCATTACACAGGTATTGGGCAAGGAACAATCCCAATGAATAATGCGCCCTTTCCGCATATCCACTTTTCCAAGTATCGGGATAACGTTTCTCAATGAACACTCGATACAATTCGGTCATTTGTTCTACTGTCAGATAGCAATGCTTTCTCGACTCTCCAACAGGAATAGACACCAATTTCTTCTTATGGATATTGGAGAAAGGGTATTCTTGATTGGTGAGGTAACCCATAGACACGCACTCATTCCAAACGGCCCGACAAGAACGAAGGTATATTCCACGCGTAGTGTTGCTAATCTTGCCGACAATGTTGCCTGCTTCGTCCTTTACGCCATTCATCATGCCATTGTTCCAATATTCTATGTCTTCCTTGTCGACCTTGAAGCCAACGACAGGTCTATCCCACATAATTTTCTGAAAGGACTTCAAGGCGTACTCGTATGATTCTGCGGTGGTGCAACGCTCACCATTATTATCCGTGAGATTTAAGTACATGACAAAAATTTAAAAACATCGAATTTTGG
>UMGH01073075.1_pt1 | contig 11574 bp, 10 predicted proteins | sample 1965231 | NCBI WGS metagenome assembly UMGH01 (sample SAMEA4836068, study PRJEB28245) | human gut metagenome | biome: gut microbiome; material: fecal sample | place: Denmark | collected 2008 | reverse complement strand
ACGACGAACTTCGTCCTTAAAGAGCCATTTCAAAGGTTCGCAGAGCTGCAAGTTCATTTCCTTAGGCAGACCACCCACATTGTGGTGACTCTTAATAACCTTACCCGTAATATTCAAACTTTCAATGCGGTCGGGATAAATAGTACCTTGTGCCAACCACTTTGCACCAGTCTGTTTCTTAGCTTCGGCATTGAACACCTCCACGAAGTCACGACCAATAATCTTACGCTTTTCTTCGGGATCGGTCACACCTGCAAGGTCTGCAAAGAACTTCTCGCTTGCATCTACGCCAATCACGTTCAAGCCCAGACACTTGTAATCGTTCATTACATCGCGGAACTCATTTTTACGAAGCATACCGTGGTCAACGAAGATACAAGTAAGATTGCTACCAATAGCCTTATTGAGTAAAACAGCTGCAACAGAACTATCTACGCCACCCGAAAGACCAAGAATTACCTTATCGTCTCCCAACTCAGCCTTCAACTCAGCAACTGTAGTGTCAACAAACGAAGCAGCACTCCAGTCTTGACGGCTACCACAAATGTCTACAACAAAGTTCTTAAGCAACTGAGTGCCTTGCAATGAGTGGAACACCTCGGGGTGGAACTGTACGCCCCAAAGTTTTTCATTTTCTGCTTGATAAGCAGCAAACTTCACCTTTGAGGTTGAAGCGATGCACTTAAAGTTTTCAGGAATAGCAGTAATTGTGTCGCCATGGCTCATCCACACTTGAGAATTTTCGTCAAATCCCTTGAAAAGAGGATTTTCGTGATCGAAACTTTCGAGATTAGCACGACCATACTCACGGCTACCAGCAGGTTCTACCTTTCCACCATAAGTTTGCGCCATATATTGTGCACCATAGCATATACCGAGAATAGGATATTTGCCACGGATATTGCTCAAGTCTACCTTGAATGCTTCAGGATCATATACGCTATAAGGCGAACCTGAAAGAATCACACCAATAACTGAAGGGTCATCGTGTGGAAACTTGTTGTAAGGCAGAATTTCGCAGAAAGTATCGAGTTCACGCAAACGACGACCAATAAGTTGCGTAGTTTGCGAACCGAAATCGAGAATGATTATTTTCTGTTGCATACGTAAGAAATATGTAATTTATGTGCAAAGATAGTGCAAGGTGAGCGCATAGCAAAACAAAAAAAGCATTTTTTTGTTTTACTTTGCCGAACCGCAGCCTATCTTCGCGAAGCATAGATAGTGCAAGGTGAGCGCATAGCAAAACAAAAAAGCATTTTTTTGTTTTGCTTGACGGGTACTCCTTAATAATAGCTTGCTATTATTTTTTTAGTCAAAAATGTCCATCAATGAGCCATAAATGTTCATAAATTATTTTTTTGAATGTCCATAAATACCCCCTTTCGGGGTTGGGCTGGCGCGCGAAGTATCAAATTCTGCGCAAGTTATTTTTTGAACATTATACAAAAAAGTGGTTCTAATAATCTGATATATTATCTAACAGATTTATTAGAACCACCCTTCAGTTCATATTACATAAGATGTAAGCATGCACCGTATACACCTATAATATATATAGGTAACAATTTATCGTTACTCAAAAGTTGTATGTCGTGCATTACATCATTACCTGATTGAGTGAATAACTACCCATAATTTTCGAACGATCTACATGACCACGAATACCAGGAATAGAACCACGTGAGGTATACTGCCACATGATATAATCCTTACCATCGTTAAGAGTCGGAGAATCGTTACGATAACGAGCAATCATAAAGTGATAGTCGGTAAACTCACCTTGCAAATAGCTGTTGTAGAAATTGTGGTAAGTATAAAGCAAAGGCTTTTTGCCATAGAACTCTGTAACTTTTTCGATAAACGATCGGAGGTCTGAAATAAAAGCTTCAGAACTAACCGAACCACGATGTTCAATATCAATAATAGGCACAAGGTCTTGATTATCAATTTTCACCACCGAGGTCATGTTTTCGAACTGCTTTTGCCAATCGATGTTCGGACGATAAAAATGATAACTGCCTACACTCAATCCCACTCGACGTGCTTCAGACAAGTTACGCTCGTAAGTGTCATCTACAAGCGAAGCACCCTCTGTGGCTTTGAGATATACATAAGAAATAGGCGTGCCATTAACCACCTCATCCCAGTTAATGCTTCCCTGATAGTGAGAAACGTCAATACCTTCTTTATACTTTGAATTGATACGCGCATTGCTTGTACGCAAGAACACGGCAGCGGCATGCATCATGCGCTTTTCGCCTACAGACTTTGCTGCTAAAGCATCGGGCTCATCACAAATAACCTCGACTACTTGTCCATGTACTTTTTCTTTTTTACGCGCTTGCATAGGACTTGCTGCTGACACCAATAAAGCTACAGCCAACAAGCATCCTCCCAATTTATGTATGTTACCTTTGAAAAACTTTTTCATATCCATGCTTGCAAAGTTATGAATATCTGATGTTTTACGCAAGAAATTAGTTCATTTTTTAGGTAGTTTTACGAAAATTGAGAGCCATTACATGATTATACCCTTGTAAAAAATGATTTTTAAAGCCCTATAATGGCAATAGTTCACGAAAACGAAGTTCGTGTTTTTTCTTTTCGTCCTCGCTTATTCCCTGTTCGTCCAACCATTTACAAAAGGCTTGGATAGCTAATGTGTGCATTTGTGCTCGTCCTGCATTCAAGCCACTCTGAAAAGGACGATTGGGCAAGTGCGTTCTGTTGAAATTTCCGTCTGCCATAACTTATTTTCTAAGGATTACTAATCAAATTGCATGCAAAAGTAGTCACATTTACAATAGAAAGAAAAACTTTTTTGAAAAAACTTTTGCCTTTCAAGTTGTTTGCAGTAACTTTGCTTCGCAATCTTATGCTAAGACAGCATACATCACACTGTTCAAAGCATAAGACTTAAACAGAAATACAAACTCTTTATTAAATAAAATATTCACTATGACTATTGAAACTTGCGATTTCAAGGGCAAGAAGGTGATTGTCCGCGTAGACTTCAACGTGCCTCTTGACGAGAATGGTAACATCACAGACGACACTCGTATCCGCGGTGCCCTCCCCACATTGAAGAAGGTACTTGCTGATGGTGGTTCACTTATCATCATGAGCCACATGGGTAAGCCCAAAGGCAAGGTTAACGCTAAGTTCTCTCTCAGCCAGATTGTTGACGCTGTTAGCGAAAAGCTCGGTGTAAAGGTTCAGTTCGCTCCCGACTGTGCTAAGGCTCAGGAAGCTGCTGCTGCTTTGCAGCCTGGCGATGTTCTCTTGCTCGAGAACCTCCGTTTCTATCCTGAGGAAGAAGGCAAGCCCGTTGGCATTGACAAGGAAGATCCTAAATACGATGAGGCTAAGAAGGAAATGAAGGAACGTCAGAAGGAGTTCGCTAAGACTTTGGCTTCATACGCTGACATCTACATTAACGATGCCTTTGGTACTGCTCACCGCAAGCATGCCTCAACTGCCGTTATCGCTGACAACTTTGATACAGACCACAAGATGCTCGGTTACTTGATGGAGAAGGAAGTTCACGCTGTTGATAGTGTATTGAGCAACATCAAGCGTCCCTTCACTGCCATCATGGGTGGTTCTAAGGTTTCTACAAAGATTGGTATCATTGAAAACCTCTTGGGCAAGGTTGACAACCTCATTCTTTGCGGTGGTATGACTTATACTTTCGCTAAGGCTCAGGGTGGCAAGATTGGTAAGTCTATCTGCGAAGACGATAAGCTCGACGTAGCTCTTGACGTTATCAAGAAGGCTAAGGAAAATGGTGTAAACCTTGTTCTTGGTACTGACTGCATCGCAGGTGATGACTTCTGCAATGATTGCAACACACAGGTTTGCCAAGCTAACGACATTCCCGAAGGCTGGGAAGGTATGGACGCTGGTCCTGAAACTCGCAAGGCTTTTGCCAAGGTTATTGAAGAAGCTAAGACTATCCTTTGGAATGGTCCTGCTGGTGTATTCGAAATGGATAACTTCGCTGGTGGTTCAAAGGCTATCGCTGAAGCTATTGCCAAGGCTACTGCTAACGGTGCATTCTCACTCATCGGTGGTGGTGACTCTGTAGCTTGCATCAACAAGTTTGGCATGGCTGACAAGGTTTCTTACATCTCAACTGGTGGTGGTGCTTTGCTCGAAGCTATCGAAGGTAAGACTCTTCCTGGTATCGCTGCCATCAAGGGCTAATCTTTCCTTATTCTATATATAAGGCTGCCTGCCATGCTAAATAGGCTCGCAGCCTTATATATTATTATAGATCACAAAATTGGTCTTCAACAAATGTGCAAATAGGAGTATGTGAAACCACGGCTCGGCATGTGCGTTACTGCATTGTAGCGCCAGCATGCTCTTGCTTGCGTACACACAAACTCTTATTTGCACTTTTTCTTATCCAAACTACCCATCTGCAATGAATTTTATAAAGTCCCACATTGTTGTTATATTATCACTTCTCTGCCTTGGTTTAGCAGCATGCAAAGATAATGCACCACAAGAGGTGCTTAACTTTGGCACCGAACGCTATGACTCGGCAGCATTACACGTTGCATTAGTACCTAACCGCGACTGTCTGCCCATTTATTATGCCGAGCGTACAGGACTTTATGATTCGTTGGGGTTGAAATTACAAATAGCTACGTATGGTTCGCAAATGGACTGTGACACAACCCTCATGGGACGCATTGCTGATGGCGGCTGGGCTGACCGCGAAAGAATGCGTACTTATGGCAACAAAATGAAAGACATTGAACCTATGTGGGATGGCACACTACAATGGAGCATTTACACTTGCGAACAACTGCGCATTCGCGACTTAAAAGCACTGAAAGGACGTACCATTTCTATCGCCCGAAACTCTGCTGAAAAAAATTATCTATTAACGGTGTTGAATAGTGCCAAAATCAACACTGACGATGTGTATTTTCCACAAATCAATAATTTGAAGATGCGTGCACAAATGCTTACGGGCAACCAAATAGACGCTGCTGTACTTACATGGCCCTATACGGCTTTAGCTGCAGCCAACGGACATCGTTGCTTAAAATCACAACGTTTTGCCGACCCTAATGCTTGCTTTGTAATGAAACGCAGTCATTTAAAAAAAGCCCAACGTCGCGAACAATGGAAGATTTTTGAGAAAGGACGCAAAATGGCACTCGACTCAATACGCATTAAAGGACCTAAAGCTTACTCACTCATTTTGCAAAAAGACTATGGCATCCCTAAAGAGATTGCCGATACATTAAAATATTAAGGGTGGTTTTAAATAGGTATTCAAAATATGAGTACCACCCTAAAGCAGCATAACAGTCACCACACATATATATAATATGGATAAACATACTTATCAGTACTTGCATAAAGATGCCATAACTGCTTTAAAGGAACACCATTTGCTCTCTGCCTTACAGTCGTTGCAAGGCATGGCATCGTCCTTGAAAGAATGGAGCATAAAAGAGGAAGCTGACACGCTTGTTGACTCTTACCAAATATTGCTGAGCTACCTTGTTAAAGGTGCTGCCGACCCTGAACGCCATAAAATGTATAAATCATTTGAACGCAGGGCTTATGAATTGGCAGACATGCTTGAGCGCGCGGGTGACTTGCAAAATGAAACTTCATTTTATGCCACAAGTTTGCGCACGTTAAAGAATTTACATGGCAACCATTTTACACTTTCCGACTTATTGCAAGAAGGTGTTTCTGCACGTGATATTTTTGATGCTGTATGGTTATCGGGTGCATGGACTACTGCCGATGAAACGACTGTAGCTAACTTTATGGCTGACGCAAACATTATCGAGAACAACAAATGTTTGCTACTTAGTGCTGCAACGCTTTCAGCAATGCGCTACTTTGACATTGCCAAATACCGGTTGTTACTTGACAATGCACTTTCTGACGAAGTTAAAGTCCGTGTACGTGCCATTGTGGGACTTGTTTTTGTACACATCGCGCATCCTGAACGTACAAAATTTTATCCTGAAGTAGCAACTCGTTTGCAACTTATGTTGGACATTCAGAACTTTGTAAACCAATTGGAATTGCTGCAATCTCAATTATTTTTGAGTTTGGAGACCAAACGTATTGAGCAAAACCTGCAAAACGAGATTATTCCACAGGTTATGAAACGCATCGAACACTTACACATTGATCGTTCGTTGGGTTTGGATGAAATTAAAGATAAACTCTCTGAAGCTGACTTAAACCCTGAATGGGATGAAGACGGAAGACCTTCGAAGTTGGCTAAATACATGCACGAATTTGTTGAACTGCAAGAACGTGGTGCCGACATGTATATGGGTTCCTTCAAGGTGATGAAGCAGCGTTTTTCTTTCTTTAATGTGGTGTGCAATTGGTTTTACCCCTTTACCATGAACCATCCCGAAGTTCCTCAAGGACTTTCTGAAAACCGCATGTTAAAGGTGCTTATCAACCGCACAGGCTTGTGCGACTCCGACAAATATTCGTTTTGCCTCATGATGTCGCAAATGAAAAACCAGACTCAGGAACACATGGACCAATTTGTAGAGAATATGGAAAATGTAGACCTAACAAGCGAGGATGCTTTAGACCCTACCCAGCTTTTCAAAGAGGAAATGCGCTCGTATGTACAAGGCTTTTACCGTTTTTGCAACCTTTATTTGCATCGCGAAGAATTTGTCAATCCCTTCCAGCTTAACTTATTCTTAGCAGACCACTTTCCGTTTCAAAAATTGCTCGATGATGACGATATGCTACAGCGTTTGGCTGAGTTCGAGTTTAAAGATAAGTCATACAACATAGCACTTGACCTTTACAAAAAGTTGCCACAGGAAAAACTCACGGCTAACATATTCCAAAAGATGGGCTATTGTTATGAGCAAGAAGGAAATGTTGAGCAAGCCATAATTCTTTACGAACGCGCCAACTTGCTGAAGCCACATTCTAAATGGACTATTAAAAGATTGGCAGCCTCTTCACGTGCAGCTGGCAATTATGCAAAAGCTTTTGACTACTACACTGAGCTTGAAGAGTTCCTCCCCGAAGACGCTGATGTTGCACTTCATCAAGCAGAAAGTCTCATCTGCTTGCAACGTTACGACGAGGCTTTTAAATACCTTTTCAAAGCTAACTATCTCAAACCTCAATCGGCACTTGCCACACGTGCCTTGGCTTGGTGTTCGTTGCTCACAGGTAAATACGAACAAGCTGAAAAATACTACCAAAAGGTTTTGGAGCACGCCCCTACCCCAACCGACTATCTCAATGCAGGACATACTGCATGGTTACAAGGACATATTGCCGAAGCTGTTAGTCGTTACCGCAACGCACGAAACAACGATTCTAAAACGCTCGAATTTCTGAAAGAAGACGAAGAACTGCTTAAACGTGCAGGACTAACTGACGAAGACTTGGCTATGATGAAAGATGCCTTGAGCGTATAAAAAACTTTTCCTCACATGAAACAAATAGCACTCACTACTTTACTCTGCGCATGCACTTCGATTTACGGATTTGCACAAAATGCAAAGCAATATCAAGAATACTTTGAACAGACCTTGCAAACAGGCAACACAACTTGCAAGTTGCAAAAGAGCATAGCTCATAAAAAAGTTGAGCAAACCCAACAACAAGTGTGGAATGCTTGGAAAACCGCCAACAACAAGGTTAAACAGAACGTGCTGATGCCTACTGCTGCTTTAAGCAATCAATCGGATGCTTGGCAACTGCCCGACTCTATAGAGCCTCATGCCACAATGCCTTATTATTTTGGCACTAAAGGCAATCGTCCTGAAAATGGGTATCCGTTCTTTTTATATCTTCATGGCTCAGGACCTAAGCAACATGAATGGGCAACAGGCTTGGCTTTAGCACAACAATTTGCAGATGCTCCCTCTGCCTATTTCATTCCTCAAATTCCAAATGAAAACGAATGGTACCGTTGGTGGCAACGCAGCAAACAATATGCATGGATGAACTTGATTCGCCAACTGATGTTGCGCCCCGAAATCAATCCTAATCGTCTTTATGTTTTTGGCATTTCAGAAGGTGGATATGGTTCGCAACGTCTTGCTTCATTTTATGCAGACTATTGGGCAGCTGCGGGTCCTATGGCAGGAGGTGAACCTTTAAAGAACGCGCCTGTTGAAAACTTAGGAAATATTGGTTTTTCATTGCGCACGGGTGCTAACGACCGTGGTTTCTACCGCAACTTGCTAACACGCTACACAGCCGAGGCGCTTGATAGCATTGAACACCTCAACCCTGAAGGCTATCGTCACAAAGTTGAGCTTATTCCTGGCAAACAACACTTCATTGACTATTCGGTAACCACCCCTTGGCTCTCACTCTTTACTCGCAACCCCTACCCCAAACAGTTTCGTTGGGAGGACTTTGAAATGGACGGGGTTCACCGCACGGGTTTCTATAACTTAGCTGTAGACAAACGGCCTTGCGACTCTTTGCGTACACGCTACGATGTGAACATCACCAACAATAACGTTTACATCAGCATTGAGGACATCCATTACACCACTTTAGAGCGCGACCCCATGTTTGGCATCGAACTAAAGTCGGGACGTAGCTACACCACAGCACATGGGGGTGAACTCACAGTGTTCTTTAATGAGAAATTAGTTGATCCCAAACGTCCTGTAAAGATTGAAGTGAACGGCAAAATGGTTTACAACAAGCCCTTACGTGCCAATGTGCAAAACATGTTGCGTTCTGTAGCAACCTTTGCAGACTCTGAGCGTGTATATCCCTATGCCGTAACTCTGAAATACTAAGTAGGCACTCTACTCAAGTTTCGGATTTAGTCAAGACGGGCTTGACTAAATCCGAAACTTGAGTAAAATAATTAGCTATCCCATGTCATCCATTATCCATTTCGAAGGCATTGACATTATTGCAAACATCAAACGGGTAAAAATGCTACGGCTTAGCATCAAGCGCGATGGTAGTCCGCAGCTTACAATTCCCATTGGCTTATCCGAAAGTATCGTGCATAGCTTTCTGCAAAAAAATGCACAATGGCTGCACACACACGTAGCTAAAGCACAAGAGCGACATGTCCAACGGCAGAACATGCTTCAGCATACCTTTACACAAGGCGAACATTTTCAGTTTTTAGGTCAAACCTATACCTTGCAAATTAAACATCATGACGCCCCCGCTCAAGTAACAGCTACAACCGATGGCACCCTGCTTGTGCAAGTAAGAGATGATAGGCGCAATGTTTTGCAACAAGCCATTAACACATGGTATATTAAGGAGTTTCAGCGCATCATAAAACAACTTTTAGATTATTGGTTGCCCATTATGAACGAAGCGCCCCTCAATGAAATTCGCTTAAAGAACATGGTGTCACGTTGGGGGAGTATGAAGCCTCAGCAACGCATCGTGTGTTTCAACCTTCGCATGATTTTCTATCCCATTGAAGCGATTGAACAAGTCGTGGTTCACGAACTTTGCCATCTCAAAGAGCCCTCACACAACGCTCGCTTTCATGCTCTCATGGCACACTATTTGCCCGACTACAAACAGCGCAAGCTATTATTGCGATAAACTGTTGCAACAATAGCTTGCGCTGTATTCATTTCTGGGTGGTTCTAATAATTCTGATAAGTTGATTTATGCCCTATCGTGTGTGTATGGGGGGTAGTGAACGAAGGAGCATAGCGGGCTATGTGACTGAGCGAACTGACCCCAAGACACATGCGAGAGGGTGCAAAGCAACTATCAGAATTTTTGAATTTTCAAATCAGAATTTTTAGAACCACCCTTAAATCGTTTGAGTTGAAACTTTATTTTCTTTTCTATCTGTCTTTTTGCCGAAGCCAATCCTGGCGAAAGGGGTTCTTGTGCCAACATTTCTAAAGCCGTTTGCAACTCTGCCAACAACTCCGCATAAAAGCGCATTTGCTCATAAGCTAATTTGAGGCAATAAGCACGAACAGCATAGGGTTGTGAACAAGCTGTTATGTTGTGAACACAATAATCTAAAAAATCGGCACGAAGTTTTTCTTCTTCAAAAGGTTGACGCAGTAACAAGGAAAGTATCAACCTACGTTTACTTACATCTGTCTCTTTCATTACACGGTTTATTAAATCGTCTTGATAACGATAAAGCCATGCGTTATTCAAATCATCGAAGTGCGTAAATATCCATAAAGCATTCACACTTACCCTTGGGCTTGCATCAAAGGTTAAGGCATACAACGCCTCTTTGTCCGCATCACTTTCATAACTACTCGTAATATCTTGAACCTCGTGCAATGACAACCGATGTAAAAGTTTCTCCTTAAAATTCATTTTCAGAAGAATTGCTAAGTTCAAGGCACTCTTACCACATCTACCACATGGCTACCCGCCCCAATAAGGTCGCGTCGCTCAGAAATGCTTTTTTGATAAGCTATGAAATGTGCAAAGGTTTCGTCACTCATTCGGTTTAATCTTGTACGCATATAATCGGATGCACCATCTGGCGAAAAGATTGTGACACGTTCTAACCCCGCCTTTTTGTTCAAGCGGTCAATATCCTCCACGCGCACATAATCATACAATTCACCCTCCTGTGTTTGAATATGGAAGTTTTGATCTACCACACCACGTGCCAAGAAATCGCCAATTCGTTCCTCGTCAAAACAATAAGAAAGAATGCTGTATTCGTTCATCAAGTAAGCCACAAAAATCAGACCTCCCGATTTTGTTACACGTTTAGCCTCGTTCAAAGCTTTGAGTTTTTCCTCATCGCCTATCAAGTGATAAAGCGGTCCGAGCAATAGCGTTACATCCGACAACCCCGTAGGCAAAAATGCCATGTTTCGTGCATCTCCTTGCACCACATCGGCAGTAGGCTCACGTTTCAAAAAAACTTCAATATTTCTGCGTACCAACTCCACAGCTTTTACTTTATAGCCTTCTGCCATAAGTGCTGAAGTATATCGTCCTGTTCCTGCTCCTATATCCAATAAATAATTATCGGGTTTTAAAAAGCGACGTAAATGGTGCATTGTGGTTTCAAATTCCACTATGCCATGCCTACGCAACAAGCGCAAGTCTTCAGGATGTTTGTTGTAATGTTTTTCTATGTTCGATAATGCCATATATTTTTTCTAAACATTATTAGTAGGTGTTCAAAATGCACATTGGGTTGTTGTGCGTGTTGGTCAGATACACGTTGCCATGAGTTTCCTTGTATGCTGTGATTTTCATGTTCAAAGCCCAATTATAGACAAAGCGACAGCAACCCAAAGTCTTTGCTATCAAGACCTTCTGCTCATCTGTCGGATATATTCTATATCTGTAGGCTCGTAACATATATGCAAAGTTAATTATTAAAAATCAGAAAACATCATGATTCAGAAAGAAGTTTCATGCACTAACCTCACCCCCATTCGGTAGGGTGTTCAAAATCCGTAATTTTTTTCTGCATGATTTATGATAGAATCATCAATGTTTCATGCGTCAGCCTCACCCCGTTAGGTTGGGTGTTCAAAATCCGATTTTTTTCTGCACGATTTTGAGGCTATTTTACCATCATATTCTGCAACAATATGTACGGGCTGA
>UMGH01069681.1_pt1 | contig 11645 bp, 10 predicted proteins | sample 1965231 | NCBI WGS metagenome assembly UMGH01 (sample SAMEA4836068, study PRJEB28245) | human gut metagenome | biome: gut microbiome; material: fecal sample | place: Denmark | collected 2008 | reverse complement strand
CAGCCGTAATCATCCTCCCGGATGCTCCGAACCCGGTATCTATGCCGACACTCAGCTTCAAGTTCCGTCATCTGCTCCATTTCTCCCCTTATTCTAACATGTCTTTTTTATTCATGACAATAGAATGCTCGCAGAGCGTGCATTCTATTGTTTATATCCATGCTATTTTGACTCAGAAGCATGGATTTTTATTTCACTGCGTCTCACAGCTTCCGCACGATCTCGTCGGAATATTTCATCATACACATGTCCGCTTCGTATGCGCCGATCTGCGGCTCATTTTCCTCGCCGAGCAGATTTTTCGCAATCAGCTCCGGGAACCTCACGTTGCAGTGCCATGCGTGGGGATAGCCGCCGCCAAACCGCGGATTGATTTCGGAAATATAATATTTGCCGTCAATCCGGAAAATATCCATGTCGATCGGACCTGCCAGCGAAAGCGCGGAAACCGTCTTTTCAATCACTTCAAACAGCGCAGGATCTTTGACGGAAATCGATTTTTCGGTTTCGCCCGCCCGCATCCGCACTTTTTTCTTCGTAAAAATAGCTACAGGTTTTTTGGAAATCAAATCGACGTAAATATCCGCGCCGAATTCCTCACCGTCCGCATACTGCTGGATCAACAGCGGCTCTTTGCTATAACGGCACAGCACACCAAGAAGCTCGCGGTTGTCCACCCGGCTGATGCCGACGCTTCCGCAGCCCCGAACAGGCTTTACAAATACCGGGAACGCAATCTTTCCTTCCGCGTAATCCGAGTCAAACTCTTCCAGAGATGCGCTCGTATACAGCACCGGCAGTCCGTTTTTCTGCAGCAGGGAGAAAAAGCCGTACTTATCCCGGCAGATTGCAACGCTTTCTGCGTCCGATACAATCGCTGTGATCCCTTTTTCCTCAAACTTCTTCCGGTTCTGCGCCAGCAGATCCAGCTCATCCTCAAACAGTGGAAGCAGGGCATTGACCTGTTCCCGCATGCAGATTTCCAGAATCCTGTCTTCGTATCCGGGATCCTTCATCGGCGGTACCAGATAAAATGCATCCGCCTCGTACAGCGCAGGTGCCCACGGGCTGCAGTCCGTCACGATCACCCTTCCGCCGCCCGGCAGACTATGAAAGGCTTCTTTAAAAAAACGTACCAGCTTATTGCGCGTTCCGCAGCTCAAAATCAAGATCGTCGTCATTTTTGTTCTTCTCCATACAACATGCTGTTCTGCATATATTCCTTCGGCGTCCAGCGGTTTCTGATCTTATAAAGCTTCCCGTCCCGGCGGATATAAACGTCCGGGAAATACTGGATAAACAACGGATTCAGGCTCATCGTATAGCCGCCCACATTTTCGTAAACAATCCGGTCGCCCTCCATCAGCTCGATTCCGTCGCGGTATTCAAAAATCCGATCCACTTCCATGCAGGAATAGCCCGATACGCACTGGTGCGCCATCGTTTTTCGCTGCTCTGCACCCGGATTTGCCTCATTCAATTCCAGATGGAACAGGTGGCTGCTCTTAATCATCGTCGGGTCGATATTGAAACGGCTTCCGTCCGTGATCAAATACCGCTCGTTTCCGATATCACGCACATCCACAACGCCTGTCACAAACGTACTTGCCTTTGACAAAAGAGAAATGCCCGGTTCAACGATTAGCGTTGTTTGTTCTGGCGTAAATTCTTCTTGTAAAACCTTCGCCACAGCCGGAAAATAATCCGGATACTGCGGACGCCCTTCCAGACCGCCGCAATAACCGCCGCCCAGATCCACATAAGACAGGTTCAGGGAAAATTCCCGCTTTAATTTACATGCCATCGAAGCAATTGCTTCGAATACCGCGACACTTCTGGACTTACTGCTGGAATGCAGATGTAAGCCCGTGACCTCAACATTCGGAATGCGCCGCACGCGCTCTAAAACGGCTGCAAATGTCCCGTTTTCATAGCTGAATCCAAATCTTCCTCCGGCTTCGCCCATCGTTGTCTGCCCCGGGCACATTTTTTCCAGATCAAAATTGACCCGGATTCCGCCCCGAAACGTCTGTGTCGGATGCGCTGCTGCCAGCTCTTCCATCCAGTCCAGCTCCCGTCTGCCGTCCATATTCAGGATGCCACCTGCAAGCAGCACCCGTTCAAACGACGGACGTTTTTTGACCGGTCCATTGTATACAATTTCAGAATCTGAAAAACCAAGTGCACCAGCCAGCGAATATTCATCGTCGGATACAACCTCCGCCATCACGCCGCCCGCCTTTAAAAAGGTCACCAGCCACGGCAGGGAATTCGTTTTAAAGGAATATCCGATCCGGTAATTGCCCCAGGATGTTTCCAGGGAGCTTTTCAGCATCTGAAAATCTTTCGTCAGCTGATTTTCATCGATCACAAAATAGGGAGTCTGATATGCCATACTTTTCTCCTTATGAAGGAACCGTTCTGCCAAAACGACAAAACGGTTCGGTTTTCTGCTTTTATCGCAGCTCTTCTTTTGTTGTATGCGTCTCTTATACGCCCGTTACCAGCTCCAGACGGTTGACCGCCGAGAACATTGCGCGTACAGATGCTCTTGTGATGTTGGAGCTTACGCCGACACCATAAGTAACGCGTCCGCTCTCTGCATCCATCATATGGATATATGCTGCTGCCTGCGCGTTGGAACCGTTCTGCAGCGCATGCTCCTCGTAATCAAGCACTCTGATATTCATGCCGAAGGTAACCTGCAGTCCTCTCTTGACCGCATCGATCGGGCCGTTGCCGACTGCATCGAATGTACCGGGCTTGCCTGCCAGCGTGTAGTCCACGATAACCTTTGTATCGAATTCGCCGGATTCCACATCTCCGCTCAGATCCTCGATTCTCAGCTTCTTGAAGTGCAGAGGTTCCTTCTGATCCAGGTACTCGCGCTTGAAATTGTCCATGATCTGCTGCGGGGAAACCTCGCCCTGCTTCTCGGATATCTTCTGGATAACATTTGCAAACTCTTTGTGCATCGCCTTGGGCAGCTTGAAGCCAAAATAAGTATCCATAACGAAAGCGACACCGCCCTTGCCGGACTGGGAATTGATACGCACGATGGGCTCGTACTCCCTTCCGATATCGGCAGGATCGATCGGCAGATAAGGAACCTGCCAGATTTCGCTCTTTCTCTCCTTCATTGCCTGCACGCCCTTGTTGATCGCATCCTGATGGGAACCGGAGAATGCGGTAAATACCAGTTTGCCGGCATAAGGATGTCTCGGATGGATCGGGATCTTGCAGCATCTTTCGTAAATACCGATAATATCGTTGACATGTCCGATTTCCAGCTCAGGGTTGATGCCCTGGGAGAACATGTTGTAGGCGATATTTAAAACATCTACGTTACCGGTACGCTCGCCGTTTCCAAACAGAGTTCCCTCGACACGCTCTGCGCCTGCAAGCAGTGCCAGCTCCGCGCTCGCAACACCGGTTCCTCTGTCGTTGTGAGGATGGATACTTAAAATAATGCTCTCTCTGTTTTCAAAATGACGGTTCATCCACTCGATCTGATCTGCATAAACGTTCGGCGTATTCATCTCTACAGTAGACGGCAAATTGATAATGATTGGATTTTCTTTCGTTGCGCCCCAGGTTTTCTGAACTGCGGTACAGATTTCAAGCGCAAAGTCCAACTCTGTTCCGGTAAAGCTTTCCGGGGAATATTCCAGGACGATCTTGCCCGGGAAGTCTGCGGCATATTTTTTTACCAGCTCGGTTCCCTTTACCGCAATGTCCACGATATGCGAACGATCCATGTGGAACACGACATCTCTCTGCAATGTGGACGTAGAGTTATAAATATGTACGATCGCCTGCTTACAGCCCTGAATCGATTCAAAGGTACGCGCGATCAGCTCTTCCCGGCACTGTGTCAGCACCTGAACATATACGTCATCCGGAATCATATCATGCTCAATCAGGTGGCGCAGAAAATCGAATTCAATCTGACTTGCTGCCGGGAAACCAACTTCGATTTCCTTAAAGCCCAGCCTTATCAGATACTGGAACATTTCGATCTTTTCTTCTACTACCATCGGATCTACCAGTGCCTGGTTGCCGTCGCGCAGGTCTACGCTGCACCATATGGGTGCTTTCTCAATCTCTTTGCCTGGCCACTGGCGCTCCGGATAGTCAATTACCGGATTACGGCGGTATTTCTGATAATTCATCATTGCTTTTTCTCTCCCTTCGTGTCCTGCCATTCTGACTGTATTTATGAGCAATGTAGCTGTCACTTTGCTATAAGATACCGGGTTGTGAGACTACGAAACGCCCTTTTGACCCTGGTATCAAACAATAGAATGCACGCTCTGCGAGAATTCTATTGTTATGAAAAAGAGGAACCCAGCCTGAAAATCTGCTCCAGGTCTGACCTCCTCTTCTGATCTCTTCACGAAACAGTCCTGTTCCACTCAAGGAAACAATCCTGCTCAACAAAGTTCTTCTGCTGCACTTGCAGCTTACTCCCCCAGTCCGCCTTCAATTGCCTCGGTCAGGGCTGTCAGCGCTTCTTCTTCGTCCGGTCCGTCGCATATCAGTTCAATTTCATCGCCACATTTTACACATGCGCCCAGAACACTTAGAACGCTCTTCGCGTTCGCCGTGCTGTCCCGAAACGTAAACGTAATCAGCGATTTATATTTGATTGCTTCCTTGCATAGATTTCCAGCCGGTCTTAGGTGAAGTCCTGTCGGGTTTTTGATTACTACCTTCTGGCGTACCATATCTGTTCTCCCCTTTCCGCCCAATGCGGATCTTTACATGATTATCATACCATTATCGCACCCATCTGGCAAGCACCAACCCGTTCCAAAAGCCCCATCTGCAGCCGGAACACAAGTTACATCTGGATTACAGCATCAGCTGCTGAATCAGATCTGCAATTCTATGTGCTTCCTTATCAATGCGTTCTTTGTCCTTACCCTCGATCATGACACGCACCTTCGGCTCCGTGCCTGAAGGACGGATCAATACGCGGCCTTCTCCTGCGAACTCTTTTTCCAGCTCTTCGATCGCAGCCGCGATTTCCGGATATTCCATAAAGTGCTCTTTGCGGTGATTCGGAACGGTAACATTAACCAGTGCCTGCGGCAGGACTGTCATAATCTTGGAAAGCTCAGACAGCGGTTTTCCGGTCACTACCATAACCTCTAACAGATGCAGCGCAGACAGCAGACCATCACCAGTCGTATTTTCATCCAGGAAAATAATATGACCGGACTGCTCACCGCCAAGGCTCGCGCCGATTTCCCGCATACGCTCCAGCACATAACGGTCACCGACCTTGGTTTTTTCGATATGGATCTTTTCTTTCTCACCAAACAGAAACAGACCAAGGTTACTCATGACAGTCGCCACGATCGTGTTCTGTTTCAGCTTGCCCATGTTGCGCATATGTGCACCTACAATCGCCATGATCTGATCACCATCCACGACGTTGCCCAGCTCATCCACTGCCAGCAGGCGGTCTGCATCGCCGTCAAACGCCAGACCGATGTTTGCCTTTTCGTAAACAACGCGGGCCTGCAGCTCTTCCATATGGGTTGAACCACAGTTTGCATTGATATTCGTGCCATCCGGCATATTGTGAATCGGAACAACCTGTGCGCCAAGCTGACGCAGAGCTTCTATGGAAGTATAATGAGATGCACCCTCTGCACAGTCCACAACCACCTTCAGGTTCGTCAGATCCACCGGAACTGCCCGAACTGCATGATTGATATATTCCTCTCTTGCGTCCTTGCGGTACTTGATCCGTCCAACGCTGGAGCCTGTCGGAAATTCCACACGATTCATGTTGTTCTTGATCAGGGCTTCGATCTCATCCTCCAGAGCATCCGGCAGCTTGTAGCCATTGCCGTCAAAGAATTTAATGCCATTAAACTCCATCGGGTTGTGGGATGCAGAAATCACAACACCGGCTTCTACCTTATATTTCTTGGTCAGATAAGCGATCGCCGGAGTCGGAATCACGCCCACATAAACCGCATTTGCGCCTACGCTGCAGATTCCTGCCATCAGTGCGTTTGCCAGCATATCGCCAGACATTCTTGTGTCACAGCCAACCATAATTGTAGGTTTGTGCTTGTTTTCACGGGTCAGGACATATGCGCCTGCCTGCCCCAGCTGCATCGCTAAAAGCGGCGTCAGCTCTTCATTTGCAACACCTCTTACACCATCTGTTCCGAACATTCTCGACATGATCTCTTCCTCCTGTTATAAAGCTGCAAAGCCTTCCGGATTTCGGGTTTTCGTTTGCAGCCCTGATTCAACCCACAAGTTCTGCATTCCCTGCTCCGGGCGCTGTTTACATTTTCTCCTGCCCGGCTTTTACTGAGCTCCCTGTGCATCTGTATTCGAATCAGCAAGCTGAGTCAGATGCACCTGCACCGTAACCACATTGACCTGATCCACAGAAGCGGGAAGCAAAAATTTCACCGTCACTTCCTGTTCTCCTGCCGTCACAGTGCCGTTTTCATCTATCAATGCAGACAAATCCGCGTGAGGCGTGATTGTCCCTGCATCCACATGATTCAAATTATCCTGCAGACCTCTGACTGTCAGCTGCAGATTCTGCCCGCTGACTGCTTCTGCCAGCCAACCGTCCGGAATGTTCAAAAGCTGAACGCTGTCCGCATCAAAGCTGATCGTCTTGCGTCGGATCTGCTCGATATCCGCGGATACCGTTACTGTTCCGTCAAAATCAGCATCCGCAAGCGATATGTCCGAAGGAAGATATTCTCTGATATCAATCGTATTCGTCACCGGTGCCGTCGCATCCGTCAGATCAAGTTCCTCTGCCGGGATCGTGATCTCCGAGATCTTATCCAGCACAGCCGCCCGCCCTGCAATTTTCACCGTTTCAGGAGACACCGTTACCGTTCCAGTCTGTTCATAACCATCCGCCGGTTCTCCTATAGCGGAAGCACTGATTGTGACCTCCTTTGTCTCCAGAATCGGAACGGTCACCTTTACGCTGTCCACATTTTTGCGGATTTCACTGCTGGTGATTTCGTTGCCGTCTGCATCCAGCAGGCGGATTGTCGCATCGATTTCCACATTCGCTGTCACATTATCCAGAGAAATATCCACCACTGCACGGCTTACCGCATTCACCGCTGATTCCGGGCCGCTGATGCTGAGTGTATTGGTTTCCATATCGATCCTGCCGGTCGCATATCCATCCGGAAGTGTCCCGTTTTTGGCAACCTCTATGCTTAACTGTCTTGTCTTTTTATTTTCTACCTGTAACTGTACATACTGTCTGTCTGAAGTGATCTTTTCCACATCCAGGCCGCTGCTTAACGACAGCTCGATCGGTACGCGCCCGTCATCTGTAATTTCAGACAGGTCTGCCTTTGCCGTCACGCTCTGCGCATCGATTGCACTGATTGCAGACTTCGGTGCGCGCACGGAAACACGGATCGTATCGGAATTGTCCACTATACGGTAGGTTTTCCCCTGTCCAGTCAGTGCCCCCGTATTGGTCAGCTGTACCTGTACATTATTGATATATTTATTTATCACCGGATCATTGATGTCAACCGCCAGCATCCACAGCACAACGGAAATCAACACCGCCATAATCTTCAGACCCAGATTGTGCATGAGCTTACTTTTCATTGTGGAACCACCCCTTCCAGCGTTTGTGCGCTTTCTCATCGGTCGGTTTTTTCTGAATAGATCTCAGCTTTTCTTCCAGTTCCTCCGCCGTCAGTCCTCTGCTTAACGTTCCTTCATAAGCGACGCTGATCTTGCCATTTTCCTCTGACACGATCACTGTCATGGAATCCGTTACCTCGGAAATACCGACGCCTGCACGGTGTCTCGTTCCGAGATCCTTGCTCAGACGCATATTGTCCGACAACGGCAGATAGCAGGTCGCATAGGTCACACGGTTCCCCTGTACGATCACTGCGCCGTCATGTAACGGCGTATTTTTTTCGAAAATATTGATCAGCAGCTGGCTGGTCACAATACCATCCACTGCAATGCCGGTACGTTCATATTCTGCCAGGGAGTCCAGCTGTCTGACAACGATCAGCGCGCCCGTCTTTGCCCGGGACATTTCCACACAGCCCTTTACGATCTCACGGATCGTCCGGTCGGAAAAGAGTCCCTCCTCCGGCTTGGAGGATTCAAAGGGAATGACGGAACGGATCAGATTTTTCTGTCCGAGCTGTTCCAGCGCCTTGCGCAGCTCCGGCTGCAGCACGACGATCAGCGCAATTGTTGCAAACTGAAACGCCGTCCTCGCAATCCAGAGGATCGTATCCATCTGCAGGATTTCGGCAATCACAAGAAATACCAGAATGACGAACACGCCCTTTAACAGCTGCCATGCCCTGGTATTCCGAATAAAGATCAGTAGATAATAGACCATCAGAGAAATGAGGATAATCTCCACAATATCCATTGGTCCTATAAATTGTATCTGTGTCAGATATCTGTCCGCAAACTCTTTGATCTGTTCCATTGTTCCATCTCACTATTTTCTGGTTTTGCCCTTCCCATGGCTGTGGCGGACATTCTGGTTTGCGCGCTGCGTCGTGATCCGTTTTACCCGCTTCTCCGGCACTGCCACTGCCATTTTGGGAACCGCTTTTACATAGTAATAATACTCATCATCTTCAAACTGCACTTTTTCAGTGCGCGCATAATCCAGATTGAACTGGAAAAACTGCATCACCAGTGCGATCAGCGCACATACAATACTGCCAAGAATCACGCCCGCCAGGGAAAAATTCGCGTCATACATCAGATCCCCGATCAGCAAAATTACGATATCTGCCAGCGTTCCGACCAAAACAGCGATCGCTCTGGAATAGTTAATGCTCATGCGGCGGATCGCATAAACCAAAATCGCTGTGATGGCAAACGCCGTCACTACAATCAGCATTTCTTTATTTTCGATCACGCCGGTTCCCATATCGCTGAAGCGCTGCAGCATGGTATCGCTTTCCCCGCCGCCAAACGCCTGCGCATTGCCGGTAATATATGCCAGCACATAATATACCACTACGCCGCCTGCAACCGCAGCCGCAGCTCCCGGTGTCCCGAACAGTCCCGCTGCCAGCGGAGCCGCATAAGGGATCTTCCACACAAACAGAAGCGGTGTCAAAAGCAGCAGCAAATGCGCTTTCGGTGCAAACCGCAGATAAATCACCAACACGATAATATAGGCAAGCAGCAGAACCACAACGCATTCCGCAGACAGCGCATAAGTATGCAGCAGCAGAAACATCGCGCTCAAAAATACCATCACACCCAGCGGGAGGAATGAGCACAGAAGCGCCGCCACCAGCGCGATCGCAACGTGGTCAATTTTTGCCATATAGCCCATTCTGCCGTTGATCGTCAGAAACAAAATAAGTCCCAAGACAAATTTCAACAGGGGAACGATAAATTCTTCATATTTTGTGTAAAAATTTTTTATGTATTCTCTGATTACAAGCAGCTGTGTCATCTTTTATTTCCTCTCTGCGGTTTCCTCTTCTCCATCCTGATCCAGGCAGTCCAGATACTCCAAAAATAACTGCAGCCTCTTCTTCGCTTTTGCATAACGGATCGTGTATATCACATAGGTAACTGCCACATATAAAACTGCCGCCATCAGATATAACGTCAAAATCTTCTTCGCCGTTCCCACCAGATCCATGGAATAAATATTTCCCATTACCTCTGAAAAATGAAATACAAGATATGCCCCCAGCCCGGCAAGGAAAGCTGCCGTTATCACTATCAGTGAAATAATAGTCTGTTTTCCGATATAATCGCTGCGAAAATATCCCACCACTGCGCGATCCTTCCGTCCACCGTGCTCTTCATACGATGCCATCTTGGTCATTCTGAGAACCTTTTCCTGATTGATCATCTGACCTCCTGTCCGTTTCCGATAGACAACGCCGCAAAATAAATTCTGGAAACGCCCTGCTGCCTGCAGACCGCCGCCATCGCATCTATCGTACTTCCTGTCGTATAGATATCATCAATAATTACAATTGCATTTAATTTTACATCATTTTGCCCTGCTTTAAAAGCCTTTTTCAAATTATTTCGGCGTTCCTGCCCATTTAAAAGCTTCTGCGGAACTGTATTTTTTGTCCGAATCAGCCAGTTGTTCTCCACCCGGAGCCCTAACTGTTTTCCAATTTCCAATGCCAGAAGCTCCGCCTGATTGTAGCCTCTTTTGCGCTTCCGCGCCGGATGCAGCGGAACAGGGACCAATGCGTCTACCTTCCAGGAAAGGATCTGCCGCCCCAAATGCCATGCCATCTCTTTTCCGAAAAAAGCGGCGTATTCCTGCCTGCCCGCATATTTGAACCGGTAAACCGCCTTTTTAACGCTCGCATACCGGTACAGGCTGATCCCTCTGTCATACAGATGTTTTTTATGCAGACAGTCCCTGCAGTATTCCTGATTTTCATCAGAAAGCTCCTTTCCGCACTTCATGCAAAGCGGCTGTCTGACATAAACAAGTTTCGGTGCACAGCTTCTGCACACCAGCGCTCCGGCCGGTTTCACCGGTCTGTCGCATACAGGACATCTTTGTGGAAATAATAGCGTTTTGAAATCGATCAAGCTTCCCCTTTCAGCTCTCTGATCCGAACGTCCAGACTGGTGTACCTGCGGTTTTCGCTTTCGTTTGCGATCATCTCCTGCACCACCTTGCGGCTTCCCAGAATCGTCACGCAGCCCCTTGCACGGGTGACACCTGTATACAGAAGGTTTCTGTTAAACAGGAGCCTCGGTCCTCCCAAAAGCGGCATAACCACAGCAGGATATTCGCTTCCCTGCGACTTGTGAATTGTGATCGCGTAAGCCAGCTCCACCTCTTCCATCTGCGGATAGGTATAGGTCACGCGGCGTTGCTCGTCGTATTCCACCAGCACCGTCTGTGCATATTCGTCAATTTCCCGGATTATCCCCATATCACCGTTAAAAATTCCAACTCCCTTGTCGATCGGGATGTCGTAACGGCTGACGACCTCCCATTCCAGCTGGTAGTTGTTTTTGATCTGCATCACCTTATCCCCCTCGCGGAACAGGGTATCGCCCAGCTGAACCTCCTTTTTGCCCTCCGACGGAGGATTTAAACAGCTCTGCAGTACGCCGTTTAACGTCTCCACACCAAGGCTGCCTTTCCGCATCGGCGTCAGCACCTGGATATCGAACGGTGAAGCCTTTACATATTTCGGCAGCATCTCTCCAATCAGCTGCACCATATGCTTGTAGATAACAGGGACACTGTTCCTCTCCAGAAAAAAGAAATCCCTGCTTTTATTTGTCAGCGCAATCTGTTCTCCTTTGTTAATCCGATGCGCATTGACAACAATATCGCTCTCCTGCGCCTGCCGGAAAATTTTCTGCAGGCAGACGACAGGGAACACCTCGCTGGCAATCAGATCTGCCAGCACCTGTCCGGGACCCACGCTCGGCAGCTGATTCACGTCCCCGACCAAAATCAACCTCGTCCCCGGGCTGACCGCCTTCAACAGCGACTGAAACAGGTGGATATCAACCATCGACATCTCATCGACGATAATCACGTCCGCCTCCAGCGGATTGTCCTCATTCCGTTCAAAGCTCGCCTTTTTGCCGCTTTCCGGCATCGCCCCGGACAGCTCAAGCATCCGGTGGAT
>UMGH01004145.1_pt1 | contig 11786 bp, 12 predicted proteins | sample 1965231 | NCBI WGS metagenome assembly UMGH01 (sample SAMEA4836068, study PRJEB28245) | human gut metagenome | biome: gut microbiome; material: fecal sample | place: Denmark | collected 2008 | reverse complement strand
AGGGTACAAATCGACTTATCAGAATTATTAGAACCACCCTATATTGAATACAGAGACACAGATATTCCATACAAATTCAAAAAGAACAAAGAATATGAGGGTATTAGTTTTTGCGTATACGCAAAAAAAATGCAAACAACGCGTTTCACAACGCATTGTTTGCTCACAGAACTTATATAGAGATGAAAAAACTATCATATATTGCAGAAATCCACACATAAAGTGCTTCATTCCTTAATTCGATTGCAAAGATACTATATCGCATAGAATAAACCAAATAAATACACGTCTTTTTTTCTGCTGATTATGAAAAATTAAGGTGACAATGTGGTTATTTATGCTTTACAAGGGATATAGCTTGATTTGTTATCACAATTTCGCGGTTTTTGTAGAGGGTGCCTACGGCACGTTTGAAAGTTTTTTTGCTAACTCCAAAGTTTTGTTGAATTTCATCGGGTGTTGAATGGTCGGTAAAGGGGAGAGTGCCACCTGCTGCCTGCAGTTGGTGACGCAGTTGGTCGGCAAAATCACGAAAACGACCTTTACCTATGCGTTGGAGCGAAAGGTCGAGTTTGCCATCAGGACGCACGTTGACTACGGTTGCTGTGAGAACATCGCCTGCATGAGGTTCTTGCTCGAATATTTGATCATCGTAGATGAGACCTGCACAGCGGTTGTCTGCTATGACTTTGAATCCAAGGGGTGTTTTTTGTTGCACCACGATTTCAACTTCCTGTCCACGATGATAGTCGCTGCGCATAGCAGGCTGTAGGTAACGCTCTACCTTGGCAGAAGCAACGATGCGTTGGGTTTCACTGTCGATGTGTATGTGTACTAAGTAAGAACGACCTTGCTGCATGGGAAGTTTTTGTTCGCGGAATGGCACGAAAAGGTCTTTCATCAGTCCCCAATCAAGAAATGCGCCATATTCGTTAACCCATGCTACCTTGAGAAAAGCAAAGTCGCCTACGCGTGCCAAGGGCGTTTCGAGTGTACCAACAAGGCGCTCGCTTTGGTCGAGATAAACGAACACGTTTACCTCGGTTCCTGGACGCATTTCGCTGCGTACGTAGGCTTTAGGCATCAGTATTTCGCCCAATTCACCTCCATCGAGATAGGCTCCGTGGTCTGTAAAACGTGTGATGCGCAAGGTATTATAGTTGCCGAGTTTTATCATGTGGGAATTGTTTTTTTGAAAAAAGGGTGTTAGAGTGTTTCAACTAAAGGAGTTGTAGTTTCTTTATCAACGCGTCCGTCTACAAGATGGATGGTGCGGTCTGTAATTTTGGCAAGTTCCTCGTCGTGCGTAACAATAACAAAGGTTTGACCTAAGGCATCGCGTAGCTTGAAGAAAAGTTGGTGAAGTTCTTGCTTGTTGTGTGTGTCGAGGCTGCCAGATGGTTCGTCAGCTAAAATTACGTCGGGCTTATTCATTAAGGCTCGTGCCACTGCTACACGTTGTTTTTCGCCTCCCGAAAGTTCGGCTGGTTTGTGTGTGGCGCGGTCTGCCAGTCCCATAAAGTGGAGTAACTCCATGGCTCGTTTTTTATTTTCAGCGTCTGAGTGACGAGCTATCATGCCAGGAATCATCACATTTTCGAGTGCTGAAAATTCGGGTAGGAGTTGATGAAACTGAAAAACAAAGCCTAAATGGTTGCAGCGGAATTGCGAGAGTTTGTTGGCTGAAAGTTGTAGCACATCTTGACCAGCTATTTCAATGGTTCCCTGGTCGGGTTTATAGAGTGTGCCCATTATTTGCAACAAGGTGGTTTTTCCTGCTCCGCTAGGTCCAACGATGCTTACCACCTCGTGTGGACGGATGTTGAGGTCTATGCCTTTTAGCACCTCAAGGTTGCCAAACGACTTATGTATGTTTTTAAGCGTTATCACGGTTGGAGGGATTTATGTGTGAAGGTGTATTTTAAGAAACCGATTAAGCGAGAGTTTATTTTCACTTCAGAGCGTGTTAAAAAAAATGTGCTGATATGTGTTGTTCACTGTGGTTGCGACTCTTGCCGCAAGCGTCGTGTTCTAACATATCAGCACACTTTATGGAGTGTCTAAAAGAGATGTTTTAAATTTTTACTTCTTGGCAGGAGTGGTTGCTGTTGTAGCAGAGATGCCAAGCTTCTTCATGATGGCAGAAGTTGCGTCGTTGCTGGCGCTTTCGTTGATAAAGATACCAGCCTGTTGTGATGCAGTTTTGTCGATGATGTAAACATAGCCGTTTTCTTTGGCTACAGCGTCAACAGCGTTGAACACTTTTGTCATGATAGGCTGCATTTTCTTGGCTTGTTCTTTCTGCATGTTTTCAGAGTTATCCTGCTGTGCCTGCTGCAAGCGCTGGTACATGTCTTGCAATTCTTGCTGATGGCGTTCGCGGATGTTGGCAGGAGTGGCATCAGTGTCTTCTTTCTGATATTTTTCAGCCTTAGTTTGGAGTTCTTTCTGCATATTCTCCATGTCCGACTGATACTTCTTGTAGATAGTTTCGAGTTCGGTTTGTGCTGTTTTTGCTTCGGGCATTGCAGAGAGAATTGCGTTGTAATCGAAGTGTGCAAACTTCTGAGCGCAGAGGCTCAAGGGTGCTACGAAGAGCACGAGTAATAAGATTTTCTTAAACATTTTGTTTTATGAGTTGATTTTTGGGGGCAAAGTTAGTGCAAGGCGAGCGCATAACAAAGAAAAAAACGTGTTTTTTTCATCGTTATGCCGAGCCGCAGCCTAACTTGGCGAAGCAAAGTAGTGCAAGGCGAGCGCATAACAAAGAAAAAAACGTGTTTTTTTTTCATCGTTATGCCGAGCCGCAGCCTAACTTGGCGAAGCAAAGTAGTGCAAGGCGAACGCATAACAAAGAAAAAAACGTGTTTTTTTCGTTGTTGTGCCGAGTTGTCAATAAGAGTTTTAAGCGAATTGCCTTTCTTTGCAAAAGGATTGCAAGGCAATTCGCTTATTATTACAACATTCAAGAAATGAAAACGCCCTTTACTTTTTGAACACATGCTTACCATAGTTTACGCCCTTAGCGTTGTAGTAAGCGGGTTCTGCTTGGAGGCGTTGCAAGAAGTCGGGATACTTGCGTAATTGTTGTGGTGTCCAGCCAGCTTCAGCCACTGCAGCTAAACGAGGAAATGTTAGGTATTCGACAGTTGAACCATCTTCAACCCATTCTGTCCAGAAGTTTGCTTGCACACCCATGTATTTGGGTTGCAGGTTAGCTGCCACATTATTCATTGGCACGTAGTTATAAACTGCTTCTACGGTTTCGGTACCCCAACCTTGTGAGCGCGGTTCCGTAGCATCTTTGCTTTGGCGACGATTGATGTAGTAGGGAATCTGTGGCGTAAGAATGGTGTTGAAGCCACGTTTTGCTGCCTCTTGTGCAGCCGCATCGGCACCTATCCATGCCATAATGGTGATGTCCTTACCCAATGCAGAGGTATTTCCGTGTAACACTTCGTTCCAAAAGATGAGTTTACGCTGCTTGTTAGCAGGCTTCTGCGCTATGTGTTGTTGAAGTTTGTGATAAAAGTCGGTCTGCAAGTCGCGATAGTTTTGACTATTCATTGCAGCAAGTGCTTTTTGACAGTCTGCATTGTTTTGCCATTTGTTTGTGGGGCATTCATCACCTCCTAAATGGATGTAGCCAAAAGGGAATACTTCGGTGAGTTCGTCAATTACATCTTTGGCAAACTGCACGGCTTTAGGATTAGACACGTTAATAACATCGGCTGATACGCCTTGATAAAGCCATACCTCATGTTTGTTTTCAGGGTCACAGGCTAACATCTCGGGGTATGATGCCACAGCTGCTTGTGAGTGTCCGGGGATGTCAACTTCAGGAACAATTTCGATGAAGCGGTCGCGAGCGTATTTCACAATTTCGCGTGCATCTTGTTGAGTATAAAAGCCTCCGTAGTGCTGACCATCGGGTTTGGTTTGATCCCACCCAAGCACTTTGCTTTGACGCCATGCGCCTACCTCTGTTAATTTGGGGTACTGCTTAATTTCGATGCGCCAACCCTGGTCTTCGGTGAGGTGCCAGTGGAAACGATTGAGTTTATAAGCTGCCATAACATCGAGCAACTTTTTAATTTCTTCTTTGCCATAGAAGTGGCGACCTTCGTCTAACATAAAGCCACGCCAACCAAAACGAGGGGCATCTTCGATGTGCATTGCTGGTACCGACCACGTTTTTGTTTCTTTATCATTAGCCACACCTGCCAACACACTGCGCGAGGGCAACAACTGTTGCAATGTTTGCAAAGCGTAGAAGAAACCTGCGGGACGTGCAGCTTCCACCACAATTCCTTTGGGGGTTACGTTAAGATTGTAAGCTTCTGCACCAAGATTACGATTAAGCTTTAGTTGTAAGGCTGCATTTTTTTTGCCGTTAGCCCACTTTAAACCTGTGGCTTGAGTGAACTTTTGCTGAAATTGTTTCAGCACCATTTTTATGCTATCGCCTGCGTAGGCATCAGCCCAAGCTGTTGTTTTATTTTTAAACGTATAAACTCCTTCGCCTTGCGCAATTTTTGCAGGCAGGGGAATTATTGAAGGTGATGAGGCGTTTTGTGCCTGACAAATCGTTGTGCCGCACAATAGGAATGCCGACAGAAGCGTTTTAAAAAATGTCATTATTAAAAAGGGGTTAGTGTTAAGGGGTTATTATGTAAGTAGGTGTTCAAAGAATTGTAAACATCTCACAAAACGTCTTCTTTAGCAAGGTCTTCCCAAAAGTTTTCAAGGTCCTCGTTGAGTCCTTCCATGAGTTCACCGCTAATTACGATGTTTTCATCGTCGACTAAGTAAATGTCGGCAAGTGTTTCGTGGTCTTCGCCCACCAACACATATGAGTAAGGCTTCAGCACTGCCACGTTTTCAGTTACATCCTTGATGCGCTTAATGGCTTCGGTAAGAATGGGCTGTACAGCGGTGTAGAAGTTTTCATCGGTATTGCCAATCCACTCTTCAACCACACAGCGTGTTAGTTCGCGATCGTCATCATCGAATACGCGTATTTCGCCACTATCTTGCAGCACCTGCAGATAGATGTCTGTTAGTGGCTTGTTTTCGGCCTCAGGTGAAAATTTTGAGGCTACTTTGCGCAAAGCGCGTTCTATTTGTTGAAATGTTTGTTCGGTAGCAGTCATGGCATTTACTGTGTTCGAGGCAGATGGCATATATAATTATAGCCAAGTGCCTATGGTTAATGTTTGAGCAAATGTACAACTTTTTCGTAAGTATGCAAAGAAATAGAGCGGTAAAGGCAATTTTTGCATTGTCTTTACCGCTCTAAGTTTTTTAGAAATTACATTCTATACGTCTTTAGAAACTGCATTCTATACGTTTATAGAAATCGCAGTCTAAGCATTTTTTAAACGACATTACGAATTAGGGTTCAGCAATAGATTCTATTCCACTTTGCACAGACATGCGCATTTCAGCTTGTTGCATGTAGCAACGAACAAAGGGGTCGTTTAAGAATTGTGTAGGTGCCGATTTCAGTATGCATCGAATTTGGTCGGTCATGATGGGCGATGGAAATTGACTGCAAAGCAATCTGAAGTATCCTGGTCCCAACACATTGTTGTAGTTATCCATCACGAACTTAGTCTCTAACTCCTCGGTGCGTTGGGCCAACTGTTTTGTTTTCTTACCCATTTTACGTTGAATTTCAACAGGTGAGCATCCTTCTCGCATCATACGCATGGTAGCTTGTTGCAATTCCCACATTTCGTGGTCTAAACGTGTGCGTTTTTTAAAGAAGCTATAAAGTTTTTCGTTGAGTGGACTTCCCGACACGCGTTGTGTAGCCTTGTCTACTTGGATGTTTAGTTTCCCACTTTCGAGCACCAAAGGCATAACGCAATCGTTACCCGTGTAAAGCATTGCCATCATTGCTGAATCAACATCTCCCTCGAAACGGAATTGTCCGTGAATAACTTTGCAAGAGTCAAGACAAATCATCACCGTTTCTTGTTGCACAGAGTTTTTCTTATGCTGTTGCTTCTGTCCGTCATCGTTCGACACTCTGAGGTAAAGTACTTTACCATCAAGGCAAGGCAGAGTTGAGTTGCCAGCAATGTTGTATTGCTCAGCACATGAGGTGAGCAGTAACAGAGAGGATAATATGTAAAATACTTTATTCATCATTACGTCAAAAAAAGCGTGCAAGGTTGTTATTCTTCTGTATGCTCGAGAGTAAACTTTTTGTTCCTCCCGAGTTTTTATACTGCAAAGATACTATGTAAAAATTGGAATAACCAAACGCTATCTAAAAACTAACATCGCTATAAATCTTTTTTGAGAAATACGCGCTTTATAGTGTTCAATTTGCACACTTTTTTCACACTTAAGGTAAATAATTAAGCGTATATCTTCTTTAACTCATTAGATTTAGTCTACTAAATATGCAAAACTTGTCTACAAAAAAGCTCTAATCGTCTAAAAAATAAGATGAGAGAACAATAAGTTGGTGTTGTTTTTTTACATACATCTCATTTTTCTTGTTTTAGGGAATGGCATCTTCACGTTTCCTAATAGCCTCAACCTCTCACAAGAAGCAAAAAAACGGAGATCGTAATTCACATTACAACCTCCGTCAATATAGAACTATAAATCGTATGAAATCCTATGAAAAGGGAATTACATCATGCCACCCATGCCAGGATTTGCCATAGGCATTTCGGGTTTATCTTCCTTCTTGTCGCAGATTACGCACTCTGTTGTGAGGAACATGCCTGCTACAGAGGCAGCGTTTTCAAGAGCTACACGAGTAACCTTAGCAGGGTCTACTACACCAGCTGCACGCAAGTCGCCAAACTGTTCGGTTTTAGCGTTGTAGCCAAAGTAACCTTCACCCTCGCGTACCTTATTCACAATTACTGCGCCTTCAATGCCTGCGTTGCGGCAAATCTGACGGAGCGGTTCCTCAATGGCACGGCGAATGATGTTGATACCAGTCGTTTCGTCTGCGTTGTCGCCTGTCATACCTTCCAAGCCCTTTTGAGCACGGATGTATGCTACGCCACCACCTGTAACGATACCTTCTTCAACTGCTGCACGAGTTGCGCAGAGTGCATCATCGCAACGATCCTTCTTCTCCTTTTGTTCAGTTTCGCTTGCTGCACCAACTTCGAGCACACATACACCGCCCGAAAGTTTAGCCAAGCGTTCCTGCAATTTCTCTTTGTCGTATGAAGAAGTTGAATTGCTGATTTCGTTTTTAATCTGACCAATGCGTTCCTGGATGCAATCCTTGTTACCCTTACCATTAACAATCGTAGTGTTCTCCTTTGAGATTGTTACCTTCTCAGCAGAACCCAGCATGTCGATAGTAGCTTGTTCGAGCTTCAAGCCCTTGTCCTCGCTAATAACAACACCACCAGTCAACACGGCAATATCCTCGAGCATTGCTTTACGACGATCGCCAAAGCCAGGTGCCTTTACAGCACAAATCTTGAGCTGAGTGCGCAAGCGGTTAACAACCAATGTGGTCAAAGCTTCGCTATCAACGTCCTCTGCAATTACCAAGAGTGGACGACCGCTCTGTACGGCAGGTTCCAAAATGGGGAGGAAGTCCTTGATGTTAGAAATCTTCTTGTCGTAAATCAAGATATAAGGATTCTCCATTACGCACTGCATCTTCTCAGTGTCAGTAACAAAGTAAGCTGAAAGGTAACCACGATCGAACTGCATACCTTCAACAGTCTTCAACACAGTGTCGCGACCTTTAGCATCCTCAATTGTGATAACACCATTTACGCTTACGGCACGCATACCATCGGCAATGAGTTTACCAATTTCAGGATCGTTGTTAGCAGAGATGGTAGCTACTTGCTCAATCTTGTCATAGCTTTCGCCCACTTGTTCGCTCTGTTCCTTAATGCTTTCAACCACCTTGGCTACAGCCTTGTCGATACCACGCTTTACGTCGAGCGGATTAGCACCTGCAGCCACGTTCTTCATACCTTCAGTCAGAATAGCCTGTGTAAGTACGGTGGCAGTTGTTGTACCATCACCTGCATCGTCGCCAGTTTTTGAAGCTACACTCTTTACAAGCTGAGCTCCAGCATTTTGGAAAGCATCGTCCAATTCAATTTCCTTAGCTACACTCACACCATCTTTGGTGATGCGGGGTGCACCAAACTTTTTGTCGATAACCACATTGCGACCTTTAGGGCCAAGGGTTACTTTCACTGCATTAGCAAGTGCATCAGCACCTTCGCGCAGACGCTCACGGGCGTCAACATCGTATACTATTTCTTTAGCCATGATGAATATTCAAAAAAAATGATTGGTTAGATATGTTTGTTTGTGTTTTAGGCAAGCACAGCAAGAACATCGCTTTGGCGCATAATCAAATACTTCTCGCCATCGAGTTCTACTTCAGTGCCAGCATATTTACCATAAAGCACGGTGTCGCCAGCTTTCAGCACCATTTCTTCGTCCTTTGTGCCATTACCCACGGCAAGCACTTCGCCCTGCAAGGGTTTTTCCTTAGCAGTGTCAGGGATGATAATACCACCAGCAGTTTTCTCTTCTGCGGGAGCGGCTTTAATAAGCACGCGGTCAGCTAACGGTTTAATGTTCATAACAACTTTGTTTTATGTTTTGTTTTTATTGTTTTCTTTCTTCAACAATGCCTTGTCGCATCGTCTGCAATAATTTATGCCAAAACCGTGCCAAAACTTATTTTCAAGTTTGTTTTTTTATAAAAGGATTCTTTGTTTATAGTATTCGTTTGCTTTCTGACATCTTGTCAGTTGATGTTTTTAGGTGCTAAAATTCATTCTTTTTTTGGGTATATACTCCTATATATATTATAGGTATATATTATAGGTGTTACAGACTATATTTCCAACTGACATTACTACGCATTTTCTTGGCAACTAAAAAATCATGCCTTGAATTTAACTAAAAAGAAAAATTCAAGACATAAGTATACTAAGTTGGTTGTTTCTAAAAAATCATTTTACTTTCAACCGTCTCCACAACCAATGTGGCACAAGGCTCCACAAGGCTGTGAGTATGCGCCAACGACGATTGATAACGATTACACTTTTTTGTGCATATAAGGCCTTAACTATGGCACGAGCTACGGGAGCTACTTGCATCAATAGGGGATAGTTGCCGTCTTCGCCCAACAAGGGGGTACGCACAAAACCTGGACGCACGTCGGTAAAGTGAATGTTGAGTCCACGCATGTGCGACAACTGTGCAAGCGACTCAATGTAGGTGTTTTGCAATGCCTTAGTGGCTGAATAGGCTGGAGCCAAACCTAAACCACGTGTTCCAGCTATTGAGGATATAACGGCTAAATGTCCATCTCCTTGCGAAGCAAAATAGCGGTAGGCTGCTCCTACCATACGCGTAAAGCCTAAGGCATTGGTTCGCATGGTTTGCAACTCTATGTCTGACTGCAACTGGGGATTTTGGCTGCCTACACCCGAAGCATGAAAATATAAATCCATGCCTCCTATTTGTGCTATTAACTGCTGAAGCTGCACATCGGCTTGCGCATCGGTTACATCGATACGGGCAGTAACTACACGCGATGGGGCTAATTGCTTAAGCACTTCGAGAGGTTCGGTGCGACGTGCAGCTAAAGCCAAAGTCCAGCCATCGGCTATGAGCAAACGGGCAACTTCATAACCTATACCTGATGAAGCACCTACGATTACGGCACGTCCTGTTCTTTTCTTCATATACAGAATTGTAAAGCTCTTTTATGAGTGTTTCTTTTCATAACGGTCTATCGCCTTGAGTGTTTCTTCGTAACCTATGCGAATAATGTCGGAAGCATGGTCAAAGTCGAATACTCCAAAACGATTCATAGGGATGTTTACTGCTATATCGGGCGGTGTAAGCTTTTGTGCGAGCACCGTGTGACGCTGAATTTGTAAGGCTATGGCAGATGATATAAGTGTCATGTAGTTGCTCGTTACCCGATCGGGGATGATGGCTTGAATCATACGCTTCATTGAGAGCAAACCACTTTCCTTGCGCTTTTGACGCTCTGCCTCACGCTTCACAACGATATCTTCGCTTGCTGGAGCACTCACATTAACCGACACCAAAATATCGCCAGCATGACGTGGCACACGATTGAGTGGCAAAGGATTAACAATACCACCATCTATCAGCACATGATGAGCCACTTCTATTGGTTTGAGAACCGAGGGCATTGAAATGGATGAACGGATGGCACGCTCTATGCTACCCTTTGAAAACACTACTTCACGCTGTGTAACGAGGTCGGCTGCTATGGCACGAAAGGGTATGTCAAGTTTCTCAATGCGGGCATCGTTTACCATCGTGCCAATGGTATTCATTAGTTTTTCGCCCTTCATGACATACGATTTTGCCAATGATACATCTATAAGTGAAAGCACCTCGCGCTTGGTCAACTTACAAAACCACTCGGTTAACTCGTCTAACTTGCCTGTGCAATACACGCCCCCTACCAATGCTCCCATTGAGGCTCCTGCTACCGATGCTATGCGATAACCACGTTCTTCGAGTGCTTTTATAGCTCCTACATGTGCATAGCCGCGTGCTCCACCACTCGACAACACAAGTGCCACTCGCGCTTTTTCATTGTTATTTTCCATTTTTCGCTTCAGTCTGCTACTATTGCTTTACTAAGGGGGTGTTTCTAAAAGTCTTTACCATTATCGCCTTTACGGAAGTCGGAGGGTGAAATGCCTTCCACATTCTTAAAATATTTACCCAAAAAACTTTGGTTGGGGAAATTCATGTCTTGCGCAATTTCCTTAATTGACAAGGTGGTGTGCTTCAATAGGTTTTTTATTTCTATTATCACCATTGTTGTTATCCATTGCCCAGCAGTTTTCCCACTTACTTGTTTCACCACTTCCGACAAATGTTTGGGCGTAAGACACATTTCGTTGCTATACCATTCCACACTACGCTCTTGCTTGAAGTGTTGTGAAAGCAAACGTATAAATTGGTCGAATATGGCATACGCACGATTCTGCACACCTGATTGGTCGGGCTGTACACGTGCATCAAGCAAATTGCATATTTCAAAATAAAAGGCTCTAACGAGCGACACTGTGGCTTCGCGTGTGTAACGACCCGACATTTGCGAAAGTCTGCGACGAATAAGGTGATAACAATTTTCTAACCACTCACGTTCTTCGCTGTCCATCTTCAACACGGGGTTCTTCATCAAATAAAGCAGATAAGGCCACATCATGTTGAGACCAACAATGCAGTTTTGTGCGAATTGACGTGTCATCAAAAATGCTTTTGCATGGAAGTTACGGTCGGCATGCTCTTCTTGAATTATTTGTTCTCCAAACGATATGAACAAATCGCCTGCCTCCATATGTTGCTCGCGCCCACCAAGTGTAAAGGTTACCTCTCCTTCGGTACACAACACAATGAGCAAAAAGCCTATTTGCATAGGAGCCTCAACAAGATTTTTCCACGAAATATCATCGAGCAAGGTTATTTCGTTACCCAAACAACTCATACTACCCGACAAACTTAGCGTGTCGCCCATATGTAACGTGCGAATATCTGATGTGTGGTTTTGTTCCATTTTTTATAAGGTATAAAAAGATTACAACAAGCAGTAAATCTACTTTTCTGCATTTTGTGACGGAGAAGGCGCTCCAACACTTAGTCCGTTACAAATTTGTTCAATTTTGTGGAATTATCCGCATTTTTAGATGAAAAATTGCATTTTTCTAAAAAAAATCGCAGAATAATTTGGTGGAATAAAAAATATGCACTACTTTTGCACTCGCAAATCA
>UMGH01055046.1_pt1 | contig 11807 bp, 9 predicted proteins | sample 1965231 | NCBI WGS metagenome assembly UMGH01 (sample SAMEA4836068, study PRJEB28245) | human gut metagenome | biome: gut microbiome; material: fecal sample | place: Denmark | collected 2008 | reverse complement strand
CTCGTCAAAATCATCGCCACCGATTTCAACCTCGACATCAAGCGCTACACTCCACGCTCGATTCTCGGCCATATCTCCGACCTCAAGAACAATCTGACCGGTTGGAAGGAAAACCTCGCCGTTCACGCGCCCGACTTCACGCCCGGCCAGCGCGGCTACCAGTTCGGCACGGTGGGCGACCTTGAAGCCATCTACGCGGTGATCTACGCCGAATACGAGCATCGCTTGGCCCTGGCCAACGCCGTCGACTTCGACGATCTGATCGGCCGCACGGTCGAGTTGCTGCGCACTGACCCGGCCGTCGCCGAGTACTACCATCACCGCTTCCGTTACATTCTGGTCGACGAGTATCAGGACACCAACCACGCCCAGTACGTGCTCGTGCGCGAGCTGGCCGGCGTGGACACGGGGGAGAAGGCCATCCCGGGCGCGCCTAACGCCGGCAAGTCCGGCCCCGCCTGGATCACCGTGGTGGGCGATTCCGACCAGTCCATCTACGCGTTCCGTGGTGCCGACATCCGCAACATCCAGGACTTCGAGCAGGACTTCCCGAACGCCAAGACCATCATGCTCGAACAGAACTATCGTTCGACGCAGACCATTCTGGATGCGGCCAACGCGGTGATCAGCAACAACGAGGGCCGCAAGCCCAAGAAACTGTGGACCGCGCTCGGCAAGGGCGAGCCGATCGTCGGCTACGCGGCGGACAACGCCCAGCAGGAGGCCCAGTGGGTGGCCACCGAAATCGCGCGCCTGCACGCCGAAGCGGGCATCGCCTACTCCGACATGGCGATCATGTACCGCGCCAACGCCCAATCCCGCTCGCTCGAAGAGGCGCTGATCAACACGAATCAGCCGTATCAGCTCGTCGGCGGCACCAAGTTCTACGAACGTCGCGAAATCAAGGATGCGCTGGCCTATTTGCAGGCGCTCGTCAATCCGGACGACGATGTGAATCTACGCCGTATTCTCAACGTGCCCAAGCGTGGGCTTGGCGACCGCGCCGAAGGCGTGCTGCTCGCCTACGCGCGCGAGCATGGCACCAGCTTCTTCTACGCACTCATGCACTTGGATGAGATCGAGGTGCCGACACGCACCGCCACCTCGCTACGAGCATTCCGCGATCTGATGGGCGCGCTCTCGCAGTTCACGCGCGCGCACGACTCCAAGCCCAGCGAGATCGTGGCCGAAGTATTGGAGAAGTCGGGCTTAAGGGCCGAACTCGAGAAATCCGTGGACCCGCAGGACGCCTCCCGTCTGGAGAACCTCTCCCAGCTGCAGTCCACCGCAGCCGAATTCGAACAGAACACGCCTGACGCCACGTTGTCCGCATTCCTGGAGACCACCGCGCTTGTGGCCGACTCCGACCAACTACCCGGCGAGGCGGAGGACTCCGGCAAGGTGACGCTTATGACCTTGCACACCGCCAAGGGCCTCGAATACCCGGTGGTGTTCCTGACCGGCATGGAACAGGGCACCTTCCCGCATTCGCGTTCGATGGAAGACACCACTGAACTGCAGGAGGAACGCCGACTCGCCTATGTGGGCATCACGCGCGCCAAGCAGCGACTGTATGTCACGCGCGCCGCCGTCCGCTCCCAGTGGGGCCAGGCCGCCGATATGATGCCCAGCCAGTTCCTCGACGAGATTCCGGATTCGCTGATTGATTGGAAACGCCGTGAAGCCGGCGTGGAGCGTATGCGCGCCAGCTGGGAGACCGATGGATTCGCCGACGATTTGGGCGGCTGGGATGATGACGATTTCGGCGGCGCCGCGTTTGGCGGGTCGTCGACGTTCGGCTCGCGTGGTTCGTCCGGTTCGGGTTCGTCCTATGGGTCGCGGTCGCGGTATGGGTCGTCGTATGGCTCGGGTTCCGGCTCTTCGTCGTATGGTTCCCGTTCATCGTCGTATGGTTCCCGCTCCGGCTCGTCCTCCTATGGTTCCCGCTCCCGTTCGGGTTCGTCCTATGGTTCTTCAGGCTCCGGTTCGAGGTCGTCCTACGGGTCGCGTTCCCGTTCCGGTTCTTCGTCCGGTTCATATGGTGGCACCCGTGGCGGCAAAGTCACCACGCGTCGTACCGCACCGAAATCCGATTCGACCGGCTCTGCCGTGCCTAGCTCGAAGCTCACCAAGGACAATGGCCTGAATATCGCCGACTTCGCCGTGGGCGACATGATCAGCCACGACCAGTACGGTCTCGGCAAGGTCACCGACGCACAAGACAAGGGCCGCAATTCGGTAATCACCGTGGACTTCGGCTCCGCCGGCGTCAAACGCCTCATGCTCCGCGTAGCGCCGATTGAGAAGTTGTAGATAAATTGGCCCCTCTGACGAGGGGCTGAGTTATATACCAAATAAATTCGCAAAAAACAAGACTTGTGTTCTTCATCACAGTGTGGGCATAATGCGGAGGTTGTGCCTACGAGCCCTGGGAACAGGGGAGAGGAAAAAGTAGTTATGAAGAACAAGCTGTTTGCATCCGTGCCCAATATTCTGTTCGGCGCGCTGATCACCATCGCGCCCCAGACCTTTGCGCACGCCTGCACCGGCCATGACATGCCGGGTGCCTGCCACTACTCGCAGCAGGCGGCCACCGGCATCGGCGTCGTCATCCTCGTGTTCGGCGTCGTGGCTTTGTTCGTCGCCCCGCAGATTCGCATCGGCCTCAATATCGCCGCCGCAGCCGACGCCCTGCTACTACTCGCCGTACCCACCTTTCTGATCGGCATCTGCAAGGGCGCGATGATGCACTGTCGCATGGTTATGCTGCCCACGCTCATCGTGCTCGGCGTGCTCACCATCGTGTTCGCGGCCATCGCCATCTGGCTCGACTCTCGCGCCGCCAAGCGCAACTGATCGAGCAGACGGCCGGAGCCCAGCCATTCCGAACGCTGGACTCCGGCCTCGCTTATTGCAACCGCACTATAAGCAACATAAGGATTCATCGTGCCATCCCATATCGCATTGCGCGGCCTTCCGATTGAAAACCTCAAACGCAAGCCGTTCCGCACCGGCGCACTGCTCGCCGTCGTCACCATCCTCGCGCTGACATTCTTCGGCGGCACCATGCTGACCATGAACCTCAACACTGGCATGACCAGTATGGAAAAGCGCCTGGGCGCCGACCTCATGGTCGTGCCGCAAAACACCGTGCAGAAGGCCGAAGCGCTGCTCACCAACGGCAATCCCAGCACTTTCTATTTCACCAAAGACATCGCCGACGAGGTCATGCAGGCCGACGGCATCGCACAGGCCACCGAACAGACCTATATATCATCGCTGGCCGCCGCCTGCTGTGCCGAAAAGCTGCAGATCATTGGTTACGACCCGGACACTGACTTCGTCATCGAACCATGGGTCGCCTCCCAGTTCGAAGGCCCCCTTGAAGACGGTCAGATGATTGCAGGCGCAAACGTCAACGTGTCCACCGACGGCACCATCGAACTCTACGGCCGTTCATGGCCGGTCGGCGCCCAGCTCGCCAACACCGGCACCAGCCTCGACAACTCGGTGTTCATCAACCAAAACACCGTGCCCGACATGGTCGCCGCCTCGGCCAAGGTCTCCAAGCAGGTCATGTCCGCCGAATATGCCGGCAAAGCCGTCTCCACCGTGATGATTAAGACGCAGCAGGGGTACGAAGCGCAGACCGTAGCTGAGAACATCAAGCGTCTTGATTCCCGATTCGCCGATTTGGGGTACGTATACCCCGGCGGCATCACCGCCAACACCAGAACTTCGCTGACCGCGCTTGTCACCTACCTCAAGATTTTCGTGGCGGTGATCTGGGTAATGGGCGTGATTGTGCTGCTCGCCGTATTCGCCTCGTCGGTGAACGAACGCAAACGCGAATTCGCGTCCCTGCGCATCATGGGCGCCACGCGCGGCATGTTGAATGCCATCATTCTGAAGGAATCCGCCATCATCGGTCTGATCGGTGGCGTAATCGGCGTCGGCGCGGCCAGCCTGGTGATTTTCCCATTCAGTTCGCTGATCGGCAAACAGCTTCAATTGCCGTATCTGCAAGCCAGCCCGGTTGCGGTGATCGGATTCATTGCCGTGACCATTGTGTGCTCTACGGTCATCGGCATCATCGGTTCGCTGGCCACCATGTGGCGTCTCGGCCGGCCCGAAGCCTACCTGACCCTGCGAGAGGGGGAGTGATATGACTGAGACAACTACGCCGCTTCAGCCGACCACGGTTGAGCCGACCAAGCTCCAGCCGACCACGCCAGCTCAGCCGAACGCGCCGACTGCGCCGGATTCGCCGCACGTAACCGAGACGCCCTCCCCGGACCATCTGCTGACCTTGACGGACCTGACCCGCCAGTTCGTCCGCCGCGGCACGCCGTTCGACGCCGTCAGCCACGTGAACCTCACCGTCGATGCCGGCGAATTCATCGCCATCGTCGGCCGGTCGGGCAACGGTAAAAGTACGTTGATCAACATGGTCGCTGGGCTGATTCGCCCGACCTCGGGAACCGTGAGCGTGGCTGGACGCAATGTGGCCGACTTGGGCGATAAAGCACTGTCCGTGCTGAGGAATCGCACCATCGGATTCGTGACTCAAAGCCAGACCCTGCTCGGCAACCTGACCGTGCTCGACAACGTGATTCTGCCCGCAACGATGTTTCCGGAGCCGCTGCCGTTCGCCCAAAACGCAGAAGCAACGGATGCCGTGGCGCAAGCCGCTGCCACCAATGATGAAGCGGCCGCCGATTCAGCCGTCGACCCGTTCATGCCGGATGTCATTGCGCCAATCACAGACCAGGAAAACACGCCGTCAAACACGGCTGCGAGCCGTTCGGACCTGTTCGCCACCCGAGCTCGCACGCTGTTCACCCAGCTTGGTGTTGCCGATCTGGCAGACAGCTACCCGCGCGAGCTGTCCGGCGGTGAAATGCGGCGCGTCTCCATCGCCCGCGCGCTGATGAACCAGCCGAGCTTGCTCATCGCCGACGAGCCGACCGGCGACCTCGACCAAGAGAGCACCGACATCGTAATGCGTCTGCTCAGAGACCAAGCCAACAACGGCACGGCGATTCTCATGGTCACCCATGATCCCGATGCACTCGAATACGCAGATCGGGTGTATCGCATGGACGCCGGAGTGCTGTCCATAGCCTCGGTGTAATATGGTCTGCTGGTGTCTGCCAACAGGTAGATACCGTCTGGAGTCATAGCCCATCAGCGGGTCGGCGGTAGGTAATCGCAAGAAAACCAACCCGTTCGTGTTTATTCACGACGAAGCGCTGGGGAGGCCCGACTCAGCGCTTGTTAGGCATATGCAAGGCAAGCGTTCCGTTCAGATAACGACAGAAGGATTAATCCAATGACGAACGTTCAGCGTTCTCGCCGTCAGGTGCGTCTGTCTCGCGCCCTCGGCATCGCACTGACCCCCAAGGCTCAGCGCATCTTCGAAAAGCGTCCGTACGCTCCTGGCGAGCACGGCCGTGACCGCCGCCGCACCGAGTCCGATTACGCGGTGCGTATGCGCGAAAAGCAGCGTCTGCGCGCTCAGTACGGCATCTCCGAGAAGCAGCTTCGCGCCGCTTACGAGAAGGCCACCCGTACTGCCGGCCAGACCGGTAACGCCATGCTGACCGACCTCGAGACCCGTCTCGACAACCTGGTGCTGCGTGCCGGCTTCGCCCGCACCACCGCCCAGGCCCGTCAGTTCGTGGTGCACCGTCACATCCTCGTTGACGGCAACATCGTGGACCGCCCGTCCTACCGCGTCAAGCCCGGCCAGACCATTCAGGTGAAGGCCAAGAGCCAGACCATGGTTCCGTTCCAGATCGCCGCCGAAGGCGTGCACCGTGACGTGCTGCCTGCGGTCCCCGGCTACCTCGACGTGAACCTGCCGTCCCTGAAGGCCACTGTGACCCGTAAGCCGGAGGTCGAAGAGATCCCGGTGCAGGTCAACATCCAGTACGTGGTCGAATTCTACGCCCGCTGATCCGGGCCCTCTGGTCAACAAATCCAGGACATACCGCTCGAACCCCGCGCTTCTTTCGAGAAGCCGCGGGGTTCCTGCGTTGTAGGGCGATTACTGGCCGCACACCGCCTGGCGAATCATCGTCGCGTACGCATAGGCACCGGTCATATTCGGATGAATGCCGTCATCGTTGAGGTATTCGCTATGACCTTCGCTATACCCATGCCAATCGATGATGCCCACGTTCTTGTTCTTCTTGGCGGCCTCACGCAGCATCGTATTGTTGTTGTTCTCCTGCCACGGGTATGGCATACGGATGGTGATGAAGTATGTCGGCTTGCCGCCGGTCAGGTCAATGAGCTGTTGCACTTCCTGCTCATTCGAAATCACGCCGTTCGTGCCGAGGCCAAACACCACCACACTGCCACTGTGGCCGGCAGCGGCTTGGCGTGTTGGCTACGAGGCATCTGCACCGATTTACGGGCCGCCTCGACCAGCTGGTAGAAGGCTTCCGACGCCGCCAACACCACGACGGCCTCAAGAACCCAACCCCACCACGGCAACGCCTGCGTTCGTGTCGCCGGGTTCATGAACTGCAGCAGCGGATAATGCATGACGTACAGCGAGAACGATCGCGACCCGATATAGCGTAGGGGAGCACAACCCAGCACGTGCGATCAGATTGAGTCATTGTTCACGGCACAGGCCAAGGCGCACAACGATATGAACGCGGTAATCAGGTACCCGCCTTGGTACATGTACGACAGATACCCGTTGGCGAACCAGAATCCGGTCAGCAGTGCCGCCAAAGCCGCGGTGCCAAGAACATTGCAGACGATAGTGAGACGGGCGCCCGTCTTGTCGCCGGCCTGACGTTCGATCTGCACTGTTTGCGAAGCCGCTCCAGCTTCCGCAGCTTCCGTACCTCGCGAGGAAGGCGCAATCCAGATAGCCAACAGCGCGCCGGCGGCCAGCTCGGCGAGGCGAGTATCGGTACCGTAATACACGCGGGAGGTATTGGCCGGGTCAAACAGCAGCACCATGTCGGCGGTGGAAGCAGCCATGATGACAAGAATCGCCATGGAGCGCACCCATTTGGACTTGGTGATTTTGCCGAGCACCACCATCAGCAACGGCCAAACCAGATAGAACTGCATCGTCACGCCCAAGAACCACAGATGGGTCAGAGGAGAAGGCAATCCGGCCGCCTCGAAATACGGCACCTTGCGGAAGATGTACACCCAATTGCTGGCGAACAAGGCGCTCGGCAGCGAATCGGAAACCACTTTCTGCAACAGGCTGGGAGCGAACATCCAAGTGAGCCAAGGCACCACGGCAATGGTCGCCAGCATCACCGGCCATAAACGAGTAATGCGGCGGATCAGATATCGGCCATATCCAAAGGACCCGGTGCGGTCCACCATGTTCAGTACCGAACGTGTGGCAAGAAAACCGGTGATAACGAAAAACATCGTCACGCCAATGAATCCGCCCTGCAATAGCGACGGGCGGGTGTGGAATGCTATGACTCCAAGAATCGCCAGAGCGCGCAGTCCATCGATACCCCTGAAATGGGCAGGCACAGACGATCGAGATGGTGCAGGTTTCAAGGTTATGCTCACAGTATTCTAAGTGTACTCTCAGGAATCGTTAGGTATACTGCCCGGATTACGCATATCTCAGGTAGTGACCTATGCCGTTATGACTTATGACTTCCGGCAACCCGCACCGAAACCGCCGGAATGGTGACATAATCAGAACCATGATTCTTCATCTGCATCTGGTCCGTCACGGACAGACCTATTTCAACCGATACAACCGTCTGCAGGGATGGTCGAATTCGCCGCTGACCGAGTCGGGCGTCGCCGATGCCGTCAAGGCCGGTGAGCGACTGAAAGGATTGACGTTCGCCGCCGCCTACTGTTCGGACACCACGCGTGCCCAGCAGACGGCCGAGAAAATTCTCGACATCAACGAAGCCGCGGGTAACCCGCGCCCCGCACTCGTGACGGACATGCACTTCCGCGAGCAGTTCTACGGCTACTACGAGGGACTTGACATGGCCATGGCCTGGTACGCCGCGGGAGCGCCCCACGGCGTCAAAACCTACAACCAAATCGTCGAGAAGTTCGGGTTGGGGGCCTCGCGTGATTTTCTCAAGGAAGCCGATCCCTTCCACGACGCGGAATCCGATGAGGAATATTGGACGCGCGTCGAAGGTGCGTTCCGTCTTATCGCCGACAACCCGAATCTCAAGGACGGCGACGATGTGCTGCAGATTTCGCATGGCAACACACTGCTTAGCCTCGGTCACCGGTTCGGCGGCCCTGACCTCGATCTGAACGAACGCCCGGCCAATGGTTCGGTAACCGTGATCGACTTCGACACCGACAAGCCGTTCGGCGAAGCCGTGACCATCGTTTCGTACGGCAAGTAGCAAATAGCAAGCAATACATATCGAATAGCACGTACGGTCCACGGCGGCACGCCGCAAACGAAAGCGTCAGCAGGACAGCCTTTCGCCTATAGCCGCATACGCCCACGCGCACGGTTTTCGCCCTGCGCATGCAATGGTATGCCAAGAAATAGGGAAGGAGTGCTACCCTTAGGCGAGTAAGTGTGACCGCAAGGAGGAAACAATGGGAGTCGGAGAGATCGCTGGCCTGATCGCGGCCATCGCGTTCGCAGTATTGGCCGGTTTCATGATCTATCCGCTGATCAGGCTGGGCAAGATGTTTGATCAGATATCGCAGACGGTCCGGGAGTCCGGTGAACACGCCATCCCCGCGCTGGACGAAGGCGTGACCACCGTCAAGCAGGTCAACAAGTCGCTCGAAGACGTGAACAAGATTTCCGCCGCGGCTTCCACCACCGCCAACAACGTTGGTGCGTTGACCGATCTGTATGGCTCCTTCCTCGGTAAGCCCATCATCAAGATCGCTTCCACCTTCTACGCGCTGAAAACCACGGGTCAGTCCTTCCTTGCGAAGAACGCCGCGAAAACCACCGTCAACGACACCGCCGAGAAGGGGGAGTGATGTTCAAACGCATCTTCTGGGTCGGCGTCGGCGTGGCCATCGGAATCGTTGCCGTCACCAAGGCACAGGCCTATGTCAAGGCCAATACGCCTGATGCGGCACGCCAGTTCCTGCTTGGCCCCGATCAGGACAATGTGCCGATGAAAACACTCGAAGGGTTGGTCAACGAGTTCAATGCCACCCGTCGAGCCCGCGAGGCTGAGCTCAACCGTCAGTACATCGAGCGCGCCAACTGACACGCGCATGCCGCCTTGCCATCTAGTCACTGAATCAGCTAGAACAAACTAATCCTCATAATCCAGTCTTTTCCACCAATACCAGGCGCAACTGCGCCCATTACCCAAACAAGGAGTTCATCCGCTCATGCGCACTGCGGACATCGCAAAGCGATACCTCGATTATTTTGCCAAGCACGACCATCTCATCGTGCCCTCGGCATCCCTGATTTCCCCGAACCCCACCACGCTTTTCACCATCGCCGGCATGGTGCCGTTCATCCCGTACCTGATGGGTGAGCAGACCCCGCCGAAGCGCCGCATGGCCTCCAACCAGAAGTGCGTGCGTACGCTCGACATCGACGAGGTCGGCAAGACCACCCGCCACGGCACCTTCTTCCAGATGCTCGGCAACTTCTCCTTCGGCGACTACTTCAAGGAAGAGGCCATCCACTACGCCTGGGAGCTGCTCACCACCTCGCAGGATGAGGGCGGCTACGGCTTCGACCCCGAGAAGCTGTGGATGACCACGTTCACCGACGATGACGAAGCCCGTTCCATGTGGATCAACGAGGGCGTGGACCCCGAGCACATCCAGAAGATGGGCATGGAAGACAACTTTTGGACCACCGGTGGCCCCGGACCCGGCGGCCCCTGCTCCGAAATCTACGTGGACCGCGGCCCCGCCTTCGGCAAGGAAGGCGGCCCGATTGCCGACGAGAACCGCTACATCGAGATCTGGGACCTCGTGTTCGAGAACTACGAGGTCGACAACGTCAAGTCCAAGACCGACCTGCACATCGTGGGCGAGCTTGAGAACAAGAACATCGATACCGGTGCCGGCTTGGAACGTCTGGCCTACCTGCTGCAGGGCAAGAACAACATCTACGAGACCGATGAGGTCTTCCCGGTCATCGAGGCCGCCGAGCAGCTCTCCGGCCTGAAGTACGGCGAGAACGAGGACGCCGACGTGCGCTTCCGCGTGGTCGCTGACCACGTGCGCTCCGCCCTGATGATCATGTCCGACGGCGTGCGCCCGTCCAACGTGGGCCGTGGCTACGTGCTGCGCCGCCTGCTGCGCCGCACCGTGCGCTCCATGCGCATGCTCGGCGTGACCGATCCGGTGCTGCCCACCCTCTTCCCGACCTCCAAGGCCGCCATGGAGGCCAGCTACCCGGAGCTCAACGACACCTTCCATGAGGTGTCCGAATCCGCGTATGGCGAGGAAGACGCCTTCCGCCGCACCCTTGAGACCGGCACCACGATTCTCGACGTGGCCGTCAACAAGGCCAAGAGCGATTCCGCCGAGCCCGTCGTGGCCGGCGAGGACGCCTTCAAGCTGCACGACACCTACGGCTTCCCGATTGAGCTGACCCTCGAGATGGCCGCCGAACAGGGCGTGAAGGTGGACGAGGCCAAGTTCCGCGAACTCATGGCCGAGCAGAAGTCCCGCGCCCGCGCCGACGCCCTCAAGAAGCGTCACAACGTGGATCTTTCCGTTTACGACGACTTCAAGAAGACGCTCGTCAGCCCGATCGACTTCCTCGGCTACACCGACATGTCCGCCCGCGCCAAGGTGATCGGCATCATGCAGGAAGGCAAGGGTTCCGTGCCCGCCGTGACCGGCCCGGCCAACGTCGAGGTCATCCTCGACCGCACCCCGTTCTACGCGGAGGCCGGCGGCCAGCTCGCCGACCAGGGCGAGATCCTGTCCGACGACGGCGCCGTGCTCGAAGTCGACGATGTGCAGAAGCCCATCAAGGACCTCATCGTCCACCAGTGCCGTCTGACCGAAGGCACGCTGGTCGTCGGCGCCGAAGTCAACGCCAACATCGACCTGGCCCGCCGTGGCGCCATCGCCCGCTCGCACACCGCCACGCACATGGTGCACAAGGCGCTGCGTGAGGAGCTGGGCCCGCAGGCCACCCAGCGCGGCTCCGAAGACGCCCCGAACCGTCTGCGCTTCGACTTCCAGTGGTCCAAGGCCCCGGCCAAGTCCGTGATCTCCGCAGTCGAGGAGCGCGTCAACGACAAGCTGCGCGACAACCTCGCCGTGACCACCAAGGAAATGAAGTTCGACGACGCCATCGCCCTCGGTGCCATGCACCTGTTCGGCGAGAAGTACGGCGACATCGTACGCGTGGTCTCCATCGGCGAAGACGGCTGGAGCCGCGAGCTGTGTGGTGGTACCCACGTGGACCACGTTGGCAAGATCGGCATGGTCAACATCCTGTCCGAAGCCTCCATCGGCTCCGGCGTGCGTCGTGTCGACGCCGTCGTGGGCCAGGGTGCCTATGACTTCAACGCTCGTGAGCACGCGCTGGTCTCCCAGCTGTCCGACAAGCTCAACGCTCGTCCGGACGAGCTCGCCGAGCGTGTGAACGCCCTGCTCGCCAAGCTCAAGGAATCCGATCGTCGCTTGGCCTCCATGTACGAGTCCCAGCTGGCCGCCTCGGTTCCGGCGCTGGTTGCTGACACCAAGAACTCCGCGGCCCTGGTCAAGGTGGCCGTCAAGAACGTGGGCCACTTTGGCGCGGTCGATGCCCTGCGCAAGACCGTACTCGACGTGCGCGCCCAGCTCGGTGAAGACGCCCCCGTGGTGGTGGCCCTCGCCGG
>UMGH01006564.1_pt1 | contig 11822 bp, 7 predicted proteins | sample 1965231 | NCBI WGS metagenome assembly UMGH01 (sample SAMEA4836068, study PRJEB28245) | human gut metagenome | biome: gut microbiome; material: fecal sample | place: Denmark | collected 2008 | reverse complement strand
CAGGGCATCCGCCGCTACGGCGACAGAATCCTTCCGATGGATGAGACACTGGTGCTCTCGGCCGTTGACCTCTGCGGCAGACCGTATCTCTCTTTCCAGGCAGAATTTACGCGGGAGAAAGTAGGAGAGATGGAGACCGAGATGGTAAAAGAATTCTTCTACGCCGTTTCCTATGCGGCGCAGATGAATCTGCATATCAAAGTGCTTGACGGCGGAAATAACCACCACATCATCGAGGCGATGTTCAAAGCATTTGCGAAGGCACTCGATGAGGCAACTTCCTTCGATCCGAGAATTGCCGGCGTGCTCTCGACCAAGGGCAGCCTGTAAGAGCAGAAAAAGAGGAGAACAAGAGATGAAACAAGCATTAAAATGTGATTTTACCTGGGCGGATTTTAAGACAAACAGCGACGGCATGGTTCCGGTTGTTATACAGGATGCGGAAAATGACGAAGTGCTGATGCTCGCCTACATGAATGAAGAAGCGTTTGAGACGACACTGCGCCTTGGAAAAATGACGTACTGGAGCAGAAGCCGCAATGAGCTCTGGACGAAGGGACTGAGCTCCGGCCATGTGCAGTATGTAAAACAGCTTCTGATCGACTGCGACAACGATACAATCCTTGCCAAAGTAGAACAGGTCGGCGCAGCGTGCCACACCGGAAACCGCACCTGCTTTTACCGGACCCTGGCAGAATAAAAATTTTTGATTCAGAGCATAAAAAGAGCTCCTGTTTCACAGAATAAAATCTGTGGGACAGGAGCCTTTTTATGCGGTTCTGTATCGTTAAAAAGCCATTACAGAAGAAGGTATTTTAAGATAAACAGAACAGCCAGGATGTACATGATCACGCTGATCTTTTTTTCTTTTGCTTTTCCGCTCAGGATCTGGATTGCAACGTAGGAGATAACTCCCATGGCAATACCTTCGGAAATGCTGTAGAAGAACGGCATAGCTCCGATGCAGATGTAGCACGGAATCGCCTCGGAAAGATCGCTGAAATCAATGTTGACTACGTTGGTCAGCATGTAGAAGCCTACCACGATCAGTGCCGGAGCCGTTGCAAAGGATGGGATGGCAAGGAAGATCGGGGAGAGGAACAGAGCGAGGCCGAAGAGGATTGCAGTGGTAACAGCGGTAAGACCGGTACGGCCGCCTTCGGAAACGCCGGAAGCACTCTCAACGAAAGTCGTTGTGGTAGAAGTACCAAGAACAGCACCTGCGCAGGTAGCAACAGCATCTGCCATCAGCGCGCCCTTGATGCGCGGAAGTTTTCCGTTTTTGTCGAGCATGTTTGCCTTGGAAGATACACCGATCAGAGTTCCGATGGTATCAAACATATCGACAAACAGGAATGCAAACATGATCACGAAGAACTCGCCTGTTTTCAGAATGGAGAAATCCAGTTTTCCGAAAATCGGGGCAAGGCTTGGAATGGAAAGTCCGTTGGAAAAATCCGGGAACAGGCTGTAGAAGCCGTTTGCCGGGTTCGGAACGTAGAGACCGCATGCCTGGCAGATCATGCCGAGGATCCAGGTTGCAAGAATTCCCCAGAGGATGTTTCCTTTTACATTGCGTACGACAAGAACGGCGGTGAAGATAACACCGATGACTGCGAGCAGAACGGTGATTCCGACATCGTTAAACGTTCCTGCCACATACTCGGTTCCGTTTAATGTGGCTGCAGACTGCAGGTTGGCATTGTAGGAAGACAGGGAATAGAGGCCTGCCACGGTTGAAGAGTTCGGCAGTACAATTTTTGCATTCTGAAGTCCGATGAATGCGATGAACAGACCGATGCCGACGCTGACTGCAGATTTCAGGCTGGCCGGAATGGAGTTGAAGATCGCCTCACGGACGTTGGTCAGAGAAAGTACAATAAAGATGATACCTTCTGCAAAAACGGCGGTCAGGGCTGCCTGCCAGCTATATCCGTAGCCGAGAACAACGGTGTAGGCAAAATAGGCGTTGAGGCCCATTCCAGGTGCCAGAGCGAATGGATAATTGGCGAAAAGTGCCATGAGCAGGGTGCCAAGGAAGGCTGCCAGAGCCGTTGCGGTAAAGACAGCGCCGTGGTCCATGCCGGTGGAGGAAAGGATGTTCGGGTTGACGGCAAGAATGTATGCCATCGTCATGAACGTGGTGACACCGGCGATGATCTCGGTTTTGACCGTTGTTCCATTTTCCCGCAGCTTGAATGTGTTTTCCATCAGCTTGCTAAACTTTTCCATAGTTTTCTCTCCTTTTGAAGTTTGTAGGCGGAAATGTCGCCTCATAATATGGAAACATCCTAAATGTTACAATATTATCAAGTAGAATGCAAGAAAGAAACGAAAAGAATCTGAAAATTTCTTGTCGAAATTTTTAATTTTTCTATAGACAAATGTCATGATTTCTTTTATGATAAAAAAGGTGTCTTGTAAAATCTGCGTTAAGGAAATGTAAAATATTGAGACCAAAACATGAAAATGCTTTGACAGGGATTTTGAAAAGACATCAGAAAAAGACAAGGAAGAAAAAAGAATATGAGTGTAATAGTGTCTTTGATGGGCGGTCTGGGCTTCTTCTTATATGGAATGAAGCTGATGAGTGAAGGACTGCAGAAGGTTGCCGGATCCAAGATGAGAAGCATTCTGGAGGTATTTACGAAGAACCGTGTGATCGGTCTTCTGGTCGGTATTTTCTTTACCGCGCTGATTCAGTCCTCCAACGCTACAACCGTTATGGTGGTCAGCTTCGTAAACTCCGGTCTGATGAAACTGGCACAGGCTCCTGGAATTATCCTCGGAGCAAACATCGGTACGACAGTTACCGGACAGCTGATTGCGTTTGACCTTGCGGATATCGCGCCGCTGTTTGTCATCATCGGTGTTCTGATGGTTATGTTCGTAAAGAACAATCTGACGATCAGCCGTCTCGGCGAGGTTATCTTGGGATTTGGTATTCTGTTTATGGGTATCTCCGGTATCTCAGGAGCCCTGAACGAAGCAAAAGAGATCCCTGCAGTCGTCAACGCCCTCGGATCCCTGACGAATCCGTTTCTTGCGTTCTTAGTCGGCTGGGTGGCTACCGCGATTCTGCAGAGTAACTCTGCAACGGTCGGAATCATCATGCTTCTTGCAAGAGAGGGCCTGATGGGACTTCCGATCTGTCTGTTTATGATGCTTGGATGCAACATCGGATGTACGATGTCCGCTATTCTTGCCAGCTTCGGCTGCAAAAAAGATGCAAAACGTGCGGCATGTGTCCACCTGTTGTTCAACATTTCCGGAACGATTGTCTGCTCCATTATTTTCCTGCTGTTTGGAAATCAGGTAGTTGACTTCTTTATGGGTATTTCCGGAAACGAAGCAGGCCGTATGATCGCAAATGCAAACTCGATCATCAAAGTATGCCAGGTACTCCTGATGCTGCCGTTTACCCCGCTTCTGGTGAAGGCAACGTACTTTATCATCCGCGGAAATGACGAGGAAGACAAAAAGTTCGAGCTTGCCTACATCAGCTCGAAACATGCGATGTCCCCGACGACTGCAGTTCTGCAGGTTGTCCGTGAGATGGAGCGTATGGCACAGATGGCAGAGACCAACCTGATTCGCGCGATGAATACGCTGGTGACCCGCGATCAGAAAGAAATCGACGAGGTCTACCGTGTCGAGGAAAATATTAATTTCCTGAACAAAGAGATTACGAACTATCTGGTTCACTTAAATCAGGCATCGCTGCCGACATCAGACGTTATGCGCATCGGTGCGCTGTTCCATGTGGTCAATGATATTGAGCGGATTGGTGATCATGCCGAGAATGTCGCAGATTCTGCTGTGCAGATGACGAATGACAATGTGACCTTCAGCAAACAGGGCGAACTGGATCTTTCCGAGATGCTGGATATGGTATTAAAAATTCTCGATGAGTCGATCGAAATGTTTGCAAAGAATGATCTGCAGCACCTGCAGGAGATCATTGATATTGAAAATTCCATTGATCAGGAGGAGCGGGATCTGCAGCAGAAGCATGTAGAGCGTCTGACCCGCAACGAATGTACGCCGGAAGCCGGCATGATCTTCTCCGATCTTGTATCCGGACTCGAGCGTGTCGCGGACCATGCAACCAATATTGCATTCTCCATTCTGGATGAAGATCCGGAAGAGAAAGCAGCCCGCGAGGCAGTTGCAGGAGCAGAAAAATAAGAAATGGATTAAGAGAATAGGAGAAAGGCCCCGAAACATTGGAGTTATGTTTCGAGGCCTTTCTTTCATGCTTATGATGTTTTTTATTTATGGATTTCTTTCACGGGAGAGCGGGCAGTCAGATCGAAGGAGTAGCGGAGGTCAGGGTATTTCCTCCCTCTGCAGAGCGGGATGAACCCGCATTCTGCTGGGAATCGCTCTGCTGATCATCTGAAGAGCTGGTGCTCGTTCCGAGGGTCAGGGAGAAGGTCTTTGTCTCATAGGATCCGTTGTCCGGAACCTGTACTTCCATCTCAACGGTTTCGCCGGCAGAGTAATACTGCAGCAGGGATTTCAGCTCGCTGGTGGAGGTGATGGAATGTCCGTCAAAGCTGGTCATAACGTATCCGGATTTCAGACCTGCATTTTCAGCGGCACCGCCGGAGGTTACTTCGGAGATATAGATGCCGGCCGGCATATTGTATGCCTGCTGGATCTGGCTGCTGACATCGAGGCATTTGATGCCGATCGTTCCCTGATCTTCTGCGGCAACCTTTGTTCTGGTCTGCTCATTCATCAGATTTTCAATGATATCGGAAACACGGGAGATCGGGATTGCATAGCCCATGCCCTCTACCTCTGTAGAAGCAAGTTTTGCGGAGTTGATACCGATGACCTCTCCGTTCATGTTCAGAAGAGCGCCGCCGCTGTTGCCAGGGTTGATGGCTGCATCGGTCTGTAAGTAGGTCTTTCCGGTTGTATCGGTGGAAGAAGTATCTGCCGTTGTTCCATCGGAGCTTCCGTCAGAAGAGGAATCGCTGTCGATCACACGGTTTGCAGCACTGATGATACCGGTCGTAACGGACTGGCCGTAGCCGAGTGCGTTGCCGATCGCAACGACCTGCTCGCCGACCTCAACGGAATCAGAATCGCCCATCGTGGCAACAGCGATGCTGCTCATCGTGTCATCCGGGATCTCGGAGAGCGGAACGGCGATGACGGCAAGATCGTTATCGGCATCGGTACCTTTGATATTTGCCTTGCAGACCTGATTGTTTACAAAACTGACAGAAAGAGTATCGGCATCTTCTACTACATGGTTATTGGTGACGATCAGAAGCTCGGTGTCATTTTTTCCGATGATGATACCGGAACCGCAGCTTGTGGTCTCCTCGGTCTGCGGAGTCTGGGCACCGTAACCGAACATGCTGAAGTAGTTCTGTACTTCCTGTACGGACTGGTTTGTGATGGAGACGATCGACGGCATTGCGTTTTTCGCAATCGTGGAAACATCCATCGTTCCGGTGGAAGTGGAGCTTGAGGATGTGGCAGCGGCTTTTAAGAGGCTGCTGTTGGAAGTCGTCTGCTGTGCAGTGGTTGTTGCAGCGGCTGTCGTGCTTCCGGCAAAGTGGTTGACTGCCTGGAAGGTACCGCCGGCAACACCGCCGAACAGAACTGCGCTTAAGGCGATGGCTCCGATTTTCTTTGCAAGCTTAGCAGCTTTTTTATTTTTGGAAGAAGGTTTCTTTCCGTTGAAACTGTTCTGCTCTGCTGCCATCATGTTCTCATTATTGGTTTCGTTTTCGTTATTGTAGTTGTTTCTGTAGTCCATCATAATAAATACTTCCTTTCTGGTATCTGTATTTTAAACTGTGTTCCGGAATCGGCTTCCGGTTTTGTTTGCTTCCTTTTTTGTTTCTATGCTTTGCAGTATAATGGGAATCTGTGATGGAAATGTAGTAAAAATGTGAAAAAAATAAGTTCTCTGGAAAAGAGAAAAGTGCTACAATAAGAAACAGAAAAATGATCAGGAAATGAGGAAGTAATAATGAATAGAGGAATAACACAGAAACAGTATCTGGAGTTGGTCCCGCCGACGGAGGAGGACGCCCGCTCCAGCCAGATGCGGATACTGGATGCATTAAAAGAGAAAGGAATCACCGCATCATTTACCCTTCCAGCGCTGCAGAAACTGTATCCCATCTGCGATGAGGCAGACTATAACATAACGGTTTCCCTCGCATGGAATGGAAGCATCTGGCAGGCGGTTGATCTGGAAGCGGGCGCTACAGCAGCAGAGCATTACGGCTATGCCGCTGATCTTGGAAGTACGACCGTCGTTGTGCGCCTGGTAAACTGCAGTGACGGTACCGTGCTTGCCGAGGAGAGCGAATACAACCGCCAGACTGCCTATGGAACCGATATTCTGACGAGAATCTTTGCCTGTAAGGATAAACCGGAGGTACTGCAGGACATCCGTGCGTGTACGATGGAGACATTTACACTGCTCTTTGAAAAACTTCGCCAAAAGACAGGAATTGCGCCGTCGGATGTTCTCTCAATGGTCGTATCCGGTAACACAACGATGATCCATTTCCTGCTGGGACTGGATCCGTTCTGCGTCTTTTCATCCCCGTACGCCGTGCGCGCAGACCGCGTCGGATTCCTTCCGGCGAAAGAGATGGGATTTCCCATGAAGGGATGTGTCTACTGCGTGCCGGGAAAATCCAATTACCTGGGCGGTGATATATTAAGCGGTATGATCGCAACGGAACTCTATAAAAAAGAAACGATCAGCGTTTTTTTTGATATCGGAACGAACGGCGAGCTTGTCGTCGGAAACCGGGAATTTCTGCTCTGCGGCGCAGGCGCTGCCGGTCCGGCGCTCGAGGGCGGCGTGGTCAAAACCGGCATGCGAGCTGCAGAAGGCGCTGTTGATACGGTAAAAATAGAAGACGGGAAAATCCAGTGCCATGTAATCGGAGAGGGTAAGCCAAAGGGCATCTGCGGTTCCGGCATTATCGATCTGCTCGCGGAATTATTCCTAAATGGATGGATCAACCTGTTCGGCACCCTGCAGCCGGAGCGGTCCGAAAAGATCAAGGAAGACCCGGAGACGGGAGAGTGGTGTGTTGAATATAGTGAAGAGCTGTGCTTCTATCAGAGTGATATCGCCGAATTCCTTCGTACAAAGTCAGCAGCCTACACGATGGTTGAGTACATGATGCGTGAATCCGGCATTTCCATGGAAGAAATTGACCGGTTTTACGCGGCTGGTGCATTTGGAAAGCACGTTTCAAAGGAATCCGCCATCACGATCGGCATGTACCCGGATATGGACCGCAGCCGCCTGATCTGCGCCGGAAATACGTCGCTTGCGGGAGCAGAAAAAATCCTGCTGGATCGGACCTGCATCGACGATATTGACCGCATTCTGGATGAGATGGTCTACATCCAGTTCGGCCAGGTCGCCGCTTTCATCTCTATGATGAAAGCGGCCCAGGCAATCCCACACACGGATCTGGAGCTGTTTCCGAGTGTACAGAAGAAGCTCGAAGAAAAACAAAAAGAGAAATAATGACAATTGCTTGACCGCAGTCGAATCGTGTCATATACTTACTATTGATAATGAGAATCAATAAGGAGTGAAATATATGACACTGAAAGAACTGCCGATCGGCAAAACAGCGACCGTCCGCACGGTAGGAGGAGAGGGCGCGCTGCGGCAGAACTTCCTCGATATGGGAATCATTCCGGGGGCGGAAGTGACGATGGTAAAGTATGCACCGATGGGAGACCCTGTGGAAGTGCGGATTCACAGCTATGAACTGACACTCCGCCTCGCCGATGCCGGACGGATTGCCATTGATGAGATGCGGGACGCTGTAAAAGAAAAAGAGCAGCCGGATGCGAAAGCAATTCCGCATCCCGGCTTTGGAGAGGGCGGAAAGTACCACAATAAGGCAGAGGAGCATCCGCTGCCGGAAGGAGAGCTGTTGTCCTTTGCGCTGGCAGGAAACCAGAACTGCGGTAAGACCACCCTGTTCAACCAATTAACGGGATCCAACCAGCACGTCGGAAACTTCCCCGGCGTGACCGTAGACCGGAAGGACGGTGAAATCCGCGGCCAGAAAAACACGCTGGTCACCGATCTTCCCGGCATTTATTCGATGTCGCCGTATTCAAGCGAAGAGATCGTCACCCGGAATTTCGTTCTGAACGAGCATCCGCGCGGCATCATCAATATTGTAGATGCGACAAATATCGAACGAAACCTGTATCTGACGATGCAGCTGATGGAACTCGACGTTCCGATGGTACTGGCCCTCAACATGATGGATGAGGTACGCGAAAACGGCGGTTCTGTGCTCGTGAACCAGATGGAAGAGAGACTTGGCATCCCGGTTATCCCGATTTCCGCTGCAAAAAACGAGGGAATCGAGGAACTGGTTGCCCATGCTGTCCATGTGGCCAAATACCAGGAAAAACCGGGCAGAAAGGACTTCTGTGAGGCGAATGACCACGGCGGTGCCGTCCACCGTGCGTTGCATGCGATCATGCATCTGATCGAGGATCACGCCGCAAGGGCGGATATTCCGGTGCGGTTTGCGGCGAGCAAGCTGGCAGAGGGCGATGCGCTGATCCTGGAGCAGCTGGCCCTCGATGAAAACGAGAAAGAGATGCTCGAGCATATCGTCTGTCAGATGGAGACGGAGCGCGGCCTGGACCGCGCGGCGGCGATTGCGGATATGCGTTTTAATTTTATTGAAAAAGTCTGCCGTGAGACCGTGGTAAAACCAAAAGAGAGCCGCGAGCATGTGCGGAGCACAGAAATTGACCGTGTGCTGACCGGAAAATATACGGCTCTGCCATGTTTTGCCGGGATTATGGCGGCTGTCTTTTTCCTGACCTTCCATGTGATCGGAGCATCGCTGCAGAGTGTGCTGGAGGTTCTGATCGGAAAACTGACCGAGCTCGTGGACAGCGCCATGACAGCATGGGGCGTCAATCCGGTGCTTCATTCCCTTGTGATTGACGGTATTTTTAACGGCGTCGGAAGTGTCTTAAGCTTCCTTCCGATCATCGTCACCCTGTTTTTCTTCCTGTCCATTCTGGAAGACAGCGGCTATATGGCGCGCGTGGCATTTGTGATGGATAAGCTGCTCCGGAAAATCGGCCTCTCCGGCCGCAGTATCGTGCCGATGCTGGTCGGTTTTGGCTGTACCGTGCCGGGCGTCATGGCGAGCCGCACCCTGCCTTCCGAGCGTGACCGGAAAATGACGATCCTATTAACTCCGTTTATGAGCTGTTCGGCAAAACTTCCGATTTACGCGTTCTTTACCGCCGCATTCTTCCCGAAATACAGTGCCCTTGTGATGGTTCTTCTGTATTTCGGTGGTATCTTCATGGCTGTCCTGATGGCGATGCTGATGCAGGGAACTTTATTCCAGGGAGAAGCCGTTCCGTTTGTCATGGAGCTTCCAAACTACCGCATGCCGGGGGCAAAAAATGTCGGACAGCTTTTGTGGGATAAGGCAAAAGACTTCCTGCAGCGGGCATTCACCGTTATTTTTGTTGCCACGATTGTGATCTGGTTTTTACAGACCTTTGGAACGCATCTCAATGTCGTGGAGGACTCCAAGGACAGCATTCTCGCCGTTGTCTCCGGCCGTCTCGCCCCGGTTTTTCGGCCGCTTGGATTTGGAGACTGGAGAGTATCGACCGCCCTTCTAACCGGATTTATGGCAAAGGAGAGTGTCGTCTCCACACTTTCCGTACTGTTCGGCACGACCGCGCAGCTGACCGAAATCCTGACACCGGTTTCCGCATTAAGTCTTCTGGTTTTCTGCCTCCTCTATACGCCGTGTGTGGCGGCAGTCGCTTCCATCAAGCGGGAGCTTGGCGGCAGATGGGCAGCCGGTGTTGTCGTTTCACAGTGTGTGATCGCCTGGCTGGCAGCTTTTGTCGTACATGGCTTTGCACTGCTGTTTGGCATGTAAAAAAGAACGTTAAATAAGAAAAGCTCTGCAGAACAGAAAATGCAAAATTCTGATCTGCAGAGCTTTTGATATATGGCTGGGAAAAAAATGCCGGTTTTAAATTTTTCGTATCACATGCTTTAAAATTCCTGTCTTGTGGAGCAGAAAGATCGAGCAGTCCATAAACAGATGGGCAAGAAAGGTGCTCAAAATGACACCATTTGATTTCAGCAGAAAGCCGACATGGAACCCATACCAGCACACGAAACCGGAGTAGGCGCTCATGATGACAAGAAGCGGTAGATTTTCCAACACGCCCCGCATCGTTTCAAGAAAACTCTTGACCGTAAAGTCGAAATACAGGAAGCGGCCGACCGTCAGTGTCAGGAAATAGAGAATCAGGCCGTCGTAATTCGTGTCCTCGTAGATAAAGCGGATGTACAGAAGAATCAGTACAATATAGAAGACCGAAATCAGCCGCACCGACGCCTTCTGCTCCGGGTCAAGGTGCGTGAGCTTTACCAGAACCACATCGAGCCAGCTCGTCAGAAAGACGGAGAGCACGATAAAGACAAGAAGCACCACATCCTGATATTTCTCCCAGTACATCGAAATCTGCGGCAGACGCTCATCGATAATGTAATAGAGGGAGAGGAAGAGAAGAATCGAAGTGCCGGAGAAAACCAGCTCATAAAAGCTTTCCACAACCTGATACTGCCTGCGCTGGTGTTTCTTCCGGCGTATTTTTTTCGCTTTTTCCTCTGTCTCCTCTTTTAGCTGCCGCTGAATCTGCAATTTTGCAATCAGAAGCACAAGGGCAAGCACCAGAATCAGGCCGAGCAGTGAGACAAGCAGAAAACTGCCCACATTGGCGGGATCAAAATAGTGAAGAATATAGTATCGTTTCAAATAAAATCACCTCTTCTGGAAATTCTTTTTTTGGTTTCTCTTCACTTTAGTACCAAATCCGGAAAAAGTAAAGTACAAAAATGAGAACAGAAAGAAAGTGTCTGATAAAAAATGACCGGAATGGAGAGAATAAAGTGATCGATGCGTGACAAGGAAGAAAAGATGACGATCAGTCAAACTCGGTCAAAACAGGGCGATAAAACGGGGAAATCCGTCATAAAGCTCTAAACTTATGCAAATGCGACAAAAAGAGAAGGTAAAATTCATGAAATATTAATGATTGATTTTGAATGAATATGACGATATAATAAGCTCATCAAAGCAAACATGATCAAAATAAAGCAGGAGGGAAATATGATTTATACAGTGACATTCAATCCGTCTCTGGACTACATTGTATCGGTGGAAGACTTCAAGCTCGGCCTTACCAACCGCACAAGCTCCGAGCTGATGCTTCCGGGCGGAAAAGGAATCAACGTATCGACCGTACTTGGAAACCTTGGGATTGAGAGCACAGCGCTCGGATTTCTGGCAGGCTTTACCGGAAAAGAAATCGCCGGACGGCTCGACCAGATGGGAATTAAAAACGGCTGCATCTGGCTGGAAGAAGGATATTCCCGCATCAACGTCAAATTAAAGAGCATTGACGGAACTGAGATCAACGGACAGGGACCCGAAATCCCGGAGAAAAAAGTGGAAGAGCTGATGAAACAGCTTTCCGCACTCGGCGAGGGCGACGTTCTCTTCCTCGCAGGCAGCATCCCGTCATCCATGGCAGATGATGCCTATCAGAAAATTATGGAAATGCTCGACGGCAAGGGCGTCCGCATCGTCGTAGACGCGACCCGTGATCTGCTGATGAAGGTTCTGCCGTACCACCCGTTCCTCATCAAACCGAACAATCACGAGCTCGGTGAGATTTTCGGTGTGGAATTAAAGACAAGAGAGTCGGTTGTTCCGTATGCAAAACAGCTGCAGGAAAAGGGC
>UMGH01036824.1_pt1 | contig 11931 bp, 10 predicted proteins | sample 1965231 | NCBI WGS metagenome assembly UMGH01 (sample SAMEA4836068, study PRJEB28245) | human gut metagenome | biome: gut microbiome; material: fecal sample | place: Denmark | collected 2008 | reverse complement strand
ATTTATTTTGCTTGCAAAAGTTTTACCGGACAGCAATATATTGGAATACATGATCTGAATTTTCTCCCAATGAACCTGTTGGAGACTCTATGTTCTGTTCTCCTAACGCAGTTGTTACATCCGAAGGAACCAATCCATATTGAGCCATACGATCTGGCTTCATCCAAATACGCATACTATAGGTATCACCTAATTCCAAGACATCACCAACGCCCTGAATACGTTTAATCTGTGGAATAACATTTATATCCAGATAATTGGCCAAGAATGTTTCATCATAACGATTGTCCGGACTAACCAAGGCTCCAATCTGCAAGAAACTATTCTGACGTTTCGTCGTACTGACACCGATTTTTGTTACTTCAGAAGGTAATAAACCCTGAGCTTTGGAAACACGGTTCTGTACATTGACAGCCGCCATATCCGGATCCGTTCCCTGTTTGAAGTAAACCAAGATTTCTGCCGAACCCGAGTTGGTTGCCGTTGATGTGATATAAATCATGTTTTCCACACCGTTGATACTTTCTTCCAACGGCATAATCACACTGTTCATAACGGCTTCCGCGTTGACTCCAGTATAAGTTGCCTCCACACGAACAGTAGGCGGCGCAATATCCGGATACTGCTCAACAGGCAATGTTGCCAACGAAATAAATCCGACGATCAGAATCAGAATAGAAATAGACAGGGCCATCACAGGCCGCTTAATAAATATATTTCCTTTCATAAAGCCATATCCTTATTTTATCTGGGTTCCTTCACGAAGCATACCAGCTCCTTCCAAAACGATTTCATCACCTTCTTTCAATCCGTCCAATACAATGTATTCACGTCCGTCGTCCACACTAGCTACCTGAATCAAGGTAGAAGTTGCTTTACCATCTACAATCTTATACGTGATAATCTTATCCTGCAACTGAACTGTTGCTCCTTGAGGGATCAAAATACAATTCTTATAAGTACTTGGGGTCAGCACATTACCAGAAGATCCACTGTGTAACAGACGAGCTTCATTCGGGAATACAGCACGGACACCTACAGTTCCTGTGGTTTTGTCAATTACTCCACTGATAGATTCGATCCGTCCCTTCTTCTCGTACATACTCTGATCGTTCAACTGAAGCTGGATTTCCGGCATATCTTTGATCGCCTGATCAACAGTTCCATACTGCCGGGCTAATGCCAGTAACTGATTCTCGGTCATCGAGAAATATACATACATATCCGAATTATCAGAAACTGTCGTCAACGGTTGCGGAATAGAAGGACTTACCAAAGCACCTTTTCGATAAGGCAACATTCCGATAACACCATCACTCGGACTTTTTACTTCCGTATACGATAAGTTATTCCGGGCGTTCACTTCTTCAGCTTTCGCCTGTGCCAGTTGAGCCTGTGCCGTGAGATAAGAATTCCGGCTAGTCTGTAAGTTATAATCCGAAACAACTTTCTGTTCAAACAAAGCCTTGGTACTGTTGTATGTCAGTTCAGCTGTAGCCAATGAAGCTTCTGCCACTTTCACATTTGCCAAGGCAGTCTCAAGAGCGGCTTTGTACGGGACTTGATCTATTACAAACAGAATCTGTCCTTCACGTACTTTCTCACCCTCAGTTACACATAACTTTTCAATATAACCTGAAACTTGAGGATATATCGCTATATCCTGTTTCCCCTCAATAGTAGCTGAATAGGAAGTCATCACTTCTTTCTCGGCATTTGCGGAGATTTTCATCACCGAATACTTTGCCTCAGCTTGTCCTTTCTCCTCCTGTTTGCAGGAGATCAACCCTAACGTAAAGCAAATAAGAGCTATTTGCCAGCATTTTCTTCCTAATGTATTCATATCAATAATTTAAAATTCGCGGCAAAAGTACCGTAAGAGGAAATCACACGAGTAATCTTTTTTCGCACAGGAATGATCCATTTCCCTTTTTGCCTTTTGAGGTTTACCGCAAAGTGGAAAATAGGACATTTTTGATAGCAAATTGAATGTAGAACTAGTATCTTTATTTCCCATCTTTGGCGACAAAAAATAGGAATATGGAACAAGAAGAAATCATCAAAGTGAATATTGAACAACTCAAAAGTTACAATCATGACAGTTATGCCGACGATTATTTGGTTGTAAGCAATAGTCTTGATCACCTTCTTTTAGGACAAGAGAAGGTTAAACTTGATTTGTTCCTCATGTTATTCTGCACGAAAGGTCATGCACTATATTCATAAGAATCCGGTCAGACATCTCAGTCCGGATGAAGTCGAATCATTCGATCAATATCGGTTATTGATCAATTCGCGGATCAAAAGTACCATGTTTGAAGAAAAGAAGGAAGTCTTACAACTTTTGTTTGGAGCATTCTTTTGCGAAATGATGGGAATCATCAACGCAAAGATCAATTTACCGGATAATCCAATAGACACTTCCCAAAAACCTTTACAGGCTGATTATGTTTTCAAGCGGTTCATGGAAGAACTCATGTCGGATAATGGACAACATCGATCTGTTTCCTATTATGCCGATAAGCTTTGTTATTCCCCCAAATACTTATCACGCATAGTCAAACAGATTCGAGGGAAAAATGCCTTATCAATTATCAACGAACATGCCGTTGAATGTATCAAATATGAACTCAAGTATTCAAGCAAGAGTATTAAGGAAATTGCACTGGATCTGGATTTTCCGAATCTGTCATTTTTCACGAAATATACGAAAAAACACTTAGGCATGACTCCTACACAATTCCGGTCCAAGAAAGATCTATCACAATAGACATCCAATTATCCAGAAGTAACCCGAAATCATTCTGAAGCAATAAAAGACAAGAAGTCCGGTTGCCTTGCCATAAAGCTTGCAACCGGACTTCCTTTATTTCAGTATAAAATCAACCCAATATATTATTTATTCTTCGACAACTGTTGATGCATGGCTGCTGCCGCACGCCGACCATCACCCATTGCCAAGATAACCGTAGCACCTCCACGGACAATATCTCCTCCGGCATAAATCATCGGAATGGAAGATTCCATATTCTCATTAACAGCAATCGTACCTTTTCGTCCTAGTTCCAAACCCGGAATAGAATGTGGAACTATCGGATTCGGCGAAACACCTACACTGACAATTGCCAAGTCAATATCCAATGTTTCGATAGCACCCGGAATCGGTACCGGACTCCGGCGACCAGAAGCATCCGGTTCGCCCAGTTCCATCTTCTGCAGTACGACTTGTTTAACACGACCTTTCTCGTCAGCCTTGTATTCAATCGGATTATGTAAAGTCAGGAACTCGACTCCTTCTTCCTTTGCATGTTTTACTTCTTCCAGACGCGCCGGCATTTCCTGTTCTGAACGACGATAAATAATCATTGCCTTCTCTGCTCCCAGACGTTTCGCAGTACGGACAGAATCCATCGCCGTATTACCTCCGCCGATCACAGCTACACGTTTGCCAAACGCAACCGGTGTATCTGATTCCGGATTCGCCGCATCCATCAAGTTTACACGAGTCAGATATTCATTAGATGACATAATATTGATAGAGTTCTCGCCAGGAATATTCATAAAGTTAGGCAGACCAGCACCCGAAGCAACAAAGATTCCTTGGAAACCATCAGCTTTCAGATCTTCCACACTGATTGTCTTTCCAACGATACAATCTTTCACAAAGGTTACACCCAACTTGGAAAGATTCTCGATCTCCACATCTACGATCTTATTGGGTAAACGGAATTCCGGGATACCATACTTCAGCACTCCGCCAATCTCATGCAAAGCTTCAAACACAGTTACTTCATATCCCAACTTCGCCATATCACCTGCAAATGAAAGACCGGCAGGACCCGAACCGATAACCGCAACCTTAATACCATTAGGCAGAGCTACTTCTGGTAAGGAAATCTGTCCACTTTCCCGTTCATAGTCGGCAGCAAAGCGTTCCAAATAACCGATAGCAACCGCTTCGTGTCCCATCTTCAAATGGATACACTTCGATTCACATTGCTTTTCCTGCGGACAAACGCGACCACAAACAGCCGGTAGCGCACTCGTTTCCTTCAGAACTTTAGCAGCTTCCAAAAATTCTCCACGTTCAATATTCTTGATAAAAGATGGAATATTAATACCTACCGGACAACCCGTCATACATGTCGGATTCGCACAGTCCAGACAACGGCTTGCCTCTGTCCGAGCCTGTTCAGCCGTTAATCCCTGATTTACTTCTTCCAGACGCGTATGTGAGCGATATTCCGGATCCAGTTCATTCATCTTGACACGCGGAATCGCTGTACGTTCCTTAGGCTTCATCGCTTTCCGCAATTCTTCCCGCCACGGAGCTGTACGGTCGTTCAACGCTGCCGCATGCGCCTCTTCCAGATGATCCAGCTTATGGATTTCTTCCCGTTCAATCTCCTTGAAAGCACCCATACGTTTGAGCATCTCGTCGAAGTCCACCTGATGACCATCAAACTCCGGTCCATCGACACAAACGAACTTCGTCTTTCCACCCACCGTAATACGGCATGCACCACACATACCCGTACCATCCACCATGATCGTATTCAAAGAAACATCTGTCGGGATATCATATTTCTTGGTCAGCAGGCAGACAAACTTCATCATGATAGCCGGACCAATGGCAAAGCACTTGTCCACTTTCTCCCTCAAAATGACAGCTTCTACTCCCTCTGTTACCAGACCTTTCTGTCCATACGAACCATCGTCCGTCATGATAATCACCTCATCCGAACTGGCTCGCATTTCCTTTTCCAAAATAATCAGTTCTTTTGTCCGGCCAGCCAAAACCGTAATCACTCGGTTTCCTGCAGCCTTCAGTGCCTGCACAATCGGTAACATCGGAGCAACACCCACGCCTCCACCGGCGCAAACCACTGTACCAAACTTTTCGATATGCGTTGCCTGTCCCAGCGGACCTACCACATCCGTTATGTAGTCACCTACTTCCAACTGACACAGTTTGGTAGAAGAGAGACCAACTTCTTGAACAACCAGTGTAATTGTACCCTTCTTCACATCAGCTTCTGCAATGGTTAAAGGCATACGCTCACCTTTTTCACCTACGCGCACAATCACAAAATGCCCGGCTTTCCGAGAACGGGCAATCAGCGGAGCTTCGACTTCAAGCTTCACGACTTTTTCCGAGAAAAACTCTTTACCAACTATCTTATTCATATAATCGCATTTTATCGAAAGTTTGTATTGATTAACAGAAAGCAAATATACGCTATTAAATTAGACAAAACGACTTTTGTCAAGAAAAAATCTAATTATTCAAACAATCCTTCATCCCGAACCAACATTAGAATAGCAGAATGAGGTACTATCAGATACTTTTCTTCATTAAAGTTGATCTCGTAGGCAGCATTCTGCAAATAAACAGCCAAGTCACCTTCCTGAGCCTGCAACGGCAAGTAACGGACTTCTTCTTCTTTCTTTTCCCAAACTTCCCGTTCTTCATTCTGCGCCGGAAGCGGATATCCCGGTCCTACCTTTATAATATAACCGACCTGTATTTTCTCCTTCTCCTGTACCGAAGGCGGCAAATAAAGTCCAGTCTTTGTCTGGCTTTGTGGATTCTTCGGTTTAATCAGTACTTTATCTCCTATCATCAGGAATTTATGAATGTCTTTTTGTTCTAAAGATAACTGCATAACGTAAAATCATTTGTTTGGACAACAAAGCTACGAAAGTTTACAAAAAAAGTCACGAGAATCGATTTTAATTCTCGTGACTTTCTTTTTTAGAATTCGTTAGTTCCGAATCCTGTACTTATAACTATTTACCGATACTACAAAGTTCGTCCTTTAAAGACAGATGATTCCGCACTCGGATAAACCGTTCCGGTGAAAGAAATCCGGTTACTATTGAAGTTTGGAGTGACAGTTGCTGTACATTTGGACGAACCTTCTATCATCCGTATGGTAATAGAAGCGGAAATACCTATTCCCTGTACCATCATCTTAAAGTTTACATTTCCTTTCTTATCGGTTTCAACCTCTACATTCGAAGGAGTCCCTTCCACTGTAATTCCACCTATTCCGTTCGGTCCGGCAAAAGCTCCGTCAAACGATAACTGTACCGTTGCCTTTCCATCTATTAAAGAGACAAAATTCGTACTCGGTGTTACATACTTAAAATTACCTCGCTTGAATTCAACCCGGTCGGCTTCCAAAACGAAATCTTTATCGAATATAGCTTTCTTAGCCGTTTCAAACGCCTGCATTTCGGCTGCTTCTCGAGCAGCTTTCTCAGCTTCCTTAGCTGCCTTTCTGGCAGCTCTCGTATCCTCCTGAGCAAACATGGCTCCTGTTCCTACCAACAAGAATGCAACCAACATCATTACTAATCTTTTCATACTTCTCTTCCTGTTTAAATATTTAATATTATACTATATAGACAGTTTTAAGCCCTCAAAAGTTGCATGTTATTCTGTTAATTATGGATAAAGGAAGACATATCTTTCAAATATTCCATCAATGAAGCAACAGAAGTAAAAGTATGAGGTTCCCGGCCCACTTGATGCAAAAGCATACGAGAAGAAGTCTGAGCCGTAATCTCGATATCCGCATGACCATTTTCCATCGGATCAAAACCATTACGTTTCAAGGCATTGCCCAACCAATAGACTAAATTCGATTCGCCTCTCACCAATACAGGCTGATTCTTTTGTACCAAATTCAATTTACCCGTCAGGGAATCAAAATGAATCATGCCCCGATCAAAGAAAGAAGTAAATGCACCTTGCAGGATCAGGTCTTCAGGAGAACCTGCAACCATCGGTTTGTCTTTTGCCAACAGCCATAAACAGTCTGCCATCTGGATTGCCAAATCCAAATCGTGGGTAGACAACAAAATAGCCTTTTGTTGCTCTACTGCCAGACGATGCAGAAGAGCCATCGTTTCAATCCGGCTGGTCACATCCAGAAAAGCGGTCGGTTCATCCAGTAAAATAACCGGGCACTGTTGAGCCAATACTTTAGCTATCATAGCCTTCTGGCGTTCTCCATCGCTCAGTTCCGAAACGAACTGAGAGGCTTTATGCGCAATACCTACAGCCTCCATCGAATCTTCTATGATTTGTCTATCCGCTTCCCGTAATCTACCCCAAAAGCCTGTATAAGGATGCCTGCCTAGAGAGACCAGTTCATAAACAGTCAATCCTCCGGCATTCGTTTTCTCAGTCAATACAACTCCCAGCGTCATGGCAAACGAAGCTCTGGAGTAGCTATCCAAAGCCTTCCCAGACAAATAAATTTCTCCTTGCAACGGGGGCTGAAAACCACATAATGTACGAAGTAATGTTGACTTACCGGCCCCATTCAATCCCAAAAGACAAGTCACTTCTCCTGCTCGTAACTGCAAGTCCAAACCTTCGTGTACGACTTTCCTCCGCCCACCTTTCAACAGATAGCCTATCGTCAAAGCATTTGTCGTAATAACCGGATCCTGTTTCATCCTCAATTAAAATACTGAATGTTTTTACGATTGATAATTACATAAATGATGACCGGCGCACCCAACATTGGTGTAACAGCATTCAAAGGTAATATTGTATTGCTGCCCGGAACAACCATCAGCAAATTACATAACAAAGCCACACACGAACCAGCCAATATCGTTGCCGGAACTAATAACTTATGATTGGATGTTCCTAACAGCAGACGTGCTATATGAGGTACAGCCAATCCGATAAAAGAGATCGGACCACAAAAAGCAGTCACAATGGCTGTCAGTAATCCGGTACAGAATAAGATTTGCATACGTGCTTGCTTTACTTTTACTCCCAAATTGGCCGCATACATTTCTCCCAGCAGCAAAGCATTCAATGGTTTGATAAGCAGTACCGATAAAAAAAGTCCAGTTACCGAAACCATCGAGAAGAAGGGTAATTGTCCCATAGAAACAGCCGAGAAGTTACCTAACCCCCACATCACAAAAGCATGTACACGATCGGCTGCTGCATAATAATTCAAGATTGAAATCAGAGAAGATGCCATATAACCGATCATTATTCCGATAATCAGCAGCATGACATTATTTTTCACCTTCGAGGAGAAATAGATAATGATACCTAAAATAGCAAATGCTCCCAATAAAGCAGCCAAGATCACGGCTACATATCCGGTAATGGGGAAGTCGGATACCTGACTGATACTTCCTCCCCAATATAATAATACAGCTGCTACCCCCAGATTAGCACCATCACTGATACCCAATATGGAAGGACCAGCCAACGGATTCCTAAACAACGTCTGTAACAGCAATCCACTTACAGCCAAGGAGGCTCCTGCAAAAAGAGCTGTCACCGCCTGAGGTAACCTGGCCTGCCATACAATATGTTCCCATGCCGGCGAAGAAGAGCCCTTGCCGCATAAAATATCGATAACTTCCCGTAAAGGAATAGAGACGGCTCCATAAACCAGGCTCAAGCCAAACAGCAAAACCAGACAGACCGACAATAATGGTAATAAGGTAATACGATTCTTCATACTCAAAAACCGACTAATATCTGTAATAATAACGGAGTTCTCGTTCGCGTTCCTGAAGCAAACCGTTCCGATAAGCATACAAAAGATTCTCCAAATCGTGTATCTGTTGCTTCAGTTCAGCCCCTTTATCGGTATCTTTTACCATCTGACGGTGTGCACTCAGCTCGACAACGATCGTTGTTGAACGAATATCCAAGCCTTCTTCTATAGCTTTTGTCGTTGACTGAAAAGGTTCATGCTGTACCAGTTGAAATCCACGTGAATGATAGACCAACGTATAACCGGCAATTCCCGTCTCCGAATGATAAGCTTTCGAGAATCCGCCGTCAATAACCAACAGCTTTCCATTGGCCTTAATCGGATTCTCACCCTTGATGGAACGTACCGGTACATGACCGTTGACAATGTGACGGTGTTCACCGGTTACTCCAAATTCATCCAACAACATATCGCACACCGATTCCTCTTCGCGCAAGGTATAATAAGCTCCTTTTTCTTCCTTTTGAAGTTCCTTTTCTGACAAGAAACAACGTTCGAATGTAGCCATCCGGCTTTTATCAAACAAAGGAGAATCCTTACCACACCACAAATACCAGATACAATCCATGGCAAACTGTTTCTGAGGTGAATCCTCTGGATCAAAATAAGCAGTCCGTACCAACTGATCAACTTTATCCAATAAGGCTTTTCCCTTGAAATATTCACCGTCCACTTTTACTTCTTTCAAGGTTCCATCACTATTCATCGGAACAGAAGCATGAAACAGCAGGTTGGAATTACAAACCTTATACATACTGCCATGACGGAACAGGCAAAGCATATGCTTACGCAGTTTCTCGCTTCCTTCGAAAGAACGCTGGATACGACGTAGCATATCTTCTTCTTCTATCGACAGACGATACGGATCTTTAGGATCTAAAGTCGGCCAATATTTATCTTTCAATTCATAATCCTTCCCATTCAAATGAATCGTTCCTTTCTCCAGGTTAATCCGATGAAGCAGCATCCGGTCATCCATACCAAATTCCGGACGACGGCGAATGATTTCTCCTTCAACCTTATATTGAACGACAGAGATGGCTTTATTCATCTGGGCTATCAGGCGAACGGTCTTTGCATCATACATCGTATCTCCCGTTGTTATTTTGGGAACAAACAGCTCACAGGGATCATCGGCATAGGTCTCCATGGCAAATGTAGCCAAAGGCAACAGGTTAATTCCATAACCGTCTTCCAGTGTTGCTAAATTACCATATCGCAAACACATTCGTACTACGTTCGTCATGCTCCCCAGATTTCCGGCAGCAGCCCCCATCCAAAGCATATCGTGGTTTCCCCACTGGATGTCACAATTATGATAATCACAAAGAGTATCCATGATGATATGGGCACCCGGACCACGGTCATAAATATCCCCAATGATATGTAACGAGTCAATCGTCAGTCGCTGAATCAGGTTACACATAGCAATGATAAAGTCGTCTGCCCGACCGGTCGATATAATCGTATGAATAATCTGATCTACATAAGCCGACTTATTCGGTTCCAGCAACGATTCATGCAATAACTCCTGTATGATATAGGAAAACTCACGAGGTAAAGCCTTCCGTACTTTTGAACGGGTATATTTAGAAGAGACATTACGGCATACCTTCACCAGCTGGTTTAAGGTAATCATATACCAATCGTCCAGATCTTTTTCAGCGGACTTTACCCGTACCAGCTTTTCTTCCGGATAATAAATCAACGTACAGAGCTCTTTCTTCTCTCCTTCCCGCATGGTATTGTTGAAGATCTCGTCCACTTTCCTTTTGATGGAGCCGGAAGCATTCTTCAACACATGATTGAATGCCTGATACTCGCCATGAACATCCGACAAGAAATGCTCAGTACCTTTCGGCAAGTTCAAGATAGCTTCCAAATTGATAATCTCTGTACTGGCATCTGCAATTGTCGGAAAACTACGCGACAATAATTGCAAATAGCGCAGATCATCTGTTACTTTATCGGTTGTAATATCTTTCGTCATTTTTTACTTCTTAAGTTTGTAAGTTTTTGAGTCTGTATGTTTTTTAGTTGATTCCGGCTTTCTGCTTTACAGGCTTATTTCTTCAACTTCCATTTCCACCAAGCCCGGATAAAGCCGGTACCATAACCAAACAATTGAGTAAAGGCCGCTGCAACAGATAGCATACCAATCCAAATATTCCCTTTGTATTGATAAGTCGCATCTATAAACAGCAACAGGACATAAAGCAGGAGTAACAGGTACAGCCAAGGAAATAATATACCCAAAAGACACAGGCCTATCACACCTATAACAAATACGGCTGGCAGACAATGAACGATCTTTAAGGTTGAAGGGTATTTCTTCGTTAAAGCAATACGGGCTTCACCCGAATGTTCTACCTGACGGAAGAATTGGATCAAACGCGTACGCCGCTTATGATAAACGTATGCTTCGGGGAATAACCGGGTAGTATATCCTCCCTGAATGATACGTGTACTAAAATCAATATCCTCTCCATAACGCATGGACGTATCAAATCCATCCAGCTTTATAAAGACATCTCGCCGAATACCCATATTAAAACTCCGGGGATAGAACTGATCCAGTTTCTTCTTGCCTCCCCGAATGCCTCCGGTCGTGAAGAAGGAAGTCATGGCATAACTGATAGCCTTCTGGATCGCATTAAACGATGGATGCGCACAATCCGGTCCACCGAAAGCATCAGCCTCAGTTTCATTCAACGAACGCTCTACTGCCTCCAGATAGGTTTCCGGCAAGATACAGTCCGAATCCAGGATCAACAGATATTCGCCTTCACTGATACGCGCTCCATAATTACGCGCCCCGCTGGGTCCGCCATTCGGTATCACAAAATAACGGATCTTCAGTTTCTTCTCATAACGCTGTACTACTGTCTCACAAGGTACCGTCGAGCCATCCTCAATAATAAGGACCTCAAAATTCGTATAGGTCTGCAAAGTCAGACTATACAACAAATCATCCACTTCGTCCGGACGATTATAGACCGGGATTATAATCGAGTAGTAACGCATATCCTTCCTTTTTTAATGTCACAAATGTACATATTTATCGGCAAAAGCGAAAGGAGCTAAGAAAGGGAAATGAACAAAAACAATGACTTCCTTGTTTATTGTGCGGAAACGCCAAAAAGGAAACAGAATTTCTCCTACATAAAAAGAGGAGAAAGACCGAAGTCTCTCTCCTCTCCATTAATTCATGTTCCCGCGTTTCGCAACGGAGGAAAAACATTTTTCATATACTAAAAAAACGTAAACAAGTAAAACTTAAAGTTTTCTTGTCGCTATACCCGCGTTTCACAACGGAGGCATGGCTGTGTATAAAAAAAGAAATATTAATTCAATAGTGTCCAAAATAATTTTGCGATAAAATAAAAAA
>UMGH01011759.1_pt1 | contig 11952 bp, 9 predicted proteins | sample 1965231 | NCBI WGS metagenome assembly UMGH01 (sample SAMEA4836068, study PRJEB28245) | human gut metagenome | biome: gut microbiome; material: fecal sample | place: Denmark | collected 2008 | reverse complement strand
GGGGGGGGGAGCCACAAACAGCTTGTCGCCCTGCTGCGTGTTCCGGGGCTGTACAGGCTCGTCCCCGGCGTTTTCGTCAAATCCACGCGAAGTGTTTTCGGCCCTGCGGCAGGCTTTTCCCCAAAAGAGTTGCAGACCGGCAACGGCGTATGGCGTGTGGACATGATGAAATGCCCGTATCTCGACACCTGCGCAGAATATGGCTGCCCGGAACTGTGCCGCTTTTGCGATAGCGACGACATCAGCTACGCCGGTCTGCATCCGAAGCTCGTTTGGCATCGAACGAAAACGTTGGGGCGCGGCGATGACCGCTGCGATTTTTGCCTAAAGGTCATGAAATAAATGCACAGGAACGAAGAAAATTAAGAAAGAAGAAAAGAAACAATTTATCCGATGCTGCAATCTTGGCGCGCTCGGCGGGATATTGATGGCTGCCGGGGGACTGGCTGCTGGGGTGCGTTCCGCTTCAGGAGACGGACACGGGAATGTTCAACAGAGCCTATTATCTGTCCGGCTTTTACGATTTGCGGAAGCCCGCACTGGTCGTCGGAATGGGAGCAATTGGGTGTTTTCTCTACTCCTTCATGGTAAAGGCACTGAATACGGATATTGACGCAAAGTATCAGAGAACAAAAGCTATCCAGTATTTTTGCGGGATATTTACGGTTGTGGTAGCCTTGGTGATCCATCTCTGGGCGGCTGCTCTGGCGTGGTTTTCCACATATCTTGGGCCGCGTATCGGAGCGGAAGCCGCAATCACAGCGGTCACAGCCTATCAGGATGATATGCTCCCTACAATTCTCCCCATGTATGTTCCGATGATATTGGTTTTCGGGATCCATTTCGTGATGCTGGTTGCCGGAAAAACGCGCTATCCCAGATGGATACTTGCTTTTCATCCGGTCATATGGAATCTTCTGCTGGTGGCTGTTCCTGATATTGCACAGGCCATGCAGGTGCCGGTTGGCACATGGATGGCCGTAATGAGCCAGAGCAGCACGAACAGCGCCATCGTGATCTGGTACATTGCGGCTGCGGTTTATGAGAGAAAGCACACTTAATAAAAAATAGGAGTCTTGAATATGAAACCTGATTACAAAAACTGGATCCCAAAAGGGATGCTGTATTCGTTGATTGCGGGAACGGTGCTGTCCCTTGCACTGCTGCTCGTTTTCGGTGCATTCGGCATCGGTGTGAGCGGAAAGCTGCGCATTGCGCTGGGGGTGGTATTCGGCGGCGCCTTTGTCGTCTGTGCAAAGTACACCCAGTGGTGCGTATATGCCTATCGGAGCTTTTCCTATGACGGCGAACGCAAGCTCTCAAAACAGATCATTGACGGCACGGCGGGGCATATCACGCTGCCAGAGGGCGGCGTGGGACTGGACATCGGCTGCGGCAGCGGCGCGCTGACCATTGCCTGCGCAAAGCGCAATCCGCAGGGGAAAATGGTCGGTATCGACCGCTGGGGCAAGGAATACGCCTCCTTCAGTCTGCCGCTGTGTGAAAAAAACGCCGCTGCGGAGGGTGTGAAAAACGCTTCGTTCCGGCGCGGAAACGCCGTGAAGCTGGACTTCCCCGACGAGAGCTTCGACGCGGTGACCAGCAACTATGTCTATCACAATATCGCAGGAAAAGATAAGCAGGCGCTTTTGATGGAAACGCTGCGGGTGCTGAAAAAAGGCGGAACCTTTGCCATCCACGACCTGATGTCACCCCGTAGATACGGGGATATGCAGGCTTTTGTCCAAAAGCTCAGGGACATGGGCTATGAGCGCGTGGAACTGATGGACACAACCGACGGCAGCTTTATGACGCCGAAGGAGGCCAGACGCCTAATGCTTCGCGGCTCAACATTGCTGGTAGGAAGAAAGTAAAGCGGCAACGACATCAGCGAAAGCTGACCGCCCCCTTGCTGAAATTATGCATGCAAGGCTTATCCGCATGCAGACCGAAATGCTACGCGGCGGCGGTTATTGGTATGTTGGGGATAAAAGCCCAGTGCTTGAAAAGTTCAGGAATGAAATGCAGATATAACACATAATAATAGCAGCAACCCCCGCACCGGTCAGGCGACCGATGTGGGGGTTACTGCTATTGGAGGGCTGAAAGCGAATTTGACCGTTCATAGTCGCTGTTTTTTCATTTTTCCGATCAGTTTATCTTATCTATCCGGACATAGCAGTTACACGCCCGGTTCAGAAATTCATAATCGTGCGTGACGACAAACAGAATATAGCCCCGCTGTGCCAGCTGCTTCAACCATTCGGTCACCTGGCACATATGACGGAAGTCCAATCCGCTGGTCGGCTCGTCGAAAATCAAAAGCTTCTTTTTGCCCAGGATCGCCTGACAGATGGCAAGCCGCTGCCGCTGACCGCCTGACAGGGTAAGCGGATGCCGGTCGATGCATTCAAGCAGGTCAAAGCTGCTCAGCAGCTCCCTGATCTCCTTGTCAGTGGCATTCGAGTTTGCCGACAGGCACTCGCTTTTCACACTGTCCGAAAAAAGCTGATGGTTAACATCCTGCATCACCATACCGAACTGCCGGGTCCTTGCCCTGCGTGAGAGCTTCCTGCTTTGGAAAATCACTTCTCCGCCAGAAGTAGGTAAAAGACCGCAGAGACTGCTGCAGAAGGTGGATTTTCCGATTCCGTTTCTTCCTACGATCGCGATGATGTCTCCGTCATTGGCGGAAAGAGAGAGCGCGTTGAGAATCAGCCGCTTTTTTCGTTTCACGGAAAGACGACGCACCGCAAGAGAGGCATTCGGCTGCATAAACGTGCGCTCGGGGATTTTTATTTCCTCGGAGTGGATGCTTCTCAGACCCATGGCGGTCCGTTCGCTTTCGGGAAGTCCTGCAAATTCCGCTGCCGTGAATTCTCTTTCAATCCGCCCGGCTTTCAGGTAGACGATCCGGTCGGCAAGCCCGGACAGATAGGACAGCCGGTGTTCGGCAATCAGCACGGTATGGCCACCCTTTTTAACGATTTCAAGAATCCTACGCAGCTTTCCCATTGCCTCGTGATCCAAATTTGCAGACGGTTCATCGAGAACATAAACCTGCGGATTCATGGTATATACCGAAGCGAAAGCAAGCAGCTGCTTCTCTCCACCGGACATGGAGAAAATGCTTCTGTCCGCCAGGGTTTCAATTCCCAGATCGGATATGGTTTCCGCCACTCTTTTGTGCATGGAATCCCGGTCTGTGCCGATATTCTCCAGCCCGAAGGCGATCTCGGCAGAAGAGTCGGTGTTGAAAAACTGCGTTTTCGGGTTCTGAAAGACCGAACCGACCGATTCGGCGATTTTGTACATGGGCGACTTGGCGATGTCCAGCCCCTCGACCGTAACAGTGCCGTCGATTTCAACGTCCTTGACAAAATGAGGAATCAGCCCGTTTACAAGGCGCGTCAGCGTCGTTTTGCCGCAGCCGCTCTCTCCGCAAAGGAGAACAAACTCTCCGTCGTTTACCGTCAGATTGATGTTATCCAGAATTCTGCTGCCCTGTATTACAGCACTTACATTTTGAAATTGGATCATAGCCGATACCCCATCCATATAGTCGTGGCCGTGCAAAGCGTTGCCAGTGCCATGATGAGCCAATCGGAAACGGTGATGCGGAGCCGGATATAGCTTGTCTTTTTGCAGGGGTTTTCAATGCCCCTTGCGACCGCTGCCGCAGCAATTTCGTCCGAAGTGTTGACCGCCGACATCATGATCGGTACGACCGTGGCTTCCAGCCTTTCGGACAGGGGGATGTTCTGCAGCTTTGTCGCCGCCCGGATATGCCCGAATTCCTCCCTGATCGCCGGGAAATACCGGAGTGTGGTGGAGATAGCAGTGATAAAGCCCTGCGGCAGATGCAAAGCCCGCATAGCGGCGATCATTTTTTGCATAGAAGCGTTACGCACCAGCAGAATTCCTGCCAAAATGCAGGGCATCATACGCAGCGTGTAGTTGATCAGCACGGGAAAGACCATGTTGATAAAGCGGGGGCACAGAGGAAAAACGAATTTCAGCAGCAGGCGAAAAAGAGCGATAAGCGCCGCGCCCTTCCACGCGGCCGAATACTGCCGAAACAGCAGAAGAAGCAGCAGAAACATGCCGGATATAGTGATGCCCTGCCAGGCATATTTTTCGCAGAACATACCGATATTTGCGAGGAGCAGCAGCCAGATTCCGGCTCTCGGGTCAAGGATGGTGATTCGTCTTGTCATACAATGCCCGCCTTGCGGAAGTGTTTGCGGAACAGCCCCTTTGAAATCAGGGCTCCGATCGTGCCTCCGACAATCGGTGAAACGCACAGGGCGATCAGCATCGGTACGGATATCAGCCCAGAAAGTGACTCGACATATTCAGCAGACATTCCATTCTGCTGGATCTGGGTTAAAAAGCTGTCCTTATACACCCAGATGGCAAGAGGGGAACCGAGCATACCGTAGCAAAAGAGGATAAACGAAATCGCCATATGAATAAACCGATTATCGTATTTCGTGATTGCCCGATATACCTCCGACAAAACGCAGGCGACGCCAAAGGTGATCAATAGCAGCACGGTAAACTGCCCTGTCACAAAGTAGAGAACCGCGGTGATCAGGCCCATGATGAGAATGGCTCCGGGCTTTTGCACCTTTGATTCCATCAGCATAAACGGAATGCCGGTGAGAACTCCGGCAACGCCCGGAAGCAGCAGCCAGAGCACCGGCACAAATCCGGTGATCATTGCCGCGAGGTTCAGTATAAAATACAGGGCGGAAAAAATTCCGATGGTGATAAGATCTCTCCCTTTGAGCTTTTTTGTTTCATTCATATGATTTCTCCTTTATTCTGCAAGGTTCCAACCTTCCGCTTTCTTTCGGATGTCGATGAATTCTTTATATTTTCCGGGAATGGCCACCAGCTCGTCGTGGGTGCCCTGCTGGACGATCTCGCCGTGATCGACAACGAATATTCTGTTGGCATTGCGCACGGTTTTCAGCCGGTGGGCGATCAGGATGACCGTCTTATCGTGGGTCAATTCTGCAATGGCCTCCATCAGTTCCTTTTCATTTTCCGGGTCAACATTGGCCGTGGCCTCGTCCAGAATGATGATGGGCGCGTCCTTCATAATCGCCCTGGCGATTGAGATGCGCTGGCGTTCGCCGCCGGAGAGCGTTGCACCGCCCTCGCCGATGACGGTGTCAAAGCCGTCCGGCAGCGCCATGATAAAGTCATAGCACCGCGCCTTCTTTGCTGCGGTCTGCACTTCCTCCATGGAGGCATCGGGCTTTCCAAAGCGGATATTGTTGGCGATGGTGTCCGAGAACAGATAGGTCCGCTGGAATACGAAGGAGAAATTGCGGATAAGGCTGTCGTAGCTGTATTCACGCACATCCCGCCCGCCGAGGCACACGCTGCCGGACTGCACATCCCAGAACCGCGCCATGAGGTTGCACAGCGTGGTCTTGCCGCTGCCGGAGGGGCCGACGATGGCCACGGTGGTTTTCTCCGGGATGGTCAGCGACACATCCTGCAGGATGGGCTTGCTGCCATAGGAGAAATCTACATGGTGAAGTTCAATGTCCTCCCGCTCCGGCGACAGATCCTCCCCATCAATATCCATGGGCTCCACATTCAAAATGGCGTTTGCCTTATCTACGCCGATGTCAATGGAGCGGAACAGAGACGAAAAGCTTCCGGCGCTGTCCAGCTGCTCAAAGAGAATGAATGAGCAGATCAGCATCAAAAGGCAGTTTGTAAGCTCCATCGTGCCGCCGAAGTAAAAGACAATGGCAGCAGTGCAGACGGCAACGCCGGTGAGCTTATTAACAACAAACTGCGCCAGCATATAAAGAACCGACGGGATCTCCATGGCAAAGGACGCCTTCCGAGCCTCCTCCACCGCCCCGTGTACCTGCGTTGCAGAGTCGTGGGTCAAATCGAAATTCTTGACCTCGGCGATGCCCTGCACATATTCCAGCACTTTGGAGACAAGCCGCTCGTCGGCGTTGAACTTCCGCTGGGAAAGGGTCTGCTCCGAGCGCTGCATGGCGGCGTTGACGGCGAAGAACAGCACCAATCCGGTAAGCGTGATAAGCCCCATGCGCCAGTCAAAGAGGAACATCATCCCCGCGATGATGCCGGAAGTCAGGAACCCCCTCGTTGTGACCATAACCACGCGGGTGGCGACATTCGCCATATTTTCCATGGTGTTGGTGGTGACGGAGGTGACCTCGCCAAGGCTGTTGTCGTTGAACCAGCCCATAGGCAGATACCGCAGATGCTCCGCGATCTCGATCCGCTTGTTGGCGCAGGCGCGGTAGCCTGCACGGGTCTGGAGCATGGTGGCCTTCATGTTGATGGCGATGGTCACGATCAGAGAAGCGACGATGATTCCAAGGCTCGTCCAGAGTGTCGCCATGGTGACATTCTTTTGCAGCAGCGCCTGAATGACGATGGCGGCGGCGGGAATTCGCATGGCGGAACAGATGGCGCTGACCACGCCCAGCCAGATGGATGCCATAAACAGCCTGCGGTTGTCCGCCCCGCAGAAGGCAAAAAACTTTTTCAGTGTCTTGAGCATTACGCCACCTCCCCGTCGTCTTTGACGCTGATGTGGGCTTCCCACATGGTTTGATAAAGCGGGCAGGACGCAAGAAGCTCGTCCTGCGTACCGGTTGCTTCGATTCTTCCCTGATTCACGACAATGATCTGATCGGCATCGGCGATGGTAGACAGGCGGTGGGCGATGACCAGCAGCGTCTTGCCCCGCACCAGCTTTGCCAGTGCCGACTGGATGACCGCCTCGTTCTCGGGGTCGGTGTAGGAGGTAGCTTCGTCGAGAATGACGACGGGCGCATCCTTCAGCATGGCGCGGGCAATGGAGATGCGCTGCCGCTCGCCGCCGGAGAGGTGTCCGCCGGAAGCGCCGCAGACCGTCTGATAGCCGTTTTCCAGACTCATGATGAACTCGTGGCAGCCGCATTTTTTCGCCGCATCGATAACCTCTTCATCGCTTGCGCCCTTTCTGCCCATGCGAATGTTGTCCATCACCGTGAGGTCGAAGAGATAGTTGTCCTGGGACACATAGGCGATGCGCTTCGTACACTCCGCAAGGGGCAGCGCTCGGATGTCCACACCGCCCAGCGCAATCGTGCCGTCCTTTACATCCCACAGGGAGGCGATAAGCCGGGCAATGGTGGACTTTCCGCTGCCGGAGGGCCCCACAAGGGCGTTGACTGTCCCCGGGGCAATGTGCAGATTGATTCCGTGCAGCACTTCTTTGTCGTGATAGGCAAAGCGGACATCTTTCAGCTCGATAGCGTTATCGGCAGGGAGCGTTTCCGCCTTTTCCGGACGCTGTATATCCTCGCCGGACAGAACCTCCGCCACCTCACCGACGATGGTCTTGACCTGGGCAATGTCATCGGTGTAGGAGAAGGCGGTGATCAGCGGCTGCATAACGCCGAAGGAAAGCACGATGACCGCCAGAAATGTTTCTGCCGACAGTGTGCCGTGCATATAGAGAAGACACCCCACCGGCAAAATACCCAGCAGCGTAGAGGGAAATATCGCCATGCCCGCCGTCTGCCCGAAGAGGCTGCCCCGCATCCAGTCGATGAAGCAGTCTGCCCCTTCCTTTGCGGCGGAGACAAACTTTGCGTAGCTGGTTTTGGACTGCCCGAAGGCCTTGATGACCTCAATGCCGCTGATGTATTCCACAGCCGTGTCGTTCAGCGCCTTTGTCGCGGTGACGGTGCGCTGAAACTTCTCATTGTACCCGCTGAACATCGACGCGAAACAGAGAACGCCCAGCGGCACGACGATCAGCACGGAAAGCCCCATGCGCCAGTCCTCAAGGAACAGCAGCACCAGCACCGCCAGAGCGCCCACGATGTTGGCGGTCATCTCCGGCAGAAGATGCGCAAGAGTAGTCTCAATGGAGTCCACGCGCTCCACGATAATGTTCTTATACGAGCCGGAAGATCGATCCAGCACCGTGCCAAGGGGCAGCGTCGCCAGCTTATCCAGCAGCCGTGTGCGGGTATTGGCAAGTACATGGAAGGTGGCATGATGAGAAAGCGAGGTGGAAACGCTGTGCAGCGCATAGCGCAGCACCCAAAAGCCCGCCATCCACGCGCAGAGCGCCAGACACTGCGACAGCTCCGCCGTGCCGTTTACCAGTGCGGTAATGAGCCGGATGATGATAAAATACGGCGCAAGGGAGCAGGCGACGCCCAGCAGCGCCGCAAGGACACTCAGAGCGTATTCGCCGTACCGCCCTTTTGCCAGCTCCAACAGCCACGAGGCGGCAGAGCGCTTTGACTCAAAGGTTTTGTTCATGGATCGTGCCCCCTTACGCCGCCAGATGCTTTTTCACGATCCGCTTGCCGATCATTGCTCCGATAAAGGCGGCAACGATCACGCCTGCCGCCAGTGCCACAGACACCCAGGACTGCAGCATCTCAGACGCGGCAAGGATGGTGTCCTGACGGCCATCGGTGACCATCTGATCCGCCATAGCCTTGGCTGCAATGGCGTAGGGAATGATGGTGCTGCCGAATGCAGCCAGTACCTGATTGATGACATAACTGATGGTCAGCGCCTTTGCATTGCCGTAGCCCATCTTCCACAGCAGCAGCTCGGCGATGGCACCGGAGAGAATAAAGAGGATGATGTACGGCAGATATCCGCCCATAATGGCGCGGACAATGCTGTAAATGAGGATCGCACCGGGCTTTTTCACCTTCGTGCCGATGATGAAGTAGACGATGCCCTCCAGCAGGGCGAAAAATACCGGCATCAGAATGATGGTAATGGGCGTTGCGTACAGGACAGAGCTGGCGAAGAAAATGACCACATTGATCAGGGCCAGCAGGACAACGGTGATGATGTCCTTGACTTTCAGTTTATTGGGGTTTGCAGTACTCATGGTTAAAGACTCCTTTTTAAATGGAATATGGTGGAACGTCGCAGAGACGGCGATCACAGAATAAGGCCGGCGGCAATCGATGCTGCCAGCAGGACACAGAACACAACATCCCACGCAGAGAAACGGAGCGACAGATAGTTGCTCTTGCGGCGCTTTAAGTCGATGCCCCGTGTTTCGGCGGAGGCGGACAGCGTCTCGGCGATGCGGATGACCCGCAGCGCCATGGGAACGGTCAGAATTTCCAGATACGATGGCAGCGCACGCAGCTTTTGCCATGGCGTCACAAACGCTCCGCGCGTTCGGATGGATTGCCGCAGCAACCTCCTATCCCCGGACAACACCGGGAAGAAGCGGAAGATTACAGCGACGATCATAATGAGCCGTTCCGATAAGCGTATATTACGCAGCGCCGCCAGGGTACGGCTGGCCTCGTTGCGCCCAATCAGCGTCCGCATGGAAATGCCAACGGCGATGATGCGCGGGAACAGCACTAACATAAAGGAAAACACCGTGCCCGGCAGCAGGGCGTTTGCCGCCCACAGCAGCCCAAAGCTCATTCCGCCTGCCAGCACTGTTCCGAGCCAGCCGTCAGCTGCGGTCAGCAGGATCAGTGCCGCACACGCGGCATAAACCAAGTGGTTGTTGGGCGTGGAGATCACAACCAGCAGAGCCAGCCAGTAAAGCAGCTTCGTCACCGGATGGAATCGCTCTGTATGCTGTTTTTTCGCCGGGATATCGGAAGGATGGAAGCGCTCCATATACCGCCGCACCGCTTGCAAATCTCGTTCGGAATGAACGGGAAATTCTGTTTCGGCACGCCCGCCCGACAGTCCGATGCAGTAGTCGCAGGCATCTGCAATCAGTTCAAGGTCGTGGGTGATGATGAGAACCGTCTTTTCCTTCCGCATCTCCCGGATCAGCGCCGCGCACTGCCCCAGGCTTTCCGCGTCCTGTCCTGCTGTCGGCTCGTCCAGTATGACGATGGCCTTGTCGGACAAATACGCCATCATCAGCGTCAGACGCTGCATCTGCCCGCCGGAGAGGGAAAAGGGGTGCCGGTTGCGGCAGTCCCACATATCCATGCTTTTCAGCAGCGCCTCCGTTTTCGCTTCAAATTCCGGTGTTACCGCATGGCCATATTGCAGCTCGTGCAGGACGGAGCTGGTGAAGAACTGGAACTCCGCCTCCTGTAGGATGAACAGCACCTGCTTTTGCAGCTGCTTTGGATTTTGCGGCTTTCCGAAAAGCAGTATCCTGCCGCCGGAGGGCTTGTAAAACCCCGCGATCAGCTTGCCGATTGTCGTTTTGCCGCAGCCGTTTGCGCCCACAAGACCGACGATCTCATGCTCACGGACGGAAAAGCTGACACCGGAGAGGGTATCTCCGGTCTTCCTGCCGTATGTATAGCGGACATCCGAGACGCAGAGCGCCTCCAGCGCGGTCTCCGATGGCTGCGGCTTCTTCGGCACAGCGATCTCCATAAGGTCAAGGGTACGCAGAGAAAGGTCCTGTCGCTGCTCTGCCGAGAACGCCTTTGCCTCTACGGCGGTGTATTTTCCTTTGATCTCACCGCCTGCCATGACCCAATATTCATCGGCAATATCTGCAAGATAATAGAGCCGGTGCTCACTGAGCAGCAGCGTTTTGCCCTGGCTTTTCAGCACCAGCAGAATCTCCTTTAGCTGCTGCGTGGCTGCAAAGTCCAAGTTGGCCGTGGGCTCGTCAAAGAGAAAAATATCTGTGTCCATGGCCCATGCGGATAAGATGGAGATAAGCTGTCGCTCGCCGCTGGACAGCGCATAGACATTGCGGTCCTTCAGCCGCTCCAGATGGAAGAGCCGGAAGGCCTCATCTACCCGCCGCCGGATTTCATCCTGCGGCAGACCGTGATTTTCAAGACCGAAGGCCACCTCATTGGAACTGTTCACGGTAAAAAACTGACTCCGCGGATCCTGAAAAACCGAGGCGGCCAGTTCGCCGATTTCGCCGATACTCATCCCGGCGGTGTCCTGTCCGTTCAGGCGGCAAAAGCCCCTCAGCTCTCCCTCATAAAACTGCGGTATCAGTCCGTTGATGCACCGCAGCAGCGTGGATTTTCCGCATCCGCTGCCTCCGCAGAGCACCACGCAGCGTCCCGCCGGGATGCTGCCGCCGATTTTTTGCAAGGTGGGCTGCTTTTCTTCTGCATATTGAAATTCAAATTCAAAATCTATCATCGCAAACTCTTTTCCTGTCAGTTAGCTGCCTCTAACTTACATCCGTAAGAAATGGGCGCACGCACCGCCCATTTCCTTTGCCAATTTAATTCAGGCTGTCACATAACTGCCGCCAACCGGCGTTGGTAAAATCAAGGACTGCCTGTAAGCAGGTAAGCATTCTGCCTTCCTCCATGTGCCGATCCAGCAGCTGGCGGAAGTACCCGAACTGGGAGCCCATCAAAAGGCGGATTGCATCGGTGTTTGGCGCTTTCCCATAGATATGTGAAAAGAATTCCACCGTTTGTTCCGCTTTACGGTTCATCAGTTCATGCAGCATGGTTTCAATCGAGCTGCCATCGCTGCGGCAGAAAAATAACGTGCAGTCGTCATGGTGCTCGGTCAGCAGCCGAAAATATACCTGTTCTTCGGCGTTTATGGCGCAAAGGATATCTTCCGGCTGCGCGCTGCGCTTTGCTTTTTCGTATTCTTCGGCAATGGGTGTAAACAAGGTCCTCATCGTCTCAAAAAAATTCTGAAGCAAACTGGCAAACAACGCGTCTTTGTTTTTGTATCTTGTGTAGATCGCTCCCGTTGTGACGCCGGCTTTTTTGGCGATCTTGTGCACAGAAGCCTTCTGAAAACCATAAGCAAGAAATTCCGAGTATGCAGCCTGAATGATCCCATCATCCAGGGAGTGATCTCTATTGGCCATGTCTTCCTCCCTCTGCGCCTAAATAATAATATCATTATCGATAACGGCGTTATTATAGCATTCTTTTTGCTGCTTGTCAACACAAATTGCACACTGCTTTGCAAAAACATACCTTGACAAATCTCGTCTCA
>UMGH01018965.1_pt1 | contig 12020 bp, 7 predicted proteins | sample 1965231 | NCBI WGS metagenome assembly UMGH01 (sample SAMEA4836068, study PRJEB28245) | human gut metagenome | biome: gut microbiome; material: fecal sample | place: Denmark | collected 2008 | reverse complement strand
TGGCTGCCGCTAATGCCATCGCAGCCCTCGTTTCTGACGAAGAATTAAACGAAAACAATATCATGCCAGAGGCATTCGATCCCAGAGTTGCGGACGTTGTTGCAGATGCAGTCAAGAAAAACATCCGCTGATCTCTGGCACCAGAAGCCCTACTATTCGCTGGACGCCTGGTGTAAAAATACATACGGACGGAAGCTTTACAAGGCTGCGCTGGATATCGGCTGTACCTGTCCCAACCGGGATGGCACCCTCGATACAAGAGGCTGTATTTTCTGTTCTGCAGGCGGAAGCGGCGATTTTGCCGCTTCCCGGCAGCTTTCTGTAACAGACCAGTTAACTCAGGCAAAGTCACTTCTGTCCTCCAAATGGATACCGGAACCCGGCAAGCCGTCTCTGATTGCCTATTTTCAGGCATATACCAGCACGTATGGCGATCCGGACAGACTGCTTTCCTGTTATGAAGAAGCACTTTCCTCCCCGGAGGTCGCAGGCATTTCCATTGCGACGCGCCCGGATTGTCTTTCCGATATCATTCTGGAGGGACTTGACCGCCTCCGGTTGCTGTATCCTGACCGGTTTATCTGGATCGAGCTTGGTCTGCAGTCCATTCATGACCACACTGCAGCAAGGATCCGCCGGGGATATCCGACCTCCGTATTTTATGATGCTGCAGCAAAGCTCCATGCCAGAAGGCTTCCCTTTATCGTCCATCTGATCCTCGGACTCCCCGGGGAAACCCGGCTTGACCTGCTGGAAAGCATCCGTGCCGTCAATCAGGTGCATCCCTTTGGGGTCAAGCTGCAGCTTCTCCATATTTTAAAGGGAACAGATCTTGCCCTGCTTTATGAAGCCGGAAAGCTTCCTGTACTGACACAGGAAGAATATCTCGATCTGCTGACAAGCTGTATCGCTGCACTTTCTCCGGATATCTGCCTCCACCGGGTCACCGGAGACGGTCCCCGCAAGCTCCTAATCGCGCCCCAGTGGAGTCTTTCGAAACGAAACGTCTTAAACGGGCTGCATGCCCTTATGAAACAACGAAATCTCAGACAAGGGGATAATTATGAACCAGGAACCTCTTACACTCTATAAACTGATCGTTCTTTATCTGCTCAACAAGGTATCCTTCCCACTCACAATGGCGCAGGTCAGCGATCTCATTCTGGAAAAAGAATATACCAGCTATCTGACACTGCAGCAGGTTATCAATGAGCTGGCGCAGGCCGGGCTGATCACTGCCAAAACACTGGTCAACCGCACCCATCTGCAGATCACGGAGGAGGGCCGCAATACCCTTTCCTATTTTGAGAACCGCATCAGTGACGCAATCAAGACAGACATCGGCGAATATCTTAAAAAAAATGAACTGGAAATGCGCAACGAATCTTCGATCCAGAGCAACTACTATAAGGCTGTCAACGGGGAATTCGAAACAGAGCTGACTGCAGTGGATAAGGACGTCAACCTGGTGACCATCCGCCTTACGGTTCCTACAGAAGAGCTCGCAATTTCCATTTGCGAAAACTGGCAAAAAAATAACAGGGAGATTTATCAGTATCTGACAACCGCCCTGTTTTAAAGTATGTTATTGCAGCATCTCCCGGATCACACTGCCATCTGTTTTTCCAAGGTCTATCTCCAAAAGTGCTGCCAATGTCGCGCCCTCATCCCAGAGCGCGATATTTTTTTCTACCCGGGCACCAGCTCTTACACTGCATCCCGACATTGCAAAAAAGGTCTGATAGTCTGCCTCACCCGGCAGATACCCGTGGGTCCCCTTCATGCCATGTGCGCAGTCTTTTTCTGCTGCCGTCAGCTGTTCCCATTCGTCCAGAAAAAACCATCCTTCCTTTGCTTCCAGCATCAGAAAGCAGTTTTCGTCTGCGCCCATATTTGCTGCCTCTTCCCGGGTCAGAATCCTTTCGATTCCAAAATCCTCCCGTCCTTTCAGCGTCTCCAGCACTTTTCTTGTACGCTTTTGCACTTCTGCATTGTTTTCTACAGACGGATGCAGATAGATATAGCAGCTTCCGTCACAGTTTTTAGCATAGGCCTTCCAGCTTTTGATCCTGCCATTGCGGACCGTCAGCAAGCCGGCTTTCCACAGTGCATGATTGACAAAGGCAACCTTGTCCACATCCTTCTGATAATGATCCCCCAGAAGCACGACCGTCGTGCTTTCCATCTCTCCGGTTTCCTCCAGTGCCCTTACAATCTCGCCCAGACGCTTATCGTGGCGCTTAAGAGCTTCTTTTGCCTCCTTACTCTCCACGCCATAGAGATGTCTGTTCGCATCCACATCCGTCAGATGCAGCAAAAACAGCTGCGGATTGTATTTGTAGATCGTATCCAGCGCGCATGCCTGAATAAAATTGTCCAGCTGAGGCTGTGCGATCCCGTTTCGCAACTGTCCGAAGCGTTTGTTCAGATCCAGCTGATAAAACAACGGACCGTTCGTCGCATTCATCAGGATCTGATTTTGCCATTTGCGTGTCACCATAATCTCCGGCACATAGTAGTCCATCCTGCTGCCTGCCGCAACAGGCCACAAAAGCCCGGCCGTCGTCATTCCCTTTTTCTTCGCTTCGTCATAAAGCGTCGTGCTGCGGATCCATTTGCGATGATAAAGCCAGTCCGGATCCTTCCGGTTGGGCTGGATTTTTGTGTTGTTCACAATCCCGTGATTTTTCGGCATCCGCCCTGTCACAATGGATGTATGGGCCGGATAGGTCAGGGACGGACACACACTGTTTACATGGCTGCACAGCGCCGCCTGTTCAAAAAAACGCTGAAAATTCGGCAGAGTCTGTAAATATTCCAGGTCCTTTGCTCCGACCGCATCAAAGGACACGATCATGACCCGCTTTGGTATCTGTTTCATTGCTCTTCTCCATCCTGCGGCTTTTGCTCTGTCTTAGCCGCTTCCCTGCGTATCCGCTGCATGTGCTCTTTGATTTTTACTTCATATCCCATCCCACCTAGCTGATAAAACTCTCTTCCGGACAGCTCATAAGGTAAATACTGCTGTCTGACATAGTGGTTTGGATAATCGTGTGCATATTTATAATCTTTTCCGTGTCCCAATTTTGCTGCTCCTTTATAATGGGCATCCTGCAAATGCACCGGAATCGCCAGATTTCCGGTTTCTTCCACCGTCTTCATTGCAGACGCAATGGCGTTGACCGCTGCGTTGCTTTTCGGCGCGCATGCAATGTAGGCCGCCGCCTGTGCCAGAATAATCTGCGCCTCCGGCATGCCCACCCGCTCTGCTGCCAGGGATGCAGAAACCGCTACCTGCAGCGCTGTCGGATCTGCATTGCCAACATCCTCCGACGCACAGATCATCATCCTGCGGGCGATAAATGTCACGCTTTCCCCGGCATACAGCATCCGCGCCAGATAATAAACCGCCGCATCCGGATCGGAGCCCCGCATACTCTTGATAAATGCTGAAATCGTATCGTAATGATTATCGCCTGTTTTGTCGTATTTTACTGCACGTTTTTGAATACATTCCTGGGCAACCTCCAGGGTCAGATGGATTTTTCCATCCTCTGAGCGCTGTGTCGTCATTACGCCAAGCTCTACTGCATTCAATGCCGCACGTGCATCTCCGCCTGCAATATCCGCCAGAAACTCCAGCGCATCCGGCTCTATCTGTGCCTGATAGGCACCCATTCCTCTCTGATCATAGACTGCCCGTCGGATCAGTTCTTCGATATCTTCCTTTGAAAGCGGCTTGAGCTCAAAAATAACCGAACGGGACAGCAGCGCTCCGTTTACCTCAAAATACGGATTTTCCGTCGTCGCACCGATCAGGATCAGGGTTCCATCCTCCACAAAGGGAAGCAGATAGTCCTGCTGACTCTTATTGAACCGATGGATCTCATCAATGAACAGGATCGTCTTTTTTCCAAACATTCCACGGTTGTCCTTTGCCTTTGCGACAACCTCTTCCATATCCTTTTTGCCTGCCACAGTCGCATTGATCTGCATAAACTCTGCGCTGGTCGTATTCGCGATCACCCTCGCAAGAGTCGTTTTGCCCGTTCCGGGCGGTCCGTAAAAAATGATGGAGGAAAGCTTATCCGCCTGAATCGCACGGTACAAAAGCTTGTCCTTTCCGATAATGTGCTGCTGCCCGACTACCTCATCCAGCGTCCGGGGCCGCAGCCTTGCCGCCAGCGGCGCTTCCTTTTCCTGATTGGTCTGTCTCATATAATCGAAAAGATCCATGTCCCCTTACTGCACCTCCACTTTCATGTTCGGCCACACCTTCTCAATCCGCTCGTCAGGGTAATTGATGTCAAAGAATGTGTCGATCACGCTCTTCTTTTCCGCCCGCACGGTTCCTGTGGTACTTTCCGTGCCCGCGGCAGTCCCTGCGTCCGCGACGCTTTCCTCCTTCGCGGCGTTTTCTACGCCCGCGGCAGTCCCTGCGTCCGCGTTGCTCTCCTGCACCGCCGCGCTATCCTGCCGTTCCACATAGCGTACCATGGCGCCTGCTGAAATCACCGCATCGCAGCTCATCAGCACGATAACTGCCCAGGTCGCAATTTTTGCTCCAAGGGGCGGCAGCTTTTCGATCCATCCACTGATCGTCGGATAACAAATTTTTACCCAGACAACGGATAACAGCCCCCAGAAAATGCAATACAGCAGGTTGGTTCTCCCGCCGATATTAAAGGGCATGTCACTGTAATCCCAGAATGTAGTCCCGAGAAAAATCTCTGTAAATACGCTGCACAGATATTCATATACGCCGCCCAGCACACTGCCCGCCAGGAAAATATAACGATCCTCTTTTCCGGCAAGCCGCTGCAATACAACTGTCAGAATGACTGCACCGAAGCCCCAGACAATACTGAAGGTGCCGTAAATTACGCTGGACCGGCTCATCCATACGCCTCCCGTCACCCTGCAGAACAGCGTTTCGATCAGATCTCCGAGAAATGCACAGATCATAAATACCCAGATCAGCTTATCCACACAGACGCCTCTTGCAAAGACATATCGTTCTGCCCGATCTGCCTCCTCCAGAGCTTCCATCTCCGGGTAGGCACGGTTTAACCGCTTCCAGACTGCATGATAGATCTTGCCTCCAAGCTTTTGCTTGACTTCCTTTTGTTCCTGCAGAAGTCTCCCCTGGGTTTCTTTCAGCTCTGTCAGGCTCCTGCTTTTCCTGACTGCAATCAGAATCGACACCAGGTCGGCAGCCATCAGCCCAAAGCCGACTATGTCTATGATCCGCAGCACAATTGTCGGAATCATCGAAAACAGGATAAAGACCGGAGGATGCAAAAGCAGCACCGCCGTCATCACAACTGCTGCCTTGATCAGCGAAAGGAGCACACTCTTTTTCTTTCCGCCAAACAGTGTCACATCCTCGTAATTCCACAAATGCTTTTTCCAGATTTTGGCTGCGATCCCTCCGGAAAAATATTCCACAACGGACACGACCATCCAAGTGGTCAGAAACTGCAGCAGCCATTTTGTCCCCTGCTCCGGCAGCAAAAGGATCAGAATATCCATCATTATGCCGTATTCCGGACAAAGGGGCAGACTGAAAAATCCGCGGTTGCAAAATCTTCTTTCTTTTACTGCAAAAAAGGCAACCTCCAGTGCCCATCCGATAAAGCTGTACAGCAGCAGATACACTGCCAGCTCTGTGTAGGTATATTGCATTCTTTCCACTCATTTCTGCGCACGCTTTTTTCGCATGTCGAGTTTGTGTCAAGTGCGCGCAGACACAAATCTCGTGATTGAAACATTTTTTTCAATCTGTGTAACTGTTCAGTACCCTCACAGTTACGCGCAAAAATCCATTCCAAATCGGCTATGCCGATAGGATTTTTGCCTTCTAGCCTAAGTTTTCTTACGGTCAGCGCAGTAAATGCGCAGACCTACCGAACAGTTACCAATCTGTTTCCTTTCGTTCTAAACCGGACCATGGATTACGAAGTAGGATTGTTGGAGTGCGCAGCACGGAACAATCCGCAGGAATCAAGGTCGGTGCAAAAGCTTCCACTTTTGATTATAACAACTATTTTCCCTGCTGTACATGTTGGATTTCATCCAACTGTTCGATTTTATCCAACTGTGGATTTCAAGATACCAGCATTATTTCTTCGACTGTCACAAAGACATAGCCTTGGCTTTGCAGCTCATCCACAATAAAAAGTGCCGCCTCAATACTGGAAGCATATTCATCATGCAGCAGGATAATCGCATTTTCCCGCACTTTGGACAAGATTCGCTTTTCAACATTGGTGCTGCTTTGACTGCACCAGTCCAGGGGATCGATCGTCCACAGCACCGGGAACATATTCAGCTCCTGTTCGAAGCCTTTGTCCCAGCTTCCATAGGGCGGACGGACAAAAATGGTTTCCGCTCCTGTTATCTCCTTCAATACCTCATTCGTGGAAATCAGCTCCTGTCGAAAGGCTTCCCGGTTATTGCTTGTCAGCTGAATATGACTATAGGTGTGGTTGCCGATCAGATGTCCCTCCTTCTGCATACGCAAAATCAGCTCCGGATATTTTTCTGCATTCTCCCCTGTAACAAAAAAACTGGCTTTTGCGCCTCGCTCTGCCAGGCCGTCCAAAAGTATTTTCGTATAGACCGGATGCGGGCCGTCATCAAAGGTAAGGGCGATCTTTTTTGGCTCTGCTGCATCGGATACGCCGCCAGAAGTCTGTATTGCTGCCTTTTCCTTCCCGTTTTTTTCCTCCCCTGTCAGCTGCCCTCCCGCAGCAGTTCCAAAAAGCAGCAATCCAACCAGAAAAAGTCCCAGTTGAATTGCTGCCCTTTCATTTCGTTTCTCTTTTTTATGTTCCAGATGTTCCATGGAAAACCGCCTTTTCCGGTTCCTTCTTTTTAATCTATGCAGCAGAAGCCCTCTATCATTCGGAAAGGACGGCGCAGCAGCGTCAAAACCTTATCTGTCTGCAGAAGAGCTGCCGGATTTTGACGGTTCTCGTCCCCGGACTCAGTTCTGAAATTCCAGCTGCCGAAAGCTGTGCCTGAAATAGAGCACCTCCGCCACAGATGTAATCGCCCAGGAGAAAAAGTAGAGGGAGTACAGCGCCGGAATCGTATGAATCCATACAAAAATGGTATACACCCAGATCACCCGGAACACGCAGGAGCCTAAAATAACGATGAGCATCGGCACAATGCTCTTTCCGATTCCTCGGGAGGCTGCGATGCTGCAGTCCATAAACGCACTGATCATATAAGAAAATCCCATGATCTTCACACGCTGCATTCCGGCATCGATTACAGCAGGCTCCGTCGCAAACAGCGACAGAAACTGTCGTCCGAAAATCAGCAGGAGTCCGCCAAAGATCGCACCTGCCGCAAAGGAATAGGTCAGCCCGACGAGATAGCTCTTTTTCATCCGTTCCCGGTTGCCAGCTCCCCAGTTCTGTCCGATAAAGCTGGAACAGCCGGTATAAAACGCCGCCATAATATTAAAAATCAGCGTGTCCGCATTCGCTGCAGCTGCATTTCCGGACACCATCACCGCATCAAAGGAATTGACGCCGGACTGCACAAAAAGGTTCGCGATAGCAAAGATGGCGTTCTGGATACCGGTGGGTATGCCAAGCACCAGGATCGCTTTTCCGCAGGCCGGATCCAGTCTGAGCTTCGAAGGGTGCAGCCCACAATCGTCCGTCCGTCGCAGCAGATGAATCACGATCAGAAGTGCAGATAAATACTGTCCGATCACACTGGCGATGGCCACGCCCTCTGCTGCCATATGGCACACGATAACAAAAAACAGATTTAAAATAACGTTTACAATTCCTGCAATGGACAGATATACCAGCGGATGCTTCGTATCTCCGGTGGCGCTCAGAATACCGTTGCCGCAGTTATACAGTGCCATACCCGGCATGCCCAGTGCATAAATTTTCAGATACAAAACAGCACTGTCCATCAGCTCTTCTTTGGTATGCAGAATTCCAAGCAGTCCCTCTGCAAAGAAGAAACAGGCTGCACCCACAAACAGACCGACGATCAGACAGATCACAAAGGCGGAATGCACGGTTTTGATCACGGATTCCCTGCGCCTTGCACCCAGCTCATGCGCCATCCGCACATTAACACCGCAGCCCATTCCGATCAGAAAGCCGGTAAACAGCGTGACCAGAAGCGTTGTCGAACCAACTGCCCCCAGTGCCCGGTAATCCGAAAATCGCCCTACCACCGCTACGTCACTCATATTAAACAGCACTTCCAGCACCTGGGAAAATACCAGCGGGCAGCTCAGGAAAAACAGGTTCTTCCAGATCGAACCTGTTGTCATTTCTATTGCTTTTGTTTTCTTTTCTCTCACCATTCCCCTGTAAAAGCCTTTCTATCCACAGAATCTGCATCAATATGCGCTTTTTCAGGTCGTTTTTCGACCCGTATCTATCACAATACTCGCAGGAGTTGATTTTGTAAAGAGAAAAAGCACCCGGCAGGGAAAACCTCCTCCCGCCGAGTGCTTCTACAATCTGCAGCTTTAAACGCTATGCTGCTTTTTCTTTGCGACCAGCTCGCCGTTTTCCACTGCGATCAGGATCGTGTCACCCATCTGTACCTGATCTGCCAGGATCAGCTTTGCAGACAGCGTTTCCACATATTTCTGGATATAACGCTTCAACGGACGCGCGCCATAAATCGGATCATATGCGTTGTCTACAATGAACTGCTCCGCATCCGGGCTGAGTTCGATCGAAAGCTGCTTATCTTCCAGACGATGATTCAAGTCTGCGACAATCAGATTGATAATACCACTGATGTTATCCTTCGTCAGAGGCTTGAACAGGATGATCTCATCCAGACGGTTCAGAAACTCCGGACGGAAGTGACCGCGCAGATCCTTCGTTACCAGCTCTTCTGCTTCCGGCTTAATCGTGCCGTCCGCATCGATGCCATCCAGCAGATAGTTCGCGCCGATATTCGAGGTCATGATCAGAATCGTGTTCTTAAAGTCCACTGTCCTGCCCTGGGAATCCGTAATCCGGCCGTCATCCAGCACCTGCAGCAAAACATTGAAGACATCCGGATGTGCCTTTTCAATTTCATCGAACAGGACAACTGAGTAGGGCTTTCTGCGGACTGCTTCTGTCAACTGACCGCCTTCTTCATAGCCAACGTATCCGGGAGGCGCTCCGATCAGACGGGACACAGAGTATTTCTCCATGTACTCACTCATATCGATCCGGACCATGTTGTTCTCGTCATCAAACAGGGACGCCGCAAGCGCTTTTGCAAGCTCCGTCTTACCGACACCGGTAGGTCCGAGGAACAGGAACGAACCGATGGGCTTGGTCGGATCCTTGATACCCGCTTTGGAACGGATAATGGCATCCGTCACCTTCGTTACCGCTTCATCCTGACCGATGACTCTCTTATGCAATTCGTCATCCAGATGCAGCGTCTTATTCCGCTCACTTTCTGTCAGCTTTGCAACCGGAATACCTGTCCACCGGGAAATAATCCGGGCGATTTCTTCATCGGTTACCGCTTCGTGAACCAGGGAAAGGTCTTCCTTCTTTACTTTTTCTTCTTCCTGCTCCAGCTGTTTTTTCAGATCCGGCAGTTTGCCATAGGAAAGCTCTGCAGCTTTCTCCAGGTCGCCTTCGCGCTGTGCAATCTGAATTTCATTGTTGACCGCTTCGATCTCTTCTCTTAACTTGGAAAGGTTCTCTACGCTCTTCTTCTCGTTATCCCACTGCGCTTTGCGGTTGTTGTACTCGGACTTTAACTCCGCAAGCTCCTTCTGAAGTGCTTCCAGACGCTCCTTGCTCAGGGTGTCGTCTTCTTTTTTCAGCGCAGCCTCCTCAATTTCCATCTGCATGACCTTACGGCGCAGCTCGTCCAGCTCCGCAGGCATGGAGTCCATCTCGGTCTTGATCAGTGCGCACGCTTCATCCACCAGGTCGATCGCTTTATCCGGCAAAAACCGGTCAGAAATATAACGGTTGGACAAAACGGCGGCACTTACCAATGCATTATCCAGAATCTTTACGCCGTGATACACCTCATAACGATCCTTTAAGCCACGCAGAATGGAAATGGTATCCTCAACGGTAGGCTCATCCACCTGTACCGGCTGGAAACGACGTTCCAGAGCAGCATCCTTTTCAATATATTTGCGGTATTCATCCAGTGTCGTTGCACCGATACAATGCAGCTCGCCTCTCGCCAACATAGGCTTCAACATGTTGCCGGCATCCAGTGCACCGTCTGTTTTTCCCGCACCGACGATGGTATGCAGCTCATCAATAAACAGAATGATCTGTCCTTCGCTCTTCTTCACATCCTCCAGCACTGCCTTCAGACGCTCTTCGAATTCGCCCCGATACTTGGCACCTGCTACCAGTGCACCCATATCCAGTGCGAAGATCTTTTTATCCTTCAGCCCTTGGGGTACGTCGCCCCGCACGATTCTCTGTGCCAGTCCTTCGACAACGGCGGTCTTGCCGACGCCGGGTTCACCGATCAGAACCGGGGTGTTCTTCGTTTTTCTGGAAAGAATCCGAACCACGTTACGGATTTCATTATCCCTGCCGATGACCGGATCGAGCTTCTGGGCTCTCGCCTTTTCTACCAGATCCTGTCCATACTTCTCCAATGTATCATAAGTAGCCTCCGGATTGTCCGAAACGACTCTCTGATTACCGCGCACCGTGGACAATGCCTGTAAAAAACGCTCCCGCGTGATGCCGTACTCGGTAAAGATCTGCTTGATCTCCTTATTCGGATACTGCAGCATGGACAAAAACAGATGCTCTACAGAAACATATTCATCTCCCATCTGTTTTGCTTCATCCTCGGCATGGATCAGCACCTGATTTAAGTCCTTGCCGATATAAACCTGACCGCCCTGCACCTTTACGCGCTTTGCCAGCGCCTGTTTGCTGCGGTCCACAAAATGCTCCTTCTGGATTTCCATCTTCTCGATCAGCTTTAAGATCAGGCTGTCTTCGATGGTCAGAAGGCTGTATAAAAGATGTTCTTCTTCGATCTCCTGATTGCCGTATTCATAGGCAAGCTTTTCACAGTTCTGCACTGCTTCTACGGATTTCTGGGTAAATTTGGAAATGTTCATACACAGCTCCCTCCTTACTCAATCTATCATAGTTTCGCCATTCGGCTCCTCTATTGGAACCTTCCGGCCGCTGTTGTTTGTTCTAGTGAAGCTATAACACTTCATCTGAATCCTACTATAACACCAGCTATTAGCCACGTCAAGAGGTGAGTGCTAATTATTTTGTGAAGATTGTGTGAACGCTACGAGCTATGTAAAATGGTGAAAAAAGACGCCCTGCCAGTTTACTTGCAAAGGCGTCTTTTTTTGCTATTTTATAGGGCGACAGCCCTACAGCGAGAGAACTCTTTTCCGTCTCTGAAACGCTCTCCCTCAGGCATTTTTTATTTCACTTTATTCTATTTTGCTTCTCCCTCCGGGAAAATAATTTTATTCACGAAGAAGAATACCAGAATGCCTGATACCAGATTTTTCCTTTACTGCGGAATACAAAGCTTCTCTGGATTGGGAAATTGATACACTCACCAACAAGCATTGCGATCATATATGCACAGAAGTACGGAAGTCCTCCATGTGCCGCATCATATCCGATAATATTCCATATTACTGCCCGACGAATCCTCGCCGAACCACATCATACCGTACCCTGGCATTGTCAGTACCAGCGGATAAGTCTTACTCCCGTCGTAATCCTCCGGCAAGTAATAACTATAATGAATTTCACCGTCGTTGCCGTTTAGAATCTGCTCGGCGATAACACCTGTTTTTTCGGGTGATTTGCCGAGCAAGCGGTATGCAAAAGCGAAACAATCAATATAACAGCAGATAGCACCACACCTTTTTTCATTTATTTCACCTTTTTTTGGAAGTCTGCTGTTAATGCAGCTTTATCATCATCTCTGCAATCGCTGGATCATAGTGAGAGAAAAACAGGCTTTCTTTTTCATCCAATGCCCGGATAGCGTTCATATCG
>UMGH01041081.1_pt1 | contig 12035 bp, 9 predicted proteins | sample 1965231 | NCBI WGS metagenome assembly UMGH01 (sample SAMEA4836068, study PRJEB28245) | human gut metagenome | biome: gut microbiome; material: fecal sample | place: Denmark | collected 2008 | reverse complement strand
CAGGTAAAGTCCAAGTATTACCCGGCAGTTCCGTCATTGATTCAATCTCGGCAGGGAAAAGCTGGCGAATTGTCTGGATTCCGGCAATAAAGCCTCCGTAATTACCCGATGAAATCGTAACCTTTTTCTTGTCTATGTGTAGAGAATAGCTACCTTCCTTCGGAGAAAAGCTGTCGGCCAACGACAATTGGATATTTCCTTCCTCTCCTTCCTGGATGGATAAATGATAGCCTGTTGAACGATTTAGCAGCGATGATAAGTACTCGGCCGCAGGCATTAATGATTTGTCTGAAATACCAATCGTCATTCCGTCTTTCAATAGAAACGAACCGGATTCCTGGGAGATGGAACTGGGCAAAGGAATGATGTTGATCTCCGACACCGATGTGTCCGATGTACTTGTACACGACATATTGGCCAATAATGCGCCAGCCAGCGTGCAAGTATAGAAAAGTCTTTTATACATTTTAATTTGTGTTTTAGGTTGTTTGCAAACTTACTGATTAATCTTGGGATAACCTCGCTTTTTGACTAAAAAACATCCAAGATAATCTGAAACAGACTTTTTAATTCTATTCCGGCTCACTGGGAAAAGATACAGAAATTACCGGTAATTCTTTAGTTCACGCCGTGAACTACTTAATCCACGTCGTGAACTAAGTAATCCACGACGTGAACTAAAGAATATCTCGGCGGTTTTCCAACTTTCATTTACGATCCGGATACTTTTCCGCCGGACAAAAATACTTTATCCTAAAAATATCTGTATCTTTGTTCCGCACATATAATAATGTATAGAAGATGAAAATACTCTTTTTTGATCTGGAAACGACCGGGATTCGTTATTGGCGAAACGGGATTCATCAAATCAGTGGTGAAATTGTAATTGATGGAGAATGCAAGGAATCCTTTAATTTCCATGTCCGTCCGAATCCTCAGTGTGATGTTGATGAAGAAGCATTGAAAATATGCCACGTAACCAAAGAACAGATATTTGCCTACCCTCCGATGGAGGAAGTCTACAAGCAGTTCACGCAGATGCTTTCCAAATATGTCGATAAATATGACCGTAGTGACAAGTTCTTTTTGGCCGGTTACAACAATGTTTCGTTCGACAACTATTTCCTGAAAGCGTTTTTCGTTCAGAACGGAGACAATTACTTTTATTCCTGGTTTTGGGTAAACTCGATTGATGTGATGGTCTTGGCTACCCAACATTTATTGGAAGAACGCCATAAGATGCCCGACTTCAAACAAGAAACAGTAGCCCGTGCGCTAGGAATCGAGCTTGAATCCGACAAGCTGCATAATGCTTCGTATGATATTTATTTAACCCGGGAAATTTATAAACGCCTCATAAAATGAAGATGAAACACAAATACATTATATTATTGATCTTACTTTTCTTTGTGCTTCCAGCAAACTTGGGAGCACAAGAAAAAGTCTATCCCAAAAATGGAGAAGGAATCGAACTCTTTCTGAAACGATTCAACCGGACAGGCAGTTATTATCAGAAAGAATTTATCCGGCTGAACAAATCAAAGTTAGGCAGAAACAATATGCTGATCACCGGTGTCAAATACACCATTCCTCCATTAAAGGAGGACGAGCAGCCGGCGAAATCAGAATCGACTTCGAAACGTCGCAAAGGATATGAGCCTTTATTTGGAAAAAACTTAGCTTCCTACAACGTTGAATCTAACGAATTGAAAGGGGCTTGCTTCTACTTGGTTAGCGGACATGGCGGACCAGATCCGGGAGCTATCGGGAAAATGGGGAATCATGAACTGCATGAAGATGAATACGCCTACGACATTATCCTCCGCATTGCCCGAAACCTGATGATACGTGGCGCCAAAGTACATATCATTATCCAAGATTCAAAAGACGGTATTCGTAATGATATGTATTTAAAGAACAGTAAACGGGAGACTTGTATGGGGAAAGCCATTCCTCTCAATCAGGTCCGTCGCCTGCAACAACGTTGCGACAAGATCAACCAACTGAATAAATCGGATAAGGAAAGTTATAAAAGAGCATTGTTCATCCATGTTGACAGCCGGAGTCGGAGCAAACAGACCGATGTCTATTTCTATAATACCGGTTCGAGAGCAAGTCGGAACTTAACCAATACGATGAAGAATGTCTTTCAACGTAAATATGCACATCACCAGCCGGGAAGAGGTTTCCGTGGAACAGTCAGCAAACGCGATTTGTTTGTATTACGGAACACAACTTCTGTGGCTGCTTTTATCGAATTGGGAAACATCCAGAACAAATATGACCAGCAGCGGATTATATTGAGCAATAACCGTCAGGCTTTGGCCAACTGGATCAGTGAAGCATTTGTTATTGATTACAAGAACTACAAGAAAAAATAAAATCGAAATCATGAGTAACATTTCACCTTTCGCACGGCTTGTGTATGTCATGCTGAAACCTGTTGGTTCGGTATGTAACCTGGCTTGCGACTATTGCTATTATCTGGAGAAGGATAAACTTTATCCGGATGTCAAAAATCATATTCTGACAGACGAACTACTGGAAAAATTCATCCAACAATATATGGAATGCCAGACGATGCAGGAAGTCCTGTTTACCTGGCATGGTGGAGAAACATTGATGCGTCCGATCAGTTTCTACCAGAAAGCACTGGCTTTGCAACAGAAATATGCCAAAGGCAGAAGAGTTGACAATTGCATTCAGACGAACGGAACCTTGTTGAACGACGAATGGTGTCGTTTCTTCAAGGAAAACAACTTTCTGGTAGGTGTGTCGATTGACGGTCCGCAGGAGTTTCACGATGAATACCGGAGAAACCGGCAGGGTATGCCTTCCTTTTATAAAGTCATGAAAGGAATAGAGCTTCTCAAGAAACATGGCGTGGAATATAATGGAATGGCTGTCGTAAATGATTATAATGTAGATTATCCATTGGAGTTTTATCGTTTCTTCAAAGAGATAGATTGTCATTATATCCAGTTCGCTCCTATTGTTGAACGTCTGGGTTTTCATGCAGACGGTACCAAACTGACGTCACCCGAGCAGCAGGATGCAAGCATTAAGTTGGCTCCTTTCTCGGTTGATCCCGGCAAATGGGGCGACTTCTTGTGTGCCTTGTTTGATGAATGGGTACAAAAAGATGTAGGAAACTTCTTCATTCAGATTTTTGATGCGACTTTGGCCAATTGGGTTGGTGTGCAACCAGGCGTTTGTTCGATGGCAAAGACCTGTGGTCATGCCGGAGTGATGGAATTCAATGGCGACGTATATGCCTGCGACCATTTCGTTTTTCCTGCCTACAAACTCGGAAATATCCGGACACAGACATTGACAGAAATGATGTACAGTCCGAAACAGCTGCAATTCGGTGCTGATAAGTACGAAAAACTTCCGCAAGTGTGCAAACAATGTGAGTTTTTGTTTGCCTGCAACGGAGAATGTCCGAAGAATCGTTTCCTGCATACCGCCGACGGTGAGTCCGGACTCAATTACTTATGTAAAGGTTATAAGAAATATTTTGCCCATGTGGCTCCATTTATGGATTTCATGAAGAAAGAACTGCAGGCCCAGCGCCCACCAGCCAATATCATGGATCATGTCTGTATGGAGAATGGGAATATAATACTGAAAGCATGATGAAAGATAGTAAACAGCAGGCTTCCTGGCAAGCCTGTTCATTTATAATGGAAGGAAAGACCTTTTCTATGGAGACATATAGAAAAGGTCTTTCCTCTTTTCCTGACAATCCCTATCAGGAATTGTTGCAGTTTCTGGATGAATGGTTCGACGAATCTCCTACGCTGCGTGTCTTTACTTCCGGTTCTACCGGCACGCCCAAAGAACTGCTTGTCCGGAAAGAACAGATGATGAACAGTGCGCGTATCACTTGCGAAGCCTTACATCTTCAAGAGGGAGACAAAGCGTTGCTATGTATGCCACTCCGATACATTGCCGGCAAGATGGTCGTTGTAAGAGCTTTGGTTGCCGGTTTAGAGCTCATTGTCCGCGAACCTTCCGGTCATCCGTTGGCAGATGTCAACGAACATCTCCGGTTTGCCGCCATGATTCCATTGCAAGTATTTAATTCATTGTCGGTGCCCCAGGAAGCCCGCCGACTGGAAGATACGGATATCCTTATTATCGGTGGAGGAGTTATCGACAAGCAACTGGAAACAGCCTTGCGGAAAATGAAGAATACGATTTATTCTACCTACGGAATGACCGAAACGCTTTCTCATATTGCACTGAGAAGACTGAACGGAACAGAAGCATCTGAACGCTATACGCCTTTTCCTTCGGTATCCATATCGTTATCCGCTGATCATACATTAGTCATTCATGCCCCACAAGTCTGCGACGAAACGCTTGTCACCAACGATGTAGTAGAACTGTTTCCAGACGGAACTTTCCAGATTATTGGCCGGAAAGATAACATAATCAACAGTGGAGGTATAAAAATTCAAACAGAATGTGTAGAAAAGACACTACGTTCTATTATTTCTGTTAACTTTGCCCTAACAGCGGTTCCGCATCCGAAGTTTGGGGAAGCTCTGGTTTTATTGGTAGAAAAAGACAATGAGAAGAAGATTGATCCCAAAGAACTGGAAGAACAAGTCAAATCTGTCCTACCGAAATACCAACAGCCTAAGCAAATTCTTTGGATAGAAACTCTTCCCCTGACACAGACAGGTAAGATCAGTCGGGTGGAATGTCGGAAACTCGCCGCAGAACTTGTACATTATTAACTTTTAATTATTAGTTGAAAGAGATGAAATATTTACCAATTGTAACGCTCTCTATGCTGTCATTCGCTTCTGTTGCCTTGGCTCAGAGCGGTGAAAGCTGCCAGGCTCCGCAAGACCCGACATTAGAGAATCCGGCATTTGCAGGTTATGACTGCATTACTTTGCTGGACAGTACAGCTGTTTCCGTTCAACCAACCGGTTCCGGATCATTTGCTGTTTATCGTAAGTTTAAAGTACAAACACCAGCCGGTGGTGTAGCCAACCATGTTATCAAATACGATTATGATCCGTTGACTGCCTTTGCCGAATTCAAGCAGGCAACAATCTACCGGGCTAATGGTGATGTAGTCAATGTTGATATTACTCAAGCTTGTGATTATGCGGCTCCTGCTCGTGCTATTTATTGGGGCGCCCGTCAAATTATGTTGGAACTGGGTCGTCTGGAAGCAGGAGATGTCGTTGAATATGAAATCAGCAAGAAAGGATTTACCTATGCTTTGCTGACAGGTGCTGAAGACGATGAGTCCCGTTTCATTCCTCCTATGCGCGGACAGTTCTATGATATTGTTCCGTTTTGGGTTTCTGAGCCAACCGTTCGTAAAGTTTACAAGCTGAGTATTCCGATGGAAAAGGAAATCCAGTTTGAATTCTTCCAGGGAGAATGTGCTTCTTCCATGCATTACGAGAATGGCCGGAAATCTTATACCTTTACTCTCGAGAATGCCCTTCCGACAAAACGGGAACCCAATATGGTTGACTTGTTTGATGCGGCTCCTAAGCTCATGTTGTCTTCTACACCCGAATGGAAAGACAAATCTCTTTGGTTCAATAAGGTGAATGAAGATTATGGAAGTTTTGAACCAATACCGGAAGCCCAAAAGAAAGTAGATGAACTGATCAAGGGAAAGAAAACGGAAATGGAAAAGATCGCAGTCCTGACTCACTGGGTTGCCGATAACATCCGTTATTCCGGTATCTCAATGGGAAAAGGCGAAGGTTATACCTTGCATAACCTAAAGATGAACTATACCGATCGTTGCGGCGTTTGTAAAGATATTGCCGGCACGCTGATTGCTTTCTTACGTATGGCTGGTTTCGAAGCATATCCTGCTATGACAATGGCTGGCAGCCGGGTAGAAAAGATTCCGGCAGACCATTTCAACCACTGTGTGGCAGTCGTTAAACTTTCGAATGGAACGTATATTCCTCTTGACCCGACTTGGGTTCCGTTCGTTCGTGAATTATGGAGTAGTGCCGAACAACAGCAGAATTATCTGCCTGGTATTCCGGAAGGTTCCGACTTATGTGTGACTCCGGTTTCTGCTCCTGAAAATCATTACTTCCGGATGAAAGCTAACAACAAGCTGGATGCTAACGGAACGTTGCGTGGAGAACTGATTGTTACTGCCGAAGGACAATCTGATTCCAACGTGCGCAGAGTATTTACAACCGGATGGCAAAGCGATTGGAAGAACAGCATGGAAAAACAGTTGCTGGCTGTTTCTCCTAAAGCCAAATTAATCAGTGTAGATTGGGGTAAAGATCCGGCAGATTATCAGGCTGCTCCTATCCGATTGGTTTTCCGTTATGAAATTCCTGACTATGCCATTAAAGGAGAAGATGCGTTATTGATCAAACCGTTGGTCATGAATAACCTTTATAACTCGATCAAGAGTTTCTTACGAATTGATACAAGTCTGGAAAAACGTGAATTCGGTTTCAAAGATGCTTGCTCTCGTTTGGTTGAACAAGATGAAACTATCCAATTGCCGGCCGGATATTCATTAAGTAACGCTTTCAAGAATGATGCGAAACAAAGCCAGGCAGCCGACTTTGAAGGCTCACTGAAACAGGAAGGTGATAAAATCGTTTTGCACCAAAAGCTGGCTCTCAAGAAACGTGTATATGAAGCTTCCGACTGGTGTGGATTCCGGGAAGCCGTTAATGGATTCAAATCATACGGAGACTATTTAGTAATCAAGAAATAACTCTAATCAATACAACTATGACTAACTTGATCAATAAAATTATATGTCTTCTTATCGTATTAGGAACAGCCATCTCTGTTTCTGCGGCTCCTGAAGCCGAATTTAAGAAGCTTATCAAATCGTGGACATTGAATACGGATGGAAGCCAGGAGTTCCACTATAACATGGAACTTACCATCTATTCTTATCTGGCTATGCGAAGTTTATATGGAGAATCATTTATCCAATACAATCCGGAATACCAGACATTGAAGATCAATTCTTCTTTTACCAAGCAAAAGGATGGTACGATTGTCAAGACTCCAGATAATGCTTTCGTGGAAGTGCTTCCCCGTTCTGCTGCAGACGCTCCGGCCTATAATCATTTAAAAGAAATGGTCGTTGTTCATACCGGTTTGGAATTGGGAGCTACGATTTATCTGGATTATACGATTACAACGAAGGCGGGTTATCTGCCGGGATTGGATATCTTCGAACCGATTCAACAGGCAAGTCCTATCAAGGAATATTCTCTTTCTGTGACTGTCCCGGTTGACAAAGACTTATCGTACAGTCTGGCTAATCCGCAGGTAATGGCTAAAATGAATGTAGAAGAAGGCATGCGGACTGTCAGTTGGAAGCTGAAGAATGTAAAACCGGCTTCGTTGGCTCCTATGCAACGTATCGAGTCGGGCGACATGCAATATCTGGCTTGCTCAACATTCGAGACGAATAAAGAGGCTATGAATTATCTGTTTGGTCAGTTTGACCGTCCGGAAAGTATGCCGCTGATTTCCTTGGCTGAAACACTGACGGAAGGAAAAAATACCGATACAGAAAAATTACAGGCTATCCATAGCTTTATTGTCAATGATTTTGCGCATAGCCGTTTGTCATTAAGTGAAACGGGATATCGCATTCGTCCGGCCGAAGATGTGATTCGGAGTGTCTATGGAACAGATGCAGAGCTGATCAACTTGTTGTATGGACTTTTGTCGGCTGCCAAGATAGAAACAAAGGTTTGTGCCGCCTATCCGGTAAAAGATCCTCAGGAATGTTCTATTCTGAAAGCTGTTCGGCTTTTTATCCAGGCTAAAGCCGACGGACAGACTTATTTATTGACTTCCGGTAGCTCGAAGATGAGTGAAATAGGTTGGACTGCCGATTATTGTAATATACGGGATCTGAAGACAGGCGAAGAGGTAGATCTGACTCCTTGCTCACCGAATCTTTCTTACGATGTAACGATGAAGTTGTCGGATAAAGAAGTAGTATCCAGCATCAAAGCAAATATTCCTGCTGCTTTTGTGGCTTATTCAGACTCAAAGGCAACTGCATTTTCTGCTGGAGACAAGAATGCTTCCGTCAGTCAGAAAGAAAATGTGATCACTGTCAATTATCAGACAACCGGCAAAGTCGAATCTGTTTCGGGATATTATCTGCTTCGTTTGCCTGATTCTCCGGCTGGCGTTGCTCATCAACCGTATGCTTCTTTCAACAGCACACGCGACTGCAATCTGTTTTTACCGTATGCGCCCAACGAAACTTATACATATACAATCGAAGTACCTGCCAATATGGAATTAAGTACTCCGACTGCCGAGAAAAACATCTCGAATGCAGCCGGAAATTGCCTCCTTTCTATCAAACAGACAGGTAATAAGGTAGAAGTTTCACGCAGCCTGAAAATCAATTCGAATCTTATCAAACGTGCCGATTATCCAGCCTTCCATGCTTTAATGGCTGCTTGGGCGACGATGAACGACACGCCAATCTTGTTCAAACAGAAATAATCTGTTCTTTTTATCTACTGGCAAGAGTATCTACATCCTGAGCAGGATTGTATGCTCTCTTGCCAGTATTTATTTCTAAAAGCCACATGAAAATAGTTCGTTAATAACGAAGAAATCTTTATTCGCCCAGGGCGAACATATATTCGGCGTGGGCGATTATATATTCAGCGTAAGTGAACATAAAATCAGCGTGGGCGAACAAAATAAAATTCATCTGTTCTTTCATAAAACAATACTTAGAAGAAAATTTACTGAAGTGTTGACATTATCCTATTCCGAAATAATCTCATCAAGTTGTCTATACTTCCTAATATTTTTCCATTTTAAATTGCTTATCTGCCAATAAAAATGTTTCTTTGCATATGCAAAAAATGGACAGTAATGAATATTAATCGTAGAGATTTTATCAAATCAGGAGGAATGCTTGTGCTAGGATCATTAGTTGCCCCCTCGTTTTTGGCAAGTTGTACATCGCCAGAAGCAACAAAGGCTGCAGGAATAGCCTTTGGAATGAATCATTTTAAAGTATCAGAGAGTGATTTAAAGAAAGTTTTGGCTACCGCTTTGGAAAAAGGTGGCAATTATGCTGATTTGTTTTTCGAACATACATTAAATAACGGAATTCAGTTGCAAGACGGAGCCGTGAATAATGCACAATCGAATATAGATTTCGGTATGGGTGTCCGCGTTTTGTCAGGCGACCAAACCGGATATGCCTATGTAGAAAACATTACCCTCGACGAAATGCTGAAAGCGGCGCGCACAGCAGCCCGGATTGCCGATAGTAATAATACTAACAAAAACGTTGCTGCATTGACAGAAGTTAAGCCCAAAGGTTCGTACTACGATGTGCAGGCTCCGTGGGAATCCTTTACCGTGAAAGACAAAATGCCGTATTTGCAAAAGTTGAACGACAAGATTTTTGCACTCGACAAACGTGTCCATAAAGTAAGAGCTTTCCTGAGTGATTCAACATCCCATATATTCTTCTGTAACACGGAAGGACAGATGTATTACGACTATCGTCCGATGTGTTCTTTGTCCGCAGTTTGTATAATGGAAGACAACGGACGGATTGAGAATTCGTATGCATCTCGTTCTTATCGGATGGGAACAGAATTCCTGACAGACGAACTGCTGGATACATTGGCCAAAGAAGCTGTAGAAAAGACTTCTATCCTATTCCAGGCAATCAAGCCTAAAGGTGGTGAAATGCCGGTGGTAATGGGAGCCGGAGGTTCAGGTATTCTGTTACATGAAGCCATCGGTCATGCTTTTGAAGCCGATTTTAACCGGAAAAAGACGTCTATCTTCTCCGACTTGTTGAATAAGAAAGTATGTGACGAGCATATTAATGTAGTAGATGACGGAACAATTCCTTTCAACCGTGGTTCGGTAAACATCGATGATGAAGGAATAGAAGGTCAAAAGACGTATATCGTACATGAAGGTATTCTGACCAGTTATTTGCACGACCGGATCAGTGCTAAGCATTACGGAATCCAGTCAACAGGTAACGGACGTCGTGAGAACTTCCGTCAGATTCCGATTCCTCGTATGCGTGCTACCTATATGGAAGCGGGTAATGTTACGGAAGAAGAAATCATTGCTTCGGTTAAGAACGGTATCTACGCCAGCAGCTTTACAAATGGTCAGGTACAAATCGGTGCCGGCGACTTTACATTCTTCGTTAAAGACGGTTATCTGATTGAGAACGGAAAACTGACACAACCGATCAAAGACATCAACATCATCGGTAACGGTCCGAAAGCTTTGGCCGATATTACGATGGTTGGAAACAACTATAAGATGGACGATGGAACTTGGACGTGCGGTAAAGATGGCCAGTCTTGTCCGGTAACCTGTGGTATGCCTTCTGCATTGGTAAGTAAACTGACAGTGGGTGGTGAAAACTAAAGTAGAACAACTCAAAAGAAGAACATCATGATTACAAATGAAAATAAGAAACTGGCACAATGGGCCATGGAGTATGCCTTGAAGAATGGTTGCCAGGCATCGAAAGTAAGCTTGTACAGCGGTTCAAGTACTTCGTTCGAAATCAGAGATATGAAAATTGACCGCTTGCATCAGGCTTCAGAAAACTCTTTGGTTGTACAGTTGTATGTGGATGGCCGTTTCGGTTCGTTCTCAACCAATCGTCTTGATAAGCAGGAACTGGAAAAGTTTATTAAGGACAATATTGATGCTACACGCTTTTTGGCAGAAGACAAGGCTCGGACATTACCTGATGAAAGCCGTTATTATAAAGGAGGAAAACCGGATCTGCAGTTGATCGACCCGAATTTTGACAATATTCAGCCGGACGACAAGAAGAATCTGGCGTTGAAGACTTGTGAAGAAATGATGGGAAAAGATGAACGCGTCATTTCTGCTTCAGCTTCCTATGGTGATGAAAAGGACTTCAAGTACATGATCACCAGCAACGGTTTTGAAGGTGAAACTTCTGCTTCATCCTTTAGTCTGGTTGGAAGTGTAAGTATCAAAGGAGAAGGTGAAGCCCGTCCGGAATCTTATTGGTATGATTCGGCTCTTTACTATGATCAGATGATTAAAGAAGGAATCGGAACGAAGGCTTTGGAAAGAGTATTACGTAAACTGGGACAGAAGAAGACAAAATCAGGTCGTTATGATATGATTGTCGATAACATGAATTCGGCTCGTTTGCTCTCTCCTATTATGGATGCGATTGATGGCGCTTCCATCCAACAGAAGAATTCATTCCTGATTGATAAGTTAAATCAGAAAGTATTAGGCGATAAAGTGACGTTGAAAGACGAACCGCATCTGATTAAAACTCCGGGTGCTCGTTATTTCGATAACGAAGGTGTGGCTACTCAACCAATGTCTATCTTTGAAGGCGGTGTATTGAAGACTTATTTCATCGACACCTATCGTGCCAATAAGATGGGAATAACACCAACCATTTCTTCGGCTTCTATCTTGACAATTGATATGGGCGATAAAGATTTGGAGGCATTGATTGCCGGAGTTAACAAAGGTATTCTGGTGACAGGCTTTAATGGTGGAAACTGCAATAGTACTACAGGCGACTTTTCTTATGGTATTGAAGGATTCCTCATTGAAGGAGGCAAAATGGTTCAGCCTATTTCAGAAATGAATGTAACGGGTAATATGCTGAAGTTATGGAATCAACTGGTTGAAGTAGGAAATGATCCACGCCAGTCTTCCAGCTGGAGAATACCAAGCTTACATTTCGAAGGAATTGATTTTAGTGGTCTCTAAAGAATAAATGATTCGAAGTTTATTTACCCTCTTCTTCGACGGTTATCGCGTCAGGAAGAGGGTAAATTATATCCCTAGACCTTGACTTTGCCAGCTTTTAAAGAGTATTATTCAGAATAACATTCTTAGAGAAAAAATAGGTTCATTTACATATTTCCGGATAGTATTTAACAATAGAAAGTCCGACTTTTGTCGAGTAATAATTATCAAATCAACTTATATTAAGTAACTGTTCAAAATTAATTTTATAAATATGAATAATT
>UMGH01023415.1_pt1 | contig 12048 bp, 10 predicted proteins | sample 1965231 | NCBI WGS metagenome assembly UMGH01 (sample SAMEA4836068, study PRJEB28245) | human gut metagenome | biome: gut microbiome; material: fecal sample | place: Denmark | collected 2008 | reverse complement strand
GCTTTCCGGGAATTTCATTCTGTAATAGAAACGCTTACTTAAAAGCAGCTCGGATCAGATTACTTCTTGCTCTTCTCGCCCTTATGCACAGCCCACATGGTGTACAGCGGAGCCGCGATGCACAGCGAGGAATAGCAACCGACAATCGTGCCGACCATCATCGGCAGTGCAAAGCTCTGTACAGAGCTGATGCCATAAACCGCCGCAACAATGTAGATGACAAGCAGCGCCATGAAGGTGGTCAGAGATGTCAGAATAGAACGCGTCATTGTCTGATTGAGGCTCTTATTGACGATAGCCGGCAGTGCATCCGGGCTCTTCGTCGGGGAGAGCTTGCGGTTCTCACGAATACGGTCGTAAATGACGATGGTATCGTTCAGCGAGTAGCCGAGGATTGTCAGGATAACAGCGATGAAAATATCGTTGATCGAGAAACCGAAAATCACAAACGCGAAATACACAAGCAGCACGTCATGCACAAGTGCGATGAGCGCCGTAACGCCGGCGGAAAGACCGCCGATTTTCTTAAAGCGCAGTGCAATGTAAACGAGCAGGATTACGAACGTGATGAGCAAGCAAACAAGGCACTTCTGGAAGAACTTCGCGCCCATGGTCGGGTCAACGGAGCTCGATTCCACCACGTTGAACGTGCGGTCAGCATACGCATCGGATAGGGACTGCGCGATTGCCTGCTGTTCATCGAGCGTCACAGCTTCGTTGCCCGCAAAGGACAGCGTCACTTGGTTCGCGTCCGTGCCGAACGTCTTGCTCAATGCAACGGAAACGTCGCGGCCGGTCTCTTCTTTTACGAGGGACGCGATTTCATCCGTATCAACTTCGCCGTCTACGGAATACTTAATCATCGCACCGCCGACGAACTGAATGTCCATCTTCGTGCCACGAATGAAATTGAAAATCAAGCCGATGACCATCAGGCCAATCGAGATGCCGAACAGAATTTTTCTGTTCTTATAGAAATCAAAATCAAACTTTTTCATTACTTATCCGCACCTCCAAACAGCCATTTCTTACGGAGCGGCTTGAAGCCGGAAAGCGATTTGATCATCAGACGAGAGCAGAACACGCCCATGATGAAGTTGCCGATTACGCCGACGAGCAAAGTGTAGCCGAAGGAGTAGATCGCACCGGTCGTGGATTCGCCGAAAATCTTAGAGAGAATGTTAGACGGACCGAACACGCCGATGAGCATGATGGCAACGATCAAAATCGTGATGTTGCCGTCGATGATCGACCAAAGGCTGTTGGAGCAGCCCTTCTGAATGGCGCCGTCCAGCGTTTTGCCGGTGCCGAGTTCTTCCTTAATACGGCTCGCGGTGATAATGTTCGCATCCACGCCCACGCCGATGGAAAGGATAATACCCGCAAGACCCGGCAGAGTCATTGTAAAGCTGTTCACAAACGGGAAGTAGCCGGAAATCGCCGCAAAGGTGATTGCAAGCTGACCCACAAGCGTCAGCACAGCCACAAAGCCCGGAACCTTAAAGATGATGATCATAAAGACCGCGATGAGCGCAAAAGCGATTACGCCGGCCATGACCATAGCATCCAGAGACTTCATGCCGAGCGTCGGGTTCACGGTGCTGAAGTTCGAGGTCTGCAAAGCAAACGGCAGCGCGCCGCCCTGAATCTTTGCGGCAAGTTCGGAAGCCGTAGCTGCCGTAAAGTTACCGGTAATAGAAGCCTTGCCGTCTGTGATAACCGCGTTAACGGTCGGTGCGGAAATCATGATGTCATCCATCCAGATAGAGATTGTCTTGCCCTTCAGACGTTCGGTCGCTTCCGCAAACTTCTTTGCGCCCTCATCGGAAAGCGTCAGGGAAATCGCATAATCGTAGTTGCCGGAAGTGGAGTTTTCCTGCATGACCGGTTTTGCCTCGGTCACGTCGCTGCCTTCCAGAATAATTGTGTCGGCCGTAGTGCCCGTCGGTGTCTGGTAAACCGGGTTGCCCGCGCCATCCACGGTCTGGGTCTCGTATGAATTGCCCTCGCGGAATGTCAGCAGCGCCGTTGCGGAAATTTCTTCAATCGCCTTCTCCGGGTCAAAGTCCGATTCGCCGCTCTTCCACGGGAAACGAACAATGATCTTGTCGTTGGCTTCGTCGGTGTAAATCTCGTAGTCCGTAATGCTCTTCGAGACCATACGCAGCTCAATGATTGCCTTTGCGGCTTCAAGCTGCTCTGCGGTCGCCTCCACGCCGTCAGCCGGGCTGAAGGTCGCTTCCACGCCGCCGCGGATATCAATACCCCATCTTATATCGCCGGCGCCCTTGATCCATGTGTTCTTCGTGTCACCGTTCTGCGTGTAAACGCCGAAGACCGATGTGTATGTAAGCGCAAGGATCAGAGCCGCGATGATAAAAAACACAGGTTTTTTCACGCGCTTCATCTAATTGTTTCCTCCAATGGATAAAACCGCCGTTTTATCCGTTTACTTTTAAAATGTCCGTCATGTAAAGCAGGGTGGAAAGAACCACCCTGCAAATTTACACCTGACGATTTAAATTATTCCTCAGAAGCGTCCTCACCCTGGTCTTCGAGCAGAGCACGGATGGAGAGGGAAACTCTCTTCTTGTCGAAATCGATGTCGGTAATCTTCACCTTAACAACGTCGCCAACCTTCAGAACGTCCTGCGGCTTCTCGATTCTTCTGTCCGCGATCTGAGAGATGTGGATGAGACCGTCGATGCCCGGAAGAATCTTAGCAAATGCGCCGAACGTGGTCATGCCGACAACGGTAGCGTCGCAAACCGTGCCAACCGGATACTCGTTCTTGAGAATCTCCCACGGATTGTCTTCCTTCTTCTTGTAGCCAAGGGAGATCTTGCCGTTCTCACGGTCAAGGCTCTTGACATAAACCTGAACGGTGTCGCCGACGGAGACAACTTCGCTCGGGTGCTTGATGCGGTTCCAGGAGAGCTCGGAAATGTGGATCATGCCGTCCACGCCGCCAAGGTCAACGAATGCACCGAAGTTCGTGAGGGACTTAACGGTACCCGTAAACTCCTGACCTTCTTCAACAGACTCCCAGAACTTAGCCTGTGCTGCCTTTCTCTGCTCACGGAGCACGGAACGGATGGAACCGACCGCACGGCGGCGCTGACGGTTGACCTCGATGATGCGGAACTGAACGTCCTGACCCTTCAGAGCCTCAAGATCGTCACCGCGGTTTGCAACAGCCTGAGAAGCCGGGATGAAGACGCGGATGCCGTTATACAGAACAATCACGCCGCCCTTAACAACTTCTGTGACCTTGCCGGTGAGGATTTCTTCAGCGTCCATAGCCGCTGCGATGTCTTCCCAGCCCTTGATGGCATCGATGCGCTTCTTGGAGAGCATGATGGTGCCTTCCTGGTCGTTCGTCTTCATGATGAGCAGATCCATCTCGTCGCCGATCTTTACAAGATCTTCCGGCTTCGCGTTCGGATCGTTGCTAAGCTCGTTAGCCGGGATGTAGCCGGCCTGCTTTCTACCGACGTCAACATACACTTCGGTGGGAGAAATGCTTACAACTACACCGTGCACCTTTTCGTCTGTATTTAAGCTCTTGAGTGATTCCTCAAGCATCTCCTCAAAATTAAGCTCATTTGTTTCAATTTTGTCTGTCATGGTAACAAGTACCTCCTTTATTATGCTTGCCGGTGTTGAAGCACCGGCAGTTATGCCGATATTCATTTTGCCCTTTACAGGCAGGGCTGCAAGCTCCGCCGCCGTCTCAATGAGATACGTCTGCGCATACGGTTCACAGACCTCCTTGAGCTTCGCCGTATTCGAGCTGTGACGCCCGCCGATGACGAGCATCAAGTCGCTTTCACGCGCAAGCTCGCGTGCTTCGCGCTGGCGATTTGTTGTAGCCTTACATATTGTATCAAAAACTGAAGCGTTTGTACATACCTTTTTTACGAAATCCAAACATTTTTCCCATTCTTCTACGTTAAAAGTGGTCTGTTCACAAAAAAGAAGGGGCATTTCGGCAAGTTCAGGCTCATTTTTGAATAGATTTTCGAGTTCTTCGCGCGTTTTGAAAGTGCGGTACGGCGTTTTGCAGCAGCCGAGTATGCCCTCCACCTCCGGGTGTTTTGCATCGCCGGCCAGCATCACGCGCCTGCCCTCGCGCTCTCCGTCGGAAACAAGGCGGTGAATCTTCTGCACATACGGGCATGTCGCGTCCTTGTAATCGACACCGAGCGCTTTCAGTTTTTCGATGACCTCGGGCGGTACACCGTGCGAGCGGATGACAACCGTCTCCCCCGCTTTCGCGTCCTCGGGCGCATCTATAATGCGCACGCCTTTGCGGCCGAGCTCCTCCACAAGCTGCGGGTTATGGATGATCGGCCCGAGCGTGCAGACGGTTTTGTCCTCGTCAAGCAATTTGTAAACGGTCTCCACTGCGCGGTTCACACCAAAGCAGAATCCCGCTGTTTTCGCCACGCGGATCATACTTCCTTCCACCTGTTCTCCATAATATCGAGACCTTCCTCGCGCAGCTTCTGCACCTCGGCAAAAATATTGCGCGAAACACGGCGGTAAATCATACCGGAATCTTCGGTCAGGCCCATGTCCTCAAATCGGATTGGCTTGCCGATGTTGATGACCATTTTCTTAAACACCTTCGGGGGCTTGCCGCCCTCGCCCACGATCGCCACAGGCAAAATCGTACAGTGCGTCTTGTACGCCAGCATTACCATACCCATTTTCGGGTTTAAAAGCTCGCCGGTCTTCGAGCGCGTACCCTCCGGGAACATGCACACGACCTTTTCTTCCTCCAAAAGGTCAATCGCCGTCTGAATGCCCTGTGCCCCGCCCGTGCCGCGGGAGATTGGGAACGCGCCGAGGCTCTTCAAAAATCCGCCGATAAGCTTGTTTTCAAAAAGCTCGGCCTTCGCCATATAGTGCAATTGTCGTTTCGGTATTGCGCAGCCAAGGTAAATCGGGTCGCCCATCGTCACGTGGTTAGAGCAAACAAGCAGCTTGCCGGTAAGCGGCATGTTCTCTCTGCCTATAATACGGTACGGGTGCAGAATTTTAAAGAAAAACAGCATCACGTACTTTGCAAGGAAATACCACCAGGAAAGGTGTTCCTTCGGCTTCTTATTTTCAGCCATGCTTCACGCCCGTCCTTTCTTCCACGATCTCCAGTAAGCGGTTCACCGTACCGTTAAAATCCAGCTCGCTGTTGTCAAGCAAAATGCTGTCCTCCGCTGCCTTAGATTGCTTTTCGTCCTGCTTGTCGCGGCGAATAACGTCCGCAAGCGTTTCTTCATAGCTCACGTCCACGCCTTTTTCCTTGAGCTCCTTGTAGCGGCGCTCGGCGCGCACCTCGGGCGAAGCCGTCAGGAAAATCTTCACCTGTGCGTTCGGCAAAATCGTCGTGCCGATATCTCGGCCGTCCATGATGACGTTGTACTTTTTCGCCATATCCACCTGCGCGGAGAACAGAAACTTACGCACTTCCGGTACGGAAGCACACGCAGAGGCCGCCATAGAGACCTCCGGCGTGCGGATAAGGCCGGATACATCCTCCCCGTTTAAAATGACGTGCTGCACGCCGTCTTCGTATTTCAGATCGACCTGAATATCCCGGAGCTTCGGCTCCACCGCTTCTGCGTCTGCAGGGTCAACTTCACTGCGCAGCAGGTAAAGCCCCACCGTGCGATACAGCGCGCCCGTGTCCACATAAACAAAGCCGAGCGCCTTTGCAGCCGCTTTCGCCACGCTGCTTTTACCTGCGCCGGCAGGTCCGTCAATCGCTATTGCATACATAATATAACTTCCTTATATATAATGATAGTTTACAGATTTTCGCCCGCCGCGTGTCCCGTTGCAAAGGCGATCTGCAGGTTAAAGCCGCCCGTGTACGCGTCCACGTCCAGAATTTCCCCCGCAAAGTACAAGCCCGGAATTAATTTGGACTGCATTGTCTTCGGGTCGACTTCCTTTACGGAAACGCCGCCCGCCGTCACAATCGCGCCGGAAAGCGGTGCAAAGCCGGAAATCTCCACCGTAAAGTGCTTTAAGACATCCAAAAGCACAGCACGCTGCTCGCGCGTGATGGTGTTGCACTTCTCTTCCGGCGGAATGCCCGACCGCCGCACGACAACCGGGATCATCTTTTGCGGCAATAATTCATCGAGCGAATTGCTGAAATTGCGGTTCTTGTTTTTCTCTAAATCGCGTAAAAGGCGCTGGTCAAGCTGTTCCGGGGTGAGCGCCGGCTTTAAGTCGAGCGTCACTGTGTATCTGCCGGGCGCCATATGACGCATATGCGCGCTCGCACTCAAAATCGTCGGGCCGGAAAGCCCAAAGTGCGTGAACAGCAGCTCACCGAAATCCGTGTAGACCGGCTTCTTTTTCTTTTCATTGTCCGTCACGGTCACGCCGCAGTTGCGCAGAGAAAGCCCCTGCATCGCCGGGCAATCCTCGTCATCAGAGGTCAGCGCCACCAAAGACGGACGCATAGGAATAATGGTGTGCCCCAGCTTTTCCGCCAGCCGCGCGCCGTCGCCGTTCGAGCCCGTGCCGGGGTACGAAGCGCCGCCGCACGCCAAAAGCACGCTGGGAGCCTCAAACACATCGTTTTCCGTGCGCACGCCGATGACGCTGCCGTTTTCGGTCAGCACCTCTTTCACATTGCCCTGCCGAATTTCCACGCGGCACTTTTTCAGCTTCTTCCAAAGCGCGTCCGCAATGTCGTGTGCATTGTCCGAGACTGGGAACACGCGGTTGCCGCGCTCCGTTTTCAGCGGCACGCCAAGCCCCTCAAAAAAGTCCATCGTGTCCTGCGGGGTGAAATTGTTCACCGCCCCGTACAAAAACCGGCCGTTGCCGGGCGTGGATTCAATCACCGTGCGCGGCTCGCAGTTGTTCGTTACGTTGCAGCGGCCCTTGCCCGTAATGCGGATCTTCCGCCCAAGCTGTGCGTTCTTTTCTAATAATAAGACGTGTTTGCCGCGCTCTGCCGCCGTGATCGCCGCCATCATGCCCGCAGCGCCGCCGCCGACTACGACTGCATCAAACATTACGTTCCTCGTCGGTCTTGTCTTCGACCTTCTCGTACACGCCGTACTCGTCCCAAATGGTCTCCAAGTTTAAGAGTGTATTCGCCACTTCGTCTTTCTTTTTAATGGCCACCGTCACAATGAGCGCGTTGATAAGCGCCATCGGGCCCACAAGCGAATCGACAAATGATACCATGTCGCTCTTTGCAAGCAGCACATGTTCCGCATACTTCGTCAGCGGAGAAAGCGTGCTGTCCGTAATGGCCACAACCGTCGCACCGCGGTCGGAAGCGTATTTCAGCGCCTTCACTGCTTTTTTGGAGTACCGCGGGAAGCTGATGCCGACAAGCGCGTCTCCCTCGCCGATGTGCACCATCTGTTGTAAAATCTGCGCTTCGCTCGTCGCGCTGATAAGCTGTACGGAATCGAACACCAAGGAGAAATAGTGTGAGAGGAACGTCGCAATGGCAAGCGAGCTGCCTGCACCGATGATATAAACCTTCTTTACCTTCACGAGTGCATCGGCCGCACGGTAAAACTCCTCATGTGAAATAGACTCCTTCGTGCGGCGGATAATGTCGATGTCCTGATCCATCGAGCTGTCAAGCAGGCGGTCAAGCGGAATGTTCGTCGAGGTCATTTCAAGGCGTTGCACGCTCGTCATGCGGTTGCGGATCATCTCCTGCATCGCCTGCTGAAGCGCCGGATAGCCGGAGTATCCGATCTCCGTCGCAAAGCGCACCACGGTCGATTCGCTCACACCGACCGTCGCGCCAAGCTTCGAGGCCGTCATAAACGCCACCTTGTCGTAGTGCTCCTCAATATACTTCGCGATCAACCTCTGACCTTTGGAAAACGATCTCGCATTTTGCTTAATGCGATTCGTAAGCTGGATATTCATGGGTGATTTCCTTTCTTTACGTTTCCTGACAGGAAATTTTACAGCACGAGTCGCCGCTTCCTGCAAAATTTCCTCCGTGCAAACGCGGCCGCATACCTGTCCCTACGGACAGGGCACACGTATACACGGTATCATAATGTTTATTTTAGCCGATATTCCTGCAAAAATCAAGGGATATTTTCACTGTTTTCTATGAATTTCAAACCGTTTTTGCAGGAAACGCATCCTTTCATGCAAAGGTATGTCCGTGCAGCACAGATATCTCTCTCCATTCTTTGCCATCCTTTACAAAAGAAGCTTGCAATTTCTTTCGTTTTGTTGTATCCTTATTCCGATTATTAACCGTTTAATTATGTTGATTTCCCACAACAGAATAAACGTACCCGTCTTTTGGAGGTCTTTTATGGAAAGTAAAACGCTCATTTCGTCCATTCGTGAAAATATCGGCAAGGTCATGGTCGGTTCCGAAGAAACCATCGACCTCTTGCTCACCGCGCTCATTGCCGAGGGTCACGTGCTCATCGAAGATGTGCCCGGCATGGGCAAAACCGTGCTCGCAAAGTCACTTGCAAAGTCCGTCAGTCTGGAGTTTAACCGCATCCAGTTCACGCCCGACCTGCTTCCCAGCGACGTCACGGGCCTCAACTACTTCGACCAAAAAGCGAACGATTTCGTTTTCAGCCCCGGCCCGGCATTCTGCAACCTACTCCTCGCCGATGAGATCAACCGCGCCACACCGCGCACGCAGTCGAGCCTGCTCGAGTGCATGGGCGAGCGCCAGATCACCGTGGACGGCGTCACCCGCCCGCTTTCGGCGCCGTTTTTCGTTATCGCCACGCAGAACCCCATCGAAACGCTCGGCACCTATCCCCTGCCGGAAGCCCAGCTCGACCGCTTTTTAATGCGCATTTCCATGACCTCTCCCACAAAAGAGCAGGAGCGCGCCATCTTGCAGCGCTTTATGAAGGAAGAGCCGCTCGAAACGCTGCAAAGCGTCTGCACGCGTGTGGATATTCTCGCGCTGCAAAAGCAGGCAAAGGAGATTTACATTCACCCTGTCCTGCTCGATTACATAATCGACCTCGTGCAGGCCACGCGCAGTTGGCCGAATATCGATATGGGCGTCAGCCCGCGCGGCAGCCTTGCGCTCGTCCGTGCCGTGCGCGCTTACGCCTTGGTGCGCGGCGGCGCATACGTCGTGCCGGAAGACATCAAGACCGTCGCCGTGCCGGTACTCGCCCACCGTTTGCAGCTCAGCGGCTCCGTCGGCTCCACCGATGCCCAGAAAAAGGCCATGACCGATGTGCTCTCCTCCGTCGCCCTGCCGACTGAGGACTGGTCAAAGTAATGTGGGCGCTCCTTCTGCTCCCGATCGTTTTGCTCGTCCTCTATTTTGCACAGCGCCTTTTGTTCCGCCGCCTGTGGGACGAAAACCTCACCGTACAGATATCCTTTGACCGCGATTACATTTTCTGCGGTGAAGAAGCGAATCTCGTCGAAACGATCGTGAACAACAAATACCTGCCGCTCCCCGTTTTGGAGGTCGGCTTTGATATGAGCCGCTGGGTGGTGTTTCAGGACGAAGAAAACTCCACCGTCAGTGATATGACCTACCGCCGCGACGTGTTCACAGCGTCCGTGCGCCAGCGCATCACGCGTACACTACCTGTCCGCGGCAAAAAGCGCGGCTATTACCGCATCGCATCCACCACGGTCACGTCCTACGATTTTCTGATGACCGAAAAGCAGGTGGCGCATTTCCCGCAGGAAACGGAGTTCTACGTCCTGCCCGCGCACATTTCCGCAAGCCACATCCGCATTCCGTACAGCAAGATCATGGGTCTGCTCGTCAGCCGCCGGCGTGTGTACGACGACCCGTTCGAGTTTGCCGGCATCCGCGATTACCGCCGCAGCGACCCCATGAAATACATCAACTGGAAGGCCTCCGCGCGCGGCGGCACGTTGCTCGTCAATCAGCACGATTCCACGCTGTCCCAAAAGGTCACTGTCCTACTCGACTGCACCGGCATCGGCAGCGCCGTGACGGATGCGTTAAACGAGACCGCCATCTCCATCGCCGCCGAACTCGCGGAGCGCATGCTCGCAGACGGCATCTCGGTCTCCGTCATCTCAAACGGCATAGACACCGTAGACGGCAAAATGCTCTCCACCGGCGAGCTCACCGGCCGCAACACTGCGCTTTACCTGCGCCGCCGACTCGCAAGATTGGAATGCCGCAACGACCTCACCCCCACGCCGCAGCTTCTCCGCACCCTGCACGACGGCGCACACGGCAGCGACCTCTACGTGCTCATCTCCAAGGAGCAAAAGCTGCCCGTTCTGCCGGATCTGGAAGCCTTAACGGAGGGCAGTGACGCCATCTGGATCCTGCCGGAAGACCGCAACATGCCGGAGCGCTACAAACTCACGGAGACCTCAAAATCCGTCGAAATCGTCCGCTGGGAAGTTTAACGGGAGGGGATAAAATGAAAATTTTCAAAAAGCAAATTCCCGTCCGCCACATTTTATACGTCGTGCTCGGCTGGCTGCACGCCACCATGCTGTGTGTGCCACTTTACGCGCTCGTTTTAAATTTTGTCTCGGAGGGCATGACAAAAGACGTCATCCTGCAAAATATCCCGCGGGGATTTTTGATTCTCGCCCCCATCGCACTCAGCTGGTTCGCAATAAAATGCCTGCACCGCATCTTTTTCTATATTCTCGCAAGCATCGGCATCACGGTACTCACCGGCTTCCTGTTCGATTCCGTCCTCATGGCCGTCGTCGCGCTGTTCATCTGCTTCATGCGGCTTTACGGCCGCCTGCACGGCGAAAGCCACTCTCTGTTTGACCACGCCGGCTATGCGGGTCTTGCCGTGTTCGCCGTGCCGTTCCTGTGCTCTGTCTTCACCGACCGCGCCGATTTGATTTTCCAGCCCGTCTCCCTCGTTTTCGCAGCCGTTTACTTCGTGCTGTGCCTCACACAGCGCGGCATCCGCCGCATCGATGATTACATCGACGTCAACGCCGCCATGCAGAACATGCCCGCACGCCGCATCGTGCGCATTACCTGTGCGCTTTTGGCCGCCGCAGCCGTGTTCTGTACCGCCGTTTTGCTGCCGCCGCTGCTCACAAGCGACATCGGCTACCGCTACATCCCGCGCGAGGCGGCCCACGCCGAATACACCCCGCCCGAGCAGACCGAAACATCCTCCGGCGGCAATATGCCGCTTGACGAGATGATTCCCGCCGCAGAGCCGAGCCCCGTGCTCGTCCTCATCATGAAAATTCTCGAGTACATCGTGCTCATCGCGCTCGCAGGCGGCCTCATCTTCGGCGTTATTTACGGCTGCATCCGCATCTCGCGCGGGTTTAAAACCTCGTTTGTCGATCGGCGCGACTTTGTGGAAAACCTGCCCGAGGACGAACGCACCACCGTGCGGGAACGCGCCCAAAAGCGCGACCGTCCCGGCTTCCTTGACCGCTCCCCGACCGCTGCGGTGCGCCGCAAATACCGCAAAACGCTACTGCATGCCGCAAAAGAGCCGCCCGCGCGCTGGATGTCCCCCGCCGAAGCGGAAGCCCACGCGAAGCTCCAAAACGATGCCCTGCACATCGTCTACGAAAAAGCCCGGTACAGCGAAAAAGGCTGTACAAAAGACGACCTCACCGCAATATAAGCTGTACAAAACGAACAGCCCATGGCACACGGAAAACCGCAGCCATGGGCTGTTTTATTTTATATATTTCTGTACAAGCGGGTGCAGTCTGCGAATGTACAGGACGATCAGTCCGTTCATCGAGTAATCGTACAGTACAAACACCACATTCAACATCACCGCCAAAATCGGGATGGACCATTTGCCGAACACTTCCATTTCGGAAAGCGGGATCTGCAAAACCCAAACCGCCATCGCCGTTTCCAGCGCCATCGCCAGATTAAACACGCCGAATTTTGCAAGCACACGCAAAGGCTTACGTTTAATGCGCATCAAAAGTCCGTACAGCGTCGGGTAGTAACCGAAAAATAAAATGTAAAACAAAATCGCTTCTCTGTCCGGTGTCAGCAAAATTGCCAGCACGCTCACAACGCAATACACCGCAAAGCCGTAGCGCACATTTGTCTCCGCG
>UMGH01057834.1_pt1 | contig 12098 bp, 8 predicted proteins | sample 1965231 | NCBI WGS metagenome assembly UMGH01 (sample SAMEA4836068, study PRJEB28245) | human gut metagenome | biome: gut microbiome; material: fecal sample | place: Denmark | collected 2008 | reverse complement strand
TGCGAGGGGGTCGGGACGTCGGATTTCTGCAAAGCAGAAATCGCTCCGCTGGGTCATTCCTTACTTCATAGGAATATTATTCTTTTCCAAATCAGTTGACAATCTTTTGTTAATATGATATAATTATTTTGTTAATTTTTTGTCGATTTATCAGTTAATCTGAGGTGTATTAATAAATGGATAATCTTTCTAATATAAGTGTGATAAAAGATGTTCTCGCAAGACACAATTTCACTTTCTCCAAGGCTCTCGGTCAGAATTTCTTAGTGAATCCCTCCGTTTGCCCCAAGATAGCCGAAATGGGCAATGCAAAAAAAGGCTTCGGCATAATCGAGATAGGCACAGGCATAGGCGTTCTCACAAACGAGCTTGCCAAGCGTGCCGACAAGGTGGTGGCTATCGAAATTGACGACAGGCTTATGCCGGTCCTTGCAGAAACTCTTGCAGAATATGACAATGTGAAGATAATAAATGCCGACGTCATGGAAACTGACCTCCATAAGCTTATTGCCGAGGAATTTCAGGGCATGGACGTTGCCGTTTGTGCAAATCTGCCTTACTATATAACCTCGCCCATATTAATGATGCTCCTTGAAGAACGTCTGCCCATAAAGTCTGTTACTGTCATGGTGCAGAAAGAAGCAGGCACACGTCTTTGTGCCCCTATGGGTACAAGAGATATGGGAGCAGTCACAGTGGCAATAAATTATTTTTCTGTACCGAAACTGCTTTTCAACGTATCACGAGGAAGCTTCATGCCCTCGCCTAATGTTGACAGCTGCGTGGTGAGGTTTGATATCCGTGATAAGACCCCCGAGGGCGTGACGGACGAAAAGTTCTTTTTTAAAGTCGCTAGGGGAGCATTTTCACAGCGAAGAAAGACCCTCTCAAATTCCGTATCATCATCAATGGGCATAGATAAATCTATAGTAAATCAGGCGATAGAGCAAAGCGACCTGCCTGCCTCCGTCCGTCCTGAAGCTCTTTCCATGGAACAATTCATAACCTTTTCCGAAGCCCTTAGAAAGCTTATCTAATTGTACATATTTTTGTACAATTAGACTTCATTACTTGTAGGGGAGCGGCTCAGTTTCTGCAAGCAGAAATGCGATGTCCCATTTTGTTCGCCCGTTGCTCGGCAACTATCCCGATTTTCTACAGCAGATTTTCATGACGTTGAAAGTTACGAGATCTGTCCGTAAATTTGGTCAGTATTTAAATTTCAAGCCCATATTGCGACACCTTTCGCTTGATAGTCCTGCTAAAATGTAATTATTACATTTTGGAAACATAGGACGTGATAAGCAATGGAAAAAATACGGCATACGGCAAAATTTCATACCTCAGGCAAAACGAATGTACTTATGGCTGTTTTATCGGCGGCAGCAGCGTTTGCGGCAAGCTTCGGAAAGATCTTAGGCTTCCCCTCGTCAATGAACGTGGCGGTGGCAGTGCTTTCGGGAACTAATGTGATACCTGCTTTTTTAGGCTCTGCACTTGCATATTTTGTAAGCGGAACATTTTCAGAGGGTATCGTTCAGCTTTGTGCGATACTTGTTATAGGGGCGGTAAGGCTTGTGATGCCCTCTGCCGACCATAAGGACGACCCCGTTTTTGTGTCACTCCTCACAACAGGAGCAATGCTTCTTTTCAGTTGTATAATGTCGGTGGCAATGCCGTCGGATACATATACGGCTTCACTGCGAATGATAAGCTCGCTCATGTGTGGCTGTGTTGTTTTTATTGCACTGACCGTAAAACGTCAAAGAAACCGAAGCGGTGTTTTTGACCTTACAGGAATAAACGGAGTTTTCACAGCTATACTTTATATTATGTTTATCTCGACCATCACTGCCGCACCGCTCCATGTGGTGAATCTGGGCAGGATAGCAGGCACTTTGTTTATGCTTATGGCAGTGCGAAAGTATAGAAATATAGGCGGTGCAGTCGTTGGTGCATTGACCACCTGCGGTGTACTCCTTTGTGCTCCGTCACTTGCGAGAAATACACTTTTGCTTGCCACGTCAGGACTTATCTGCGGAGCTTTTCTGCAATTCGGCTCTCTTGTGATTGTGCTTGTTTTCCTTGCAGTTTCACTTGTGAGCCTTGTGGCAATGGGCGTGAACGGTGATACATTTTCAATGTTTGCTGATTTGCTTATAGGCTCTGTGCTTTTTATCGCCCTGCCTGTTCCTGTGATAAAAAGGGTGGCAAAAAAAGTGGTGGGAGTGAAAAATTCCGTTGACCTTGTAGGGCAGACCACTTCTTCAAAGCTCAATATGGCTTCGAGAACTCTGGGCGGTATCAGAGGTCAGCTTACAATGGTCACTGCGGCGATCGATAAACGCTCAAAGGAAGCTACACTGTCAAAGCGTGTACGATCTGTTGTTTGTACCGATTGCGATATGTACTCAGTGTGCAGTAAGCGTTGTGTACAGCTTGAAGACAGCTTTTCAAAGCTTGAAAGCATAGTTTGTACATATAATAACCTCAGCCTTGACGACGTTGAAAAGCATTTGGGTGGCTGTGTGAGAAAGTCGCTTCTTTGCAAAAGCTTCAATGAATTGTATACCGACTTTGTGGCAGAACGTGCCGACAGCATGAGAGTTCGTGAAATGCGTGAGTTTTTAAGCGAACAGCTTTCCTCCATGGAGGATATCTTATCCGACCTTTCTTTCAGGGCAGGTCAGGTGAGAAGCGTTGATCCTCAGCTTTCAGCAAGAGTAAGGGAGCATTTCTCAAACCTTGGCTATCCAAATGTGAAAGCCTGCGTTTACATAGACGAAAACCTTTGTCAGCGTGTGGACGTTTTTATAACTGCGCAGTTCAGGGGTGATCTTGTAAGGCTCACAGCAACGCTTTCAGAAATGATAGACTATGACCTTGATATGCCTGTGATAGTCAAGGTGGATAATATAACCAGAATGTCCTTTGCGGAAATACCGAAATTCACAGTTGATATAAAAAGCTTTTCAGCTTCGTCAAGCGGAGAATATTCGGGGGACAGCTTTGAAGTCTTCGATTCAAGCGTCAACGAAAAGTATATCGTCCTTTCAGACGGCATGGGAACAGGAAAAAGAGCAAGACTGGATTCATTGTTTTCCGTAAGTCTTGTTACAAGGCTCATACGATCGGGAATGTCTATGCAGACAGCCCATAGGCTTATAAATTCCATGCTCAGAGTTAAGGGCTGGGAGGAATCTTTTGCGACTCTTGATATAATGCGGCTGGAACTTAATGGCGGAACGGTGCAGTTTCTGAAATCGGGTGCGGCGCAAAGCTTTCTTTTCCGTGACGGCGGTCTTAAAGCTATCGGCGGACAGGCTTTTCCTGCTGGGATACTTGCGGAGTGTACTCCTGATGTGAGCGAGCTTAAGCTCTTTGACGGGGACGTTCTGCTTATGACCTCAGACGGTGTCGAGGACGCTACAGCACGAGAGATACTCCGCTGTAACGGAATGAACGCTCAGGAGATAGTCACGGCGCTTGGCGCAAAGGCGCTTGCTCAGCGAACAGGAGGCAGGCGTGACGATATAACTATTATTGCCGCAAAAATTTTTCTTCGTGACGAGAATGAAAAATGAATGTAAATGACTTTGCCGACTTTTGCCTGCAATTTTTTACTTTTGTATACTTTGACTTTACTTTTTCTATGTTATTATATAAAATCTATTGTGCAAAATATATAAAACTATCTGTTGAAATATGTGCGAATACGAGAATAACTACTAAAACTATTGCAAATTTGTTCAAAAAAGATTAAAATGTAAGTATGAAACACCGAAATTATTCAGCGGTTTTCACAAAAAGACAAGGGAGGCTGAATTGTGATAGATATTATTCCAAAGGATTATGAACTGCCGCTCTATCTTTTCCACAATGGCACAAACTGCGAAACATATAAGTTTCTTGGCTGCCATAAGGGAGAGAAAGACGGCGTAGAAGGATATTATTTCAGAGTCTGGGCAGCACACGCTGAGAGCATTTCTGTTGTGGGAGATTTCAATGACTGGGACGAAAATGCCACTCCAATGGAGAAGATAGACGACTCAGAGGTATGGGAGGCTTTTGTTACAGGGCTTAAGACTTATGATACATATAAATACTGTATCCACGGCTGTGACGGCAAGACCCATTATAAGGCTGATCCGTACGGCACACACATGGAGGTCGCTCCGAACACCGGCTCAAAGGTTTTCGATATAGACGATTATCTTTGGAGCGATAAAAAGTGGATGACCGAGAAGAAGTCTAAGGATATCTACAATTGTCCTATGAATATCTATGAGGTACATCTCAATTCATGGAAGGCTTGTCCTGACGGAAAATATTTCTCATATGTTAGATTTGCAGATACTATAATCCCTTATATAAAGGAAATGGGCTATACTCATATCGAGCTTATGCCGTTGGCGGAATATCCTTTTGACGGCTCTTGGGGCTATCAGGGTATCGACTATTTTGCGCCGACTTCACGTTTCGGAACGCCTTATGACTTCATGAAAATGATAGACCTTTTCCATTTGGCTGGAATAGGCGTTATCCTTGATTGGGTGCCTGCACATTTTCCTAGAGATGAGGCAGGACTGTTCGAGTTTGACGGAGGTCCGTCATATGAATACTCTGACCCGAAAAAGGCAGATCACCTCACTTGGGGAACGAGAGTTTTCGATTATTCAAAGGGCGAGGTAAAGTCATTCCTTATCTCGAACGCTCTTTACTGGATAGAAAAATATCACGTTGACGGTCTGAGAGTTGACGCTGTTGCGTCTATGCTTTATCTTGACTATGACAGACGTGACGGAGAGTGGACGCCTAACAAGTTCGGTGGCAAGGAAAATCTTGAAGCTGTTCAGTTCTTCAAGGATCTCAATACCGCTGTGTTCGGAAGAAACCCTAATACCCTTATGATAGCCGAAGAGTCAACTTCATGGCCTATGGTAACAAAGCCTGCGAGCGACGGCGGTCTTGGCTTCAACTTCAAGTGGAACATGGGCTGGATGAACGATATGCTCAAATATATGGCTCTTGACCCTATTGACAGAGCTTTTCATCATGATATGCTCACGTTCTCATTCTTCTATGCTTTCTCTGAAAACTTTATTTTGCCTATCTCTCATGACGAGGTAGTGCATGGTAAGGCTTCATTGGTAAATAAAATGTATGGTGGAGATATCGACAATAAGTTCAAGCAGTGCAAGCTGTTCATGGCTTATATGATGGCTCACCCAGGTAAGAAGCTTCTGTTCATGGGTGCTGATTTTGCTCAGTTCAGAGAGTGGGATTACGAGAATGGTCTGGAATGGTTCATGGTGGACGAATATGAGAACCACCGCAATTATCTGAACTACTCCAAGAACCTCAATCATTTCTATCTTGACCACCCTCAGTTCTGGGAAAGAGATTTCTCTTGGGAGGGCTTTAGCTGGATATCAAATGACGATTTCAAGCAGAGTATCATCATCTTCAGACGTTTTGACAAAAACGGCGGAGAGGTCATCGTGGTTTGCAACTTCGTTCCTGTGGAAAGAAAGTCATACTGCTTTGGCGTTCCTTACTGGGGCAGCTATACAGAGGTGTTCAACTCGTCTTCTGTTGACGGTGCTCCTTGCACGAACGGCACTGTAAAGGCTGTTGATGAGAAGATGCACGGCTTCGATCAGTCTGTTTGTATCGACATTCCTGCGTTCTCTTGTATGTATTTCACGGTGAAGAAAGAGGAAAGACCTGTGCCTGAGAAAAAGGCAGAGAATAAGAAAAAGACAAAGACGGCGGCTAAGAAAACTGCTGTCAAGAAAGCCGCTAAGGCGAAAACAACTAAGAAGTCCACAGCTAAAAAGGCTGAGTAATATAGACTTAATAAAAATTGGTGGGTGAATTAATTATGTTCAACAAAAAAGAATGTGTTGCAATGCTGCTGGCAGGCGGTCAGGGAAGCAGATTGTATGCCCTGACACAGAGCGTTGCAAAACCGGCAGTACCTTTCGGTGCTAAGTATCGTATCATTGATTTTCCTCTCTCGAACTGTATCAATTCAGGTATCGACACAGTGGGCGTGCTGACACAGTATCAGCCATTGGTACTCAATGAGTACATTGGAAACGGTCAGCCTTGGGATCTTGACAGAATACACGGAGGCGTTCATGTGCTTCCTCCTTATCAGACAGCTTCAGGCGCTGATTGGTATTCGGGTACTGCAAACGCTATTTATCAGAATATCGCTTTTGTAGACAGATATGACCCTGAGTATGTTGTTGTTCTTTCAGGCGACCATATCTATAAAATGGATTACAACAAGATGCTTGAATATCACAAAGCTAAGAACGCTGACGCTACTATCGCTGTTCTGGACGTTCCAAAGGAAGAGGCGTCACGTTTCGGTATCATGATAACCGACGAGGACGACAACATCATAGACTTCGAGGAGAAGCCAAAGAACCCTCGTTCAACTCTTGCTTCAATGGGTATCTACATATTCACTTGGAAGAAGCTGAAAGCTTATCTTATCGCTAATGAGAACGACAAGGAAGCTTCAAAGGACTTCGGCAAGAACATTATTCCTGACATGAGAGAAGCAGGCGAGAAGCTTGTGGCTTATCGTTTTGACGGCTACTGGAAGGACGTTGGAACTATCGACTCTCTTTGGGAAGCTAATATGGACCTTATCAATCCTAACATTCCTATCGATCTTTATGACACAAGCTGGAAGATATACTCAAGAAACCCTGTTATGCCACCTCAGAGCATAGGCAAGAACGCTCAGGTACAGAACTCTATGGTAACAGAGGGCTGCGTTATCGACGGCTCTGTCGAGTTCTCAATGATCTCTGACGGCGTTACTGTTGAGGAAGGCGCTGAGATACTGGATTCTATCCTTATGCCTGGCGCAGTTGTCAAGAAGGGTGCAAAGGTCGAGTATGCTATCGTTGGCGAGAACACTGTTATCGGTGAGAACGCTCAGATCGGTGCAAGACCTGAAACTATCGAGGACAAGGACTCATGGGGCGTTGCTGTAGTGGGCAATAATCTGACCGTTTCTGACGGCAGTGTTGTTGCACCAAAGGCAATAATTTACGAGAATATCTAAGAAAGGACCGAGTAAACATGGATGTAAATATGGGTAACGTACTGGGTCTTGTTTTCGCTAATATGCACGACACGACTCTTGGCGACATGACAAAGAACAGAACTATGGGTTCTGTAATGTTCGGCGGAAGATACCGCCTTATCGACTTCCCACTGTCTAACAGGGTAAACAGCGGCATAAGCGAGGTCGGTGTTATAACAAAATCTAACTATCAGTCACTTCTGGATCACCTCGGCTCTGCAAGAGAGTGGGATCTGGCAAGAAAAAAGGGCGGACTTTACATTCTGCCTCCATTCGGCAACGTTGAAAGCACTCTTTACAGAGGTAGGATCGAGGCTCTTTATGGTGCGATGAGCTTTATCAAGCACTCAAGAGCTAAATATGTTATCCTTTCAGACTGCGACGTTGTAACTAATATTGATTACAAGCCTATCGTTGCGGCTCACATCGAGAGCGGTGCTGATATTACTGCTGTTGCACATACTGGCGTTTACAGCTCTGATGATATAAAGACTTCAACAGTATTCAACGTTGACGCTGACAAGAACGTAACCTCTGTTCTTATCAATCCTGACATCAGCGGCACTTGCACGACTAGCCTTAATGTGTTCGTTATGTCAATGGATTTCCTTATTGAAACCGTTAATGACGCAATGGCTAGAGGAAATGTAAGCTTTGAGAGAAATATTCTTCAGGAGAAGTGCAGAGAGCTTAAGATAAAGATCTACGAGTACGATAACTATTTCAGCAAGCTCAACAGCCCTGAAAGCTACTTTAAGTCAAACATGGCTCTGCTTGAACCTGATAATGCACGCAAGCTGTTCGTTCCAAAGCGTTCTATCTACACAAAGGTAAGCGACAACGCTCCTGTTAAGTACGATCTGGACAGCAAGGTATCAAATTCTCTTATTGCTGACGGCTGTATCATAGAGGGCGAGGTAGAGAACTCTGTACTGTTCAGAGGCGTTAAGGTAGGCAAGGGTGCAAAGGTCAAGAACTGTATCCTTATGCAGGGTACTGTTGTTGGTGACAATGCTGAGCTTAGCTATCTTATCACAGACAAGAACGTTTCTATCTGTGAAAACCATATCCTTACAAGCTCGCCACAGTATCCTATGTATGTAGGAAAGGGAGCTTCTGTATAAAAAGGTCGCAATGACTTAGGAAAGAGGGTTCGGATATGAACATACTTTATACTGCAAGTGAGGCTTTGCCTTTTATTGCTTCAGGTGGATTGGCTGATGTTGCAGGCTCACTGCCTGCGGCTATCAATGCCGAGGGTCACGATTGCAGAGTCGTGATACCTTATTACAGCTCTATCAGGCAGGAGCTTAAGGACAAGCTGACATATGTTACGAATTTCACTGTGCCGGTGGCATGGAGAAATCAATACTGCGGCGTTTTTACAGGCGTTGTGAACGGAGTGACTTATTATCTTTTGGATAATGAGTATTACTTCCAGAGAAACGGCTTGTATGGCTTTTATGATGACGCTGAGAGATTTATATTCTTCTCAAGGGCAGTTCTCGAACTGCTGAGATACATCGACTTTAAGCCAAATGTTATAAACGCCAATGACTGGCAGACGGCACTTGTTCCTGTTTATTATGATATTTTCTACCGCTATCAGCAGGGTTATGAGGATATCAAGACGGTATTTACCATACACAATATTCAGTATCAGGGACAATATGGCTTAGAACTTATCAACGATATTATGGGCATTCCGCTTTATCATACGGATCTGCTTTCATATGACGGTGATGTGAACTTTATGAAGGCTGCTATTGAAACGGCTGACAAGGTGACGACAGTTTCGCCAAGCTATGCTTGGGAGATACTTGATCCATGGTATTCACATGGTCTTGACAGGGAGCTTGTTAACAAGCAATACAAGCTTTGCGGAATACTTAATGGTATAGATCAGAAGATCTATGATCCTGCAACTGATCCTGTTATTGCTAAGAATTATAGTTTGAATGACAAGACGGGCAAGGCTGTTTGCAAGCACGCTTTGCTCAGCGAGCTTGGCATGGCACATGGAAAAGAGCCTGTTATCGGTATCGTAACGAGATTTGTTTCACACAAGGGTCTTGACCTTATCAAGTATGTGTTTGAGGACATCATCAGGCTTGGCTGCAAGTTTGCTATTCTTGGTTCGGGCGAGAAGATATACGAGGACTTTTTCAGCGAAATGCATTATCGTTATCCTGACAGAGTGGGTCTGACCATTGGTTTTGTGCCTGAGCTGTCCAAGAAGATATATGCTGGTGCGGATATGTTCCTTATGCCGTCGCAGAGCGAGCCTTGCGGTTTGGCTCAGATGATCGCTCTGAGATATGGTACTATACCTATCGTAAGAGAGACAGGCGGTTTGAGAGATAGTATCCATGATGCAGGCGACAAGAATGGAAACGGCTTTACTTTCAAGTCTTACAACGCACATGATATGCTTGACGCTGTTGTTAGAGCCAGGGCATACTATGATGACAAGATGAAGTGGGGCAGGCTTGTGAACACTGCACTCAAGCAGAATTTCAGTTGGACAAAGTCCGCCAAGGATTACATTGCACTTTACAACGACATTCACTAAACACCAATATCCGTTTATTTTGCCTGATAAACGGGAAAGACCGTCCCTTATCTTAGGGGCGGCCTTTTTGCATTTATATAAATGTACGATCAATTGTACATTTATTTAGGACTTTGTCAAAAACTGAAAGCGGACAGGTGTGTGCCTGTCCGCTTTGGTTTAATGCTGTTTTGTTCGCATTGCTTTCGCTTTTTCTTTCATTTTCTGACCCAAATAAGAGCCTATTTCCAACATTGCGGTGTATTTGTCGATACACACGATAACGTAAGATTCAGCGTATTTAGGGAATTTCAGGGTCAGCGGCCACATATGCTTGACTATCATATCCTCCTCACGCTTGCCTATCTCAAAATGCTGTTTTGCATTGTTGAGTGCGACCTTTGGGTGGGTCATTCCGTGAGGCATTTCGCCTTTTTTCTTCTCACGATCCCGCCAATCATAAAGAAACAGATCGTGAAGCAGACCTGCTCTTGCTGCGGATCTTGAATTTAGTCCCAATTTTCTGCAAACGAGATAGTTATAGTAGGATACATTGATGCAATGCTGATAGCAAGTCGTACTATAGTGATGACGAAAATTTTTCATTTCGTTTACAACATCGCTGTCAAGCAGGTCCTTTACAAACTCAAAATACTCCTTTGCTTCCTCGGAATTTTCAATGGAATATCTTGAACCGAAAGCCTTTGACATTTGCATGACCTCTTTTCGATAACTTATATGCAGGCGGCAATTTTGCTGCCCTTTTTACGGTTGGTGACTAATGTTTACCCCATAAGTTACCCCATTCAAGTTTGTTTTACCAAACTTACATTAACATTATAAACTTTTTTGTTCAAAATGTCAATAGGGAATGTATAACAATTTTATTACAAAAATATCGGGCTGTCTGTGTTAGCATGGCAGTCCGATAAAAAATTGGATATCAGTAGTATTTTTCGTCATAAAATTTGGGGATAAAATCTTTGGCGGCGGATGTGCGGCTTTGGACAAAACCTTCAAAACCGTATTTGTTCACGGCGTCAATGACGGTGTTATACTCGAAAGTTGATGTCTTACGGCAAAGCTCTTTGTAGTCAAAGGCTTTATACACGGGGGTGAACTGGCTCATGAGGCTTATCATTATCTCGTTTTTGGCAAAATTTTTGCCTAGCCACTCCATAAGCTTTATGGAGTCTTTACGGTGGGTAGGGAGGACAAGGTGGCGGACTATTGTGCCGCTCTGCATCATGCCCTTTTCGTCAAAGGTTGGCTTGCCTGAAAGCTCTGCCATTTTATGTATTGAAGCAGCGGCGTTTTCAAAATAGTCTGCGGCTTTGGAATATTTATCCGAAAGTGTAGGATCAAAATATTTAAGGTCGGGTAGAAATATCTTCACATAGCCACGAAGAAGCTCCAGCGTTTGGGGCTTTTCATAACCGCCGCTGTTATAGACCACGGGGATAGTGAGCTTATCTTTACAGAGGTCGAGCGCTTTGATTATTTGCGGAACGAAATGGGTGGGATTGACGAGGTTTATGTTGTTTGCGCCCATTGATTGAAGCCGCAGAAAAGTGTCTGCAAGTTCTTGCTCGGTAAGCTCAAAGCCTTTGCCCTCAGCGGATATCTCGTAGTTTTGGCAGAAACAGCATTTCAGGCAGCAGCCTGAGAGAAATACTGTTCCTGAGCCTTCTGTGCCACTGATACAAGGTTCTTCCCACATATGAAGCTCGGCTCGGGCTATCCTTACTTTGGCAGTTTCACCGCAGAAGCCTTTATGCTCGTATCTGTTCACTTTGCACTCTCTTGGGCAGAGGGTACAGCTTTTAAGGATATCGTTCATGCCGCTGTGTCAACTCCGCTTATTTTGGTGTAGGAGTCAGAGGATAGGTCGCCTGATGAGTCTGTGTTTTCGTCAAGGGGGATATTGAACTGGAATGAATCTGTTATAAAATCGTCGTTCTGGAAGCAGGCTGTGAACGTGGTGCGCTTTGAATCGGCTGGGACAAGAAACTTGATCGTATAGGTCTTATCGTCTTCGTAGTCGCTTTCACCGGGGAAGAAGTTGTTTGAGAAAAACGAATTATCGTTCTCGTCATAGGCGGTGTTGTAGGCAAAGGTGAATTTTACCTGTCTGTTGCTATCGCTGATATTAACATCAAGGTCGAGGTCTATTTCCCATACTGTGTCACCGCTTATAATACCGCCTGAAAGGGAGTTTCTTTCCTCATCGGTCAGGTCGCTTACTTTGCGTTCGGTGAGGGTATAGCCTTGATACTGAACGCTGTAGGTACCGTCCTCAGCGTCTTGCACTACATAGAGGTTGGAATGGTCGGTGTAGTCATCTTCGGCTTCACTATAGGTATCGTCATAATCGTAGTCATAGTTATAGTCGTCATATTTGCTTGAAATTATTTTTGATGAGACAAAGCCTATGATAGT
>UMGH01016585.1_pt1 | contig 12157 bp, 5 predicted proteins | sample 1965231 | NCBI WGS metagenome assembly UMGH01 (sample SAMEA4836068, study PRJEB28245) | human gut metagenome | biome: gut microbiome; material: fecal sample | place: Denmark | collected 2008 | reverse complement strand
AGAGCACACCCTTCTTGGAGTTGATGAGGTGCATCGTTCCGAAGTGGTTATAGCCCTCGCGGATGCCAATTACTTCCTTGGCCACCTTGATGGTGTTGGAATATTTCGTGTAAAGACCAGTGATGAAAGCGTCGGCATCGCCCGTCTCCACCATCATCATGCCGAAGTAGTTGCGCTCGTACATCTTGTCGATGGCTTCCTGCAACGTGTAGCCCTCGCGCTGCTTCTTCTTCGCCAGGATTTCGGCATAGCGCTGACGGCGCTCCGCCTCACTGTCGTTGCGAAGATTGAGCACCTCAACGCCGTCGAGGTTGAGCTTCATATCTTCGGCCATCTTGCGAATCTGCACGTCGTTGCCCAAAAGAACTGGATGACAGATACCCTCCTCTTTGGCGCGGATGGCAGCTTCAAGCATAGTGGGGTGCGTGCCTTCGGCAAAGACCACACGTCGCGGCGAGAGGCGAGCCGTGTCATAGAGGTTTTGCGTCAGCTTGCTTTCCTGTCCCATCAGTTCGCGCAGTTGCTGGCGATAAGCCTTCCAGTCGGTGATGACCTTGCGGGCAACGCCGCTCTCAATGGCGGCCTTTGCCACAGCCATTGAAACCTCCGTGATGAGGCGTGGGTCGACAGGTTTTGGGATAAAATAATCAGGACCGAACGTAAAGTTGCGCACATGATAGGCACGGTTTACGATGTCGGGCACCGGGCGGCGTGCCAAATCGGCAATGGCGCGTGCAGCGGCGAGCTTCATTTCCTCGTTGATGGCCTTGGCGGCGGTATCAAGGGCGCCACGGAAGATATACGGGAAGCCAATAACGTTGTTGATTTGGTTAGGATAGTCAGTACGTCCCGTGCTCATCAACACGTCGGGACGTGCGTCCTTGGCATCTTCATAAGAGATTTCAGGTACAGGATTGGCCAGGGCGAAGATGATGGGGTTCTTGGCCATTGAGCGCACCATTTCTTTTGAAAGCACGTTGCCCTTCGAGAGACCAACAAATACATCGGCATCCTTCACAGCCTCTTCCAGAGTGTGGATGTCGCGGGTGGTGGCAAATTCGCGCTTCTGCTCCGTCAGGTTTTCGCGATCAACACGAATAACGCCGCGAGAGTCGAGCATCACGATGTTTTCCTTGCGTGCGCCAAAGGAGCAATAGAGACGGGTGCAGGAAATGGCAGCCGCACCGGCACCGTTCACAACGATGCGGGCGTCTTCCAGTTTCTTGCCTGCCACGTCGATGGCGTTGATCAAGCCGGCAGCCGAGATGATGGCCGTTCCGTGCTGGTCGTCGTGCATCACTGGGATGTCGAGCTCAGCTTTCAGGCGGCGTTCAATCTCAAAACACTCAGGTGCCTTGATGTCTTCCAAGTTGATGCCACCGAACGTCGGGGCAATGGCCTTCACTGCCTCAATGAACTTGTCGGGGTCTTTCTCGTTGACTTCGATGTCGAAAGCGTCAACGCCGGCATATATCTTAAAGAGCAAACTCTTACCTTCCATCACTGGTTTGCCGCTCATGGCACCGATGTCGCCCAAGCCGAGCACCGCTGTTCCGTTTGAAATCACGGCAACGAGATTGCCTTTGTTGGTATACTTATAAGCATCATGCGGATTCTTCTGAATCTCGAGGCAAGGCTCAGCCACGCCCGGAGAATAAGCGAGCGAAAGGTCGGTCTGTGTGCGATAAGGTTTAGTGGGAACGACTTCAATCTTTCCCGGTTTGCCTTGCGAGTGATACAGCAAGGCAGCTTCCTTTGTAATTTTTACCATTGGTTTGCTTTTTCTTGGGTTAAGTTTTGCTGCAAAATTAGCGATTTATGGCAAAGTATCTGCCCCGTTTGCTTTTTTTATGTGTCGTTATATCACAAAATCACATACTCCATATAGCAAGATGAAGGCTTACGAGACGAAATAGCGGAAGGCCATTCAGCCGCAATCGATTTTTGTTTGTAACTTTGCGCCTGAAAAGCCAGTGGTGGCCCCTACCCTTGCCGCATTGCATGGGACGCGGGCCTTAAAAGGGAAACAGGTGGAATACCTGTGCAGTCCCGCTGCTGTGAGTCCTAATTTTCATCGGTTCAGAAGAAGTCACTGTGGGCGTAACGGAAGCATTGCCAGCCAAAGCAAGCGCTGCGTTTCAGAAGATTTCCACGGGAAGACGAACTGGATGAGGACAAGCCAGAAGACCTGCCACATGGTTGTGAGCCGCTTTTTGTGTCTCGAGGAAGGCATAGGCTCGGCAAAGGAAATGCCAAGGAGGTGTTTCCAATGACCCCCAAAAATATATGACGAGAAGATACCGAAACGTGCGGACGCTGTTCGCGCTACTTGCTTGGGCTTTATATCTGCCAGAAGCAGAAGTGGCAGAGGCGGCAAACGAAATACCGAAGGCCGACAAAGTGTCCTGCGCCTTGAATGCTGCAGAGGCTTTTGAGGGCAACGACAGCGCTTACCATCTTTCAGAGGCCGTTGTCAACGCCAAACTGAAGCACCGCGAAATCATGGTGCCGCAAACGCTTTCGGGCGAAGCACTGAAGCGCATGAGCAATCTCAACGTGGCCGACGCGTTGCGCTATTTTTCTGGACTCCAACTGAAAGACTACGGCGGTATCGGTGGCATCAAAACCGTCAACATCCGCAGCATGGGTACGCATCATCTGGGCATCGCCTACGATGGCATTGCGCTCGGCAACGCGCAAAACGGGCAGATTGACCTGGGACAGTTTTCGCTTGACAACGTGGAGGAAATTTCGCTCTACAACGGACAACGCAGCGCAGCGCTGCAAACGGCATCCGACTTTTCCAACGCCGGCACCGTCTATATCCGCACGCGCCAACCGCAGTTTTCCGCCGACAAGCCCTGGCATCTGAAACTGAAAGCACAGAGCGGCTCAAGCGACACGTGGCGCCTCAACGCCCTTTGGGAGCAACGGCTCTCGCCGCTCCTGAGCCATTCTCTCAGCGTGGGAGGACTGATGTCGAGCGGGCACTATAAATTCCGCTATCGCAAGAAGACACCCAGCGGAGCTGTGGCCTACGACACCACCGCCGTGCGCCACAACGGCGACATCTGGGCGGTGCGGGCCGAAGAGAATCTCTACGGACGTCTGACAGCGGGGCTGTGGCAGATGAAGGCATACACCTACCATTCTGAACGGGGCATTCCCGGTGCCATCGTGAGCAACGTCTGGCGCAGAGGGGAACGGCAATGGGACCATAATTCCTTCCTGCAAGGCAACCTACGCAAGGATTTCGGCGAACGGTTTTCTTCACGTCTGACGGCGAAGTATGCCTACTATCAGACACGCTACGTCAACAACGACGAGACGCAAATTCATGTGGACAACACTTATCGGCAGCAGGAGCTCTTTGCTTCCTGGGCCAACGCCTATGAAATTCTCCCTCAATGGTGGACGCTTTCCCTGAGCTATGACTTCCGCTGGAACCGCCTCGATGCCAACCTAACGGATTTTGCCCGGCCGCGCCGCCTGACGCATGCCCTGGCCCTGGCTTCTTCGGTGAACGCGGGGGGACTGAAGGCGCAGGCATCGGTGGTGGCGCAGGACATCAACGACAGGGTGGAAATCGGTACAGCGGGACACCTCCGTCCGTCGCTCTCTCCCGCCATTGTCCTCTCCTACGTTCCCTTCCCCGACGCCTGGCTCACGCTACGCGCCTTTTGCAAGCGCAGTTTTCGCATGCCAACATTCAACGACCTCTATTATGCCGACATGGGCAGTTCGGCGCTGAAGCCCGAGCGTGCGTTGCAATACGATGCCGGCATCACCTTCGAAACGCCCAAAAGCCGTTTGCCGCAGCGCTGCCACTGGCGTTTGCAGACCGATGCTTATTACAACTCCGTGGGCGACAAAATCGTGGCCTATCCCAAAGGGCAGCAGTTTCGCTGGACGATGCTCAACTTGGGGCGCGTACATATCAAGGGAATTGAGGCCTTGGGCGAACTGACACTGATGCCTTCGCGCAACTGCTCGTTCACCGCCCGCTTGCAATACACTTACCAAGATGCCCGCGACGTGACGAACCCGAAAAACTCGTTCCACCGGCACCAAATTCCCTACATTCCCTGGCACAGCGGCACCGCCGTTCTGGCTGCCACATGGAAGGCGTGGAGCCTCAACTACAGTTTTATCTATACGGGGGAACGCTATTCGCAACAGGAAAACATACGTGTCAATCATCTTGAACCCTGGTACACGCACGACCTTTCCTTGTCTTATCAAGCGCAACGCTGGCAGGCACGGTTGGACGTCAACAATTTGCTGGCGCAAGATTATGACGTGATTGTCAACTATCCCATGCCGAAACGCCATTTCATGCTGACGTTGGAATACGACTTATAAGATAGGACTCTCCCTCCAGCTCTCCCCTTTCTCATCCACCATTACTTAGAACATCCCATATATGACAAAAAGAATATTCCTCCTGGCTTTGGCCCTGCTGACACTGGCGGCCTGCCGAAACGACGAACTGATTTTTGAATCTGAAACAGAAATCACGGGCGGAAAAACAGAAAGCGGCAACATCTCTGGCCTTTACGTGCTCAACGAGGGCAACATGGGCAGCAACAAGGCGACGCTCGATTTTCTTGACCTCGCTTCTGAAACCGGCTCGCCGGTCTACCACCGCAATGTTTACGCCGCTTCCAACCCCAACGAGGTGAAGGAACTGGGCGATGTCGGCAACGATGTCAAAGTCTACGGCAGCAAATTGTGGATAGTTGTCAACTGCTCCAACAAAGTGGAGGTGCTCAATGCCTACACCTGCAAGAAACAGGCACAAATCAGCATTCCCAACTGCCGCAGCGTTTGCTTTAGCGGCCCTTACGCTTATGTGAGTGCCTACGTGGCCCCTGTGGCGATACGCCCCGATGCCGAAGTGGGAGCGGTTTACAAGATTGACACGCTCTCGATGCAGATTGTCGACAAGGTGACGGTGGGCTATCAGCCTGAAGAGCTCACCGTGTTAGGCCACAAGCTCTACGTGGCAAACAGCGGGGGCTACCGCACGCCCAACTACGACCGCACCGTGAGCGAAATTGACTTGAACACTTTTAAGGAGGTGCGCAAAATTGATGTCGACATCAACCTCTCGCTCCTGCGTGCCGACCGCTATGGGCAACTGTGGACGGTTTCGCGCGGCGACTACAAGAACGCCCCTGCCCGCCTCTACTGGCTGGCGAAGGATGCCGACGGCGCGATGAAGAAGGCGGGCATGATTGATGTGCCGGTGAGCAACCTCTGCATCGTGGGCGATTCTCTTTATTATATAGGTGTGCAATACAGCAAGGTGACGCAGAGCAACACCATTTCTTACGGCATCATCAACGTGAAGACGCATGAGGTGGTGACGCGCAGTTTGTCGTCGGCTCCCGAAGTGCAGCAAATCGAGATGCCCTACGGGATTATCGTCAATCCAGAACACCGCGACTTCTATCTGATGGATGCCAAAAACTACGTGTCGAGCGGACGCCTACTGCATTTCAAGGCCGACGGCTCTTACGATTGGGCTGTCAACACGGGCGACATTCCAGGACACGCCGCGTTTGTTTACCACAAACCTCATCTGCCCGAAAATCCCGACACGCCTGCTACGCAACGCAGCAAATTCATCGCGGCCGTTGACGAATATGTGCCGGCGCCAGGACAGCACGTCAACGTCCTGCCGACCTACGAGGCGGGCGACGACGCGGCGGCCATGGCGCGGAAATGCACCGAAGCCATCGGCGGAGACCGCGGCGGACTGGTGAGTCTGGGAGGCTACGGCGGCTATATCACGTTTCATTTCGACCACCCCGTGGTCAATGTCAGCGGCGAAGCGGATTTTCTCATCCGCGGCAATGCCTTTGAGGGCAACAGCGAACCGGGCATCGTGATGGTGTCGGAGGACGTGAACGGCAACGGCTTGCCCGACGACCCTTGGTATGAACTCTCCGGAAGTGCGGATGTCGACAGCGTGGGCAAGGTGGTGTATGGCTACGAAATCACCTACACGGCGAACGCCCTTTCCGACATTCCTTGGACCGACAACCAAGGCCGTAACGGCATCCTCGCCCGCAACCAGTTTCATGCTCAGGAATATTTTCCCCAGTGGCTCTCATCGCCCCTCACCTTCAAAGGCACCCTGCTTCCTCCCAACGGCGTGAACCAAGGAACTGAGGAAGCTCCCTACTGGGTGCTCTCGTCCCTACGCTACGGCTATGCCGACAACCATCCTAACAATGATGCCAACGGATGCAGCTTCAACATCGACTGGGCCGTAGATGCCAACCGCCGCCCCGTGAAACTCTCGCGCATCCATTTCGTGCGCGTCTATTGTGCACAAAACCAGTTGTGTGGCTGGCTCGGCGAGACTTCAACGGAAATCAGTGGCGCAGAAGACCTCCACGCAGAGGCTGCAGAATGATGCCAGAGGACTGATGCACAAGATTTTATCATATCGAAATATCAACCATTCAAACACAATTGTTATGAGAAAAAGAATTACACTTTTCTTGTTTACCCTCGTTGCCTTCGTGGCAAGTTTCGCACAGGATGCGGCCAACGCAGGCCAGTCATACGGTGCCTTAGTAATCAATGAAGACTGGTATGGCCACCAGAATTCATCCGTCAACTATCTCTCGCCCAACGGCGAATGGTCGTACAACGTGGTGGAGAATGTGGGCTGCACGGCTTGCTATGGTGCCATCTTCAACGACAAGTTCTACATCATCTCCAAGACAGCCAAAGACCCAGGGGCTTCTGTCTCTGGCGGAATGATCACCATCTGCAACGCCAAGACCTTGGCCGTTGAAAAGCAGATTGAAAACATCGACGAAAGCAAGCTCAATTTCCAGGGCCGTAGCTTCGTGGGCGTATCTGCCGAAAAGGCTTACGTGAGCACTTCCGATGGTATCTACATTCTCGACCTCGAGAAGCAGGAAATCACGAAGGAAGTGACCGACGAGAGCGGCAAAGGATTGCAGGGCGAATGCGGCAACATGATTCTCAAGGGAGACAAGGTTTACGCCGTCACCAAGAAAAACGGCCTCGTTGTCATCAACACGGAGACCGATCAGGTGGAGGCTGCTTTCGAAGGCGACTTCAAATCCATCGTCTGCGCCAAAGATGGTTCGCTTTGGGCCAACACGGCTTCAAGCATCTGCCGCCTGAACACGGAAACGATGAAAGCGGAAAGCGTGGCGCTCGCCGACGGCATGCACACGCCAGCCGTTGACTACGCATGGACGACAGGAACTTTCTGTGCGAGCGTACAAAACAACGTGCTCTACTGGGGTTATGCCTCTGGCTGGACTGGTTCTGAACACATTTACAAGTATGACATCGACAAGAACGAATGCACCGAAATCGTTGACCTCACGAAAACGGCCGCAGGATGGTTTGTCTATGGCTGCAGCTTCCGCGTTGACCCCACAACAGACCACCTCTTCATGAGCCTCTTCAAAAGCTGGAGCAGCACGGACTACACGGTCTACGAATGTGACGCCAACGGCAAATTCCTCGCCGAATATCCCATGACGGGCCTGAAGCACTATTGGTTCCCCGGCATGTTTGTCTTCCCAAGCCAGAGTGTCACCACTGGCATCGAGCAGGTTGAAAACACCGCCGCCGAGAAAGCAACGCCTGTGGCCTACTATGCGCCAAATGGCCAACGCCACTCTGCCCCTGTCAAGGGTGTGAACATTGTACGCATGAGCGACGGAAGCGTTCGCAAGATAATTCTGAAATAAACAACGGCAAAACTGGGATTCCCCACCCCGTCATGCCTCCAACAACAAAACGAGCCACGAAACCAGCGGAATACTTCCAGCAGGTTTCGTGGCTTTTTTCATGGCCCTACTGGTGTTCTGACGCGCCTTCCGTCTGCCCGCAGCGTCCTGGCGTTCCACAAGCGCGGCTTGGCAGGGAGAAAACTTTCTTTTTCCCAAAAGTATCTTGCATTTGCAAAAAGAAAGTACTATTTTTGCATATCTGTTGAACAGAAAGCGGGGCTAACGCAGCCCCCACGCGTTCACAATCTGCACAAAAAAAAATCACCATCTAAATAACAGACAGTTATGAAAAAGTTTATCGCATTGATGGCTATGGGCGCAATGGTGCTCACGGCCAACGCTCAGAAAACCGTTCAAGGTTCGGGCTTTTACGACAACTGGTCGGCTGGCGTTGTTGCCGGCGGCATCACCCCAACCACCCACTCGGCCTTCTTCAAGAACATGCGTGCCACCTACGGCGTTGAGCTCACCAAGCAAATCACGCCGGTCTTCGCCCTCGGCGCACAGTTTATGGCAGCCAACAACGTGAGCGAGAGCGCCACCGTCTTCGACGCTTCAAACCTCAGCCTTCTCGGCAAATTCAATGTTTCCAACGCCATCTGGGGCTACCAGGGCAAACCGCGCTTCTTCGAAGTGGAAGCCGTTGTCGGCGCAGGATGGGGACGCAACTACTATAACGCCTCAGCTGGTTCAAGTTTCAACTACATGACCACCAAATATGGCTTCAACCTCAACTTCAACCTGGGCAAGAAGAAGATTTGGACGCTGTCGCTTAAGCCGTCAATCGTTTACAACATGGACAACGGGAAAACCAGTCCTTCTTGCAACATCAACAAGAGCGCCATCGAATTGCTCGCAGGCGCAACCTACCATTTCAAGAACAAGAACAACGGCCAGCACTACATGACCTTCCTCCGCGCCTACAACCAGGGCGAGATTGATGCCTTGAACGCGAAAATCAACGACCTCCGCTCACAGGTGTCAGGCAAAGACCGCGAAATCGCCAAGCAAAACGCCAACATCCGCTCGCTGCAGCAAATGCTCAACGACGCCCGCAACCAGAAGCCTGTGGTTGAGACCATCACGAAGTCAACCAACTCTATGGAGCAAACCGTCACCTTCCGTCAGGGCAAGAGCACAGTGGATGCCTCGCAGCTCCCCAACATCGAGCGCATCGCCACGTTCCTCAAAAACCACAAGAGCGCCACGGTGAGCATCAAGGGTTACGCTTCTCCAGAGGGCAGCGCTGAAGTCAACGCCAAAATCGCCAACGCACGCGCTGAAGCAGTGAAGACCATCTTGGTCAACAAATATCACATCGCCGCCAACCGCATCAAGGCTGAAGGACAGGGCGTTGGCAACATGTTCAGCGAAAGCGACTGGAACCGCGTCAGCATCTGCACCATCAACGAGGCTAAATAAAAAATCAGACATCATTCCGCTGGAATATACTTATATAACAGGCGTACGTGCATCCGACACGTGCGCCTGTTTATTTTAACCAAAACATAAGCCGACTACTGTTAAACCATAAAGAATGAGAGGCAGAAATAAAAGCCACAACAGGTAGAACACGAACTCGTTTACGCGATAAACCATTTACAACAACACTGACCCTATGCAAGAAGGGATTCTATACCCTGTATATTGGGTGCAAAATGTTTCCACAACATTTTTTCATTATGAGTTTCAGGGTTGGCTAATATTAACACACGATTTCCTTGTTAATATTTGTATAAATTGGGGGGGGAGCTTTAATTGTTGTACATTTGCTTTGTTCAAAGTATTAATAATTAGAGGTTGCGCCCGACACGGATTTAGGGATTACGAATATGAATAAATTAGTGTGCATGCTTTGCGGTATATTTTTTCTCTTAGATGTATGTCATGCGCAGCAAAAGCATCGAGAATATAAAGATTTTATAGGAATGTCTTTTTATTACCCATATAAGGAGAATGGGTTATGGGGTATGAAAAGTGCTGAGGAAATTATAATGAAAGCATCATATGATTCCTTAAAATGCGGTTATTATGGAGTTTTCCCCTACAAAAATAGTGGGAAATGGGGTTTGATGTCATTTTATAATAAAATTACAAACCCAATGTATGATGATTTGGATATTGTCAATTCAAGAGGGTATAATACAGCGTATGGTTATTGCAAGAATGATGAGTTAAATGGCGTAATGACTTTACTAGGAGATATTATTATACCTATAAAATACAAATATATTTCACATCCATATGAATTTACATACGATAAAGGAGGGGTTTACTCAATGAATGTTTTTTTAGTTCAAAATGATTCAGGTTATAATATTATAAACGAGTCAGATGATCTTATAGCCATTGGGGTAAATGATACTTCAATTATCAACTACTTCAAGAATAAACATTGGGAATTTTATAGATACAAAAAAACAGAGAAAAAAATAATAAAATTAATGAAGGCTGGGTGTAATTCTTTAAGAAAGTCTATAGGGAATGATTCCTTTAAAATGCACGTCGGCAATAAAGCTTATTCAGCAAGTAAAGGCCCAAAAGAACTACGTATTCCGCGCAAAACGTATATAAATGAAGGATATCGTTGGAGTACGCACTTTAATGATAGTTTGCCATATAATTATATAATATACAAGGGCGAAAAAACAAAAATGAATAGTATTGGTGTTATTGAAATAACATTAAATGCAACATCTGAAGATAGACTCCGTAGAGATCCATTGAATATAATAGAATTAAGGAAAATTGTAGATGATAATCGTCCACCAGTTCGTGGGTATAGATTTTATTTAACTAACGAGGAAATGTTAGAGGATGGTCATGCTCGAGACGAAGAAAATCTTATATATTACATGTATATAAAATCTAATTACGAAAAATTACTACAGTTATGTATAAAAAAAGGATGCCAAGATTCGCCATTATACGATTCTATGAAGGAAAGGTATGATTATGCAATATCTCAGATTCCTGAATATGAGAAATCAATCAATCAATATAATAAAAGAAAGGAATTTGAGGCAAGGGTTGATGGTATAGCAAATTCTGTATTAAGAACGCTCAATACATTTGCAAAGAGCAAAACCAACATTGACTATGGTGTAACAAACAAGCATAGTGAAAACGATATTGTAGTTATCTCCGATGGGGAGCCCTCAATTTCAAAATCTCCCAGTAATAAGTTTAGCATAAGTGAACAGAATAATTACAATACGGATAAGCGAACTTGGGGAAACTATGACAGCATGCTTGCTTCACATTTTGCAGGAAATAAACCTGCAACAAAAAATGAAGTGGTTAAGTGGCAGCAAGCTATGAAGAAATTACGAAGTAAGTGGACATCAAAGGGAAAGAGTTTTCCGCAATCTGCTAATGAGAATAAATCAACAAGTGGTTGTGCTAATGGTTCCCATAGTCATTAATAGCTTTTAAGCCCACCCTTTCGGGCAATCCTTTCTTTCAGCCGCCGTGCGCTTTGGCTCTCTTGCTGTGCGCATGGCGGCTTTTCGTGTGCTTGGGTGTGGAGGAGTGGGAGAGGTGGACTACATGGGGAGGGGTTAGATGTGGGTCGGTGGCAAGCGCCTTGCTTCGGCAATCTCGTGACGTGGCAGAAGCATTATCGGAGATGTTCTTGGTCGCCCCATGCGCTTTGTCGGAAGGCAGAGCGCATAGCCTTGGACTTTTGCAGTATTCGCAGCATTGTCACCGCTGATTGATACGAGCCAGCTGTGGGTGGCTTTTGCTCAGATTTTACCACTGGCAATGAGAATAAGATGGTCGCTTTCTCTCATTTTCTTAGATTTTAAGTGTGTGACGATGTGGATTTGAAGAGGTTGGTTTCGATGAGATGTTCATCATGCAGTCAGCAGAGATTTTTGGCGATGGTGGCAGCTCCGGCATAGCTTGCCCCGACAATCATATCCGGCATGCCTTCTTCGGGTTTATCACCACCTAATAGATGACGTGGGGTCGTCTCCTCTGCTACGATTTCCACACCATTGACGCACTCGGAATGGGCAGTGTGTGTCATATTTATACTATCGTCCATTTTTTACAAGGGGCAGCAAGGTGCTCCCATTATTTTTCCTGTGCAAAGTCAGTGCAAGGTGAGAGCAATGGCAAAACGAGTTTTGACATTACCGAGCCGTAGCCTAACTTGACGAAGAAAAGTTGGCATGAAGCGGCTTTGCGGCAAGGGCGCGTTTCTCTTATCACAAAAATTTTTCAGAAAAAGATGTTCGTTCCTCTGCACTTTTTCCAAGCCCGTGAAGGTAGGGTGTTCAAAATCCAGGAAAATCTCTGCGGGGTTTTAAGCCAAATAGCAAGGCGCTTGCGGTGCAGCGACAAGAGGCGCCACGCGAACA
>UMGH01015650.1_pt1 | contig 12163 bp, 11 predicted proteins | sample 1965231 | NCBI WGS metagenome assembly UMGH01 (sample SAMEA4836068, study PRJEB28245) | human gut metagenome | biome: gut microbiome; material: fecal sample | place: Denmark | collected 2008 | reverse complement strand
CCCGGCGTTATGAAGAAGGCTCCCTTCGATCAGGCCAAGGCAGATGCCTGCCAGATCGTGAAGCCCGCTTTCGAGCTGTCCGCTGCTGACATCAAGACCGAGGTCCTGAGCGTCGAGAAGGCTGCTGAGAAGCTGGTCGATCTGATCGGTGCCGATGTCATCGTCTCCGTTGGCCGCGGCATCAGCAAGGATGTCAACAAGGGCATCGAGCTGGCTGAGCAGCTGGCTGCTGCACTGGGCGGCGGCGTTGTGGGTGCTTCCCGTGCCGTTACCGATGCAGGCTGGATGACCGCTGACCATCAGGTCGGTCAGACCGGTAAGACGGTCCACCCCAAGATCTATGTTGCTCTGGGCATTTCCGGCGCCATCCAGCACACCGCTGGTATGCAGGATTCCGAGTGCATCATCGCCGTCAACAAGAACGAGAGCGCACCTATCTTCGGTGTTGCTGACTACGGCATCGTGGGCGATCTGTTCAAGGTCGTTCCCGAGCTGATCAAGCAGATCGAGGCTGCCAAGGCTGCTGAATAAGCACCTGATTTTCCCCGAACCCTGATTGTGATAAGGCCGCCGCGCAGTGGAAACGCTGTGCGGCGGCTTTTTGCGTCTCCGGAAAATCGCTCCGTTCTATCCTGCCGGTTCCCGGAATAAAATGACACCAAGAGTGGACAGGAAAGGAGCGCGTACCATGGAGTTGAAGATCTTTCGGGATGCCCTGCCGGCGGCGGGGACAAACTGTACCCTCAAGGCAGAGCTGCCGCTGGAAACAGAGATCCTGATCTCTGATTATCTGCCACCGGTGTTCAAACTGGTCAAGTGCTTTGTCAGGCCGGTGGTGCTGCAAAAGCGGCTGCAGCCCGGCAAGCTGCAATTGGAGGGATATCTGCGCTGTGTGGTCTATTATCAGGGGGAAGAGGGGACGGGCCTGTGCCAGACCGAGCAGAAGCTCCCTTTTACCAAGCTGCTGGATCTGCCGGAGTTCGTCTTCACGGCATGGGCCGTGCAGGTGGAAGGCCAGACCGAATATCTGAACTGCCGCACCGTTAACCCGCGCCGCATCGAGGTGCGGGGGGCGTATGGGCTGGTGGTATCGGTGCATACGCAGGTCAAAACGGATGTCATCACGGCTCTGTCGGATGGTGGTGTGGAGCAGAAACTGGTCACCCTTTCCGGGGTGCGGCGCGCCGCTGTGCTGGAAAAGCTGGTCACGGTCGAGGGCGAGATCCGCTTTCCCACGCCGCCCGCCGCTGTTTTGGACCTCAGCGGCAATGCCTCTGTCGGAGACCTCAAGCTCCTGAACGGGAAAGCCGTAGCCAAGGGTGGACTGGTCGTTTCCTGTGCCTGGCGTGCCGAGGGCGACCCGGCACTGCAAGGCCAGAGCGTGAACCTGAACTTCAATCAGGTGCTGGATGTGGACGGCCTGAGCGAGGACTGCCGCTGCCTCTGCGTGGCCGAGCCGGTGGGCTTTACGCTCACGGAGGGAGAAGGGGAGGAACCCAGCCGCCTGACCGCCAACCTGATGCTGCGCCTGCGGGCATGGAGGCCCTACCAGCTGCAGTGCGTGGCGGATGCCTTCTCCACAAAATTTGAGACAGAACAGACCCCGCAGACGGTACAGACGGAATCGCTGGCCTGCACCCTGGATGAGACCGTGACCCTGACCGGCTCCGGCCCTCTGCCGGACGCTGGGGCTAAAATTCTGGCCTGCTTTGCCTCCTTTGGCCCGGCCCTGCTGGCATACAGGGAAAACAACTGGGATCTGACCAGCCGGGTGACTGTGACTGCCTTTGGGGAGAACAGCCTTTCAGAGCTGGAAAGCTATGAAAAGGTGTTGGAGCTTGCCCTGCCGCTGGGGCGGGAGCTGCCCTCGGACGCGGAGCTGATCCCGGAGTGCTGGCTCCGTGCCGAGGACCTGCGCTGTGTCTGCGCAAACGGCACACTGGAGGTCAACCTTTCCGTCAAGGCAGAAGGAGCCATCCTACAGCGGAGCGGAAACACCTGTGTGGGCTCCATCGCGCTGGGAGAGCCGTTGACTCCGGCAGACCCGGAGATCAGCCTGCGCATCTATTATGCACAGGCGGGGGAGGAGCTGTTTGCCATCGCCAGGCGGTTCCATGTCTCCCCGGCCCAGATGCTTGCGGCCAACGACCTTGCAGAGGGCACCACGGCCATCGATGCGCCTCAGAGGCTTCTGGTGCCGGGAGCAGGAGGCTGATCTATCTGATTTTGTGCTTCACAGAAGAACAATTTAATACTAAAGTATGACTTATGAACTAAAAATGAACAAAAAACATCCCGGACCTCTCCCAATTTGAGAAAGGCTCTGCTATAATAATTTTTGTCGTGTAAAAAAGCCTTTTGGATAAAGGAGAAGTTATGATCAAAAATATCGAGTTGGAGAAGGGCGCATACCAGTTTGATGCCAAGATGCCCCTTCGCCAGGCCATCCCGCTGGGCCTGCAGCATGTATTTGCCATGTTCGTGGGCAACCTGACCCCGCTTCTTATCATCACCAGTGCCTGCGGCCTTGCAGGCGGTGAGTTTGCTGACCTGCAGGTCAGCCTGCTGCAGAACGCCATGTTCGTGGCCGGTGTGGTCACGCTGGTGCAGCTGTTCTCCATCGGCCCTGTGGGCGGTCAGGTCCCCATCATCATGGGTACCAGCTCCGGCTTCCTGGGCGTGTTCAACAGTGTGGCTGCTTCCATGGGCGGCGGTGTGCTGGCCTACGGTGCCATCATGGGCGCTTCCATTCTGGGCGGCCTGTTTGAGACTGTGCTGGGCTTCTTCCTCAAGCCCCTGCGCAAGTTCTTCCCCACGGTGGTCACTGGCACGGTGGTGCTGTCTATCGGTCTGTCCCTGATCTCCGTGGGTGTCAACTCCTTTGGCGGCGGCAACGCAGCCAAGGACTTCGGTTCCGCGGAAAACCTGCTGCTGGCCGTATTCGTGCTGGTGGTGATCCTGTTCTTCAAGCATTGGACCACGGGCTTCCTGAGTTCCTCCTCCATCCTCATCGGCATTGTGGCGGGATATCTGGCAGCCTTTATCATGGGCTTTGTCCTGCCCACCACCGGTGTCACTGCCGAGGGTGTGGAGTTCACCAAGGCATGGGTGCTGAACTGGAGCAAGGTGGCACAGGCCGACTGGTTTGCCATCCCCAAGCTGGTTCCCGTCAAGATCGTTTTTGATATGCGCGCCATCCTGCCCGTGCTGATCATGTTCATCGTCACCGCTGTGGAGACCGTGGGCGATATCTCCGGCGTGATGGAGGGCGGCATGAGCCGTGAGGCCACCGATAAGGAGCTGTCCGGCGGTGTTATCTGCGACGGCCTGGGCTCTTCCTTTGCCGCCTGCTTCGGCGTTCTGCCCAACACCTCCTTCAGCCAGAACGTGGGCCTGGTTTCCATGACCAAGGTCGTCAACCGCGGTGCACTGGCTACCGGTGCCATCTTCCTGATCCTCTGCGGCCTGATCCCCAAGCTGGGCGCACTGGTCTCCATCATGCCGCAGGCCGTTCTGGGCGGTGCTGCCGTGATGATGTTCTCTTCCATCGTGGTGTCCGGCATCCAGCTCATTACCAAGGAAAAGATGACCCCGCGCACCCTGACCATCGTTTCCGTTGCACTGGGCGTGGGTTACGGCATGGGTGCAAATGCCAGCATCCTGGCACACACCCCTCAGTTCTTCCAGTTGATCTGCGGCGAGAGCGGCATCGTGCCCGCAGCCTTTGTGGCCATTGTGCTGAACGTGCTGCTGCCCAAGGACGATAAGGCCGAATAAACCTCTCAGTCACCTTCGGTGACAGCTCCCCTGACAGGGAAGCACCATTGCGCTGCAATGGCGGAGAGCTCCTCCAGAGCTTCCGGCGTATCTGCATCCAGCAGTTCTTCCCGCCGCTGGGCGTAAACGATCTGCACCTGCTCAGGGTGAGCCTTGAGCACAACACTGCCGCCCTTGCCCTCGGGCAGGGTGCGCAGAGCGGGAAAATATCCGCATCCAAACAGAACGGGACTTCCGACAACGGTGTCCGGGCCATATGCGGCCCGTGCTCCCAGCCGGAAGATCGCCCGCTCTGTTTCTTTTTGTGTCTGGGCAAAAGCAGTGATCAGCGCTTCCAGCGTCTCCCGCTGCAGCAGGGGCTGATCTCCGGGCAGGAAGATGCAGCCTGCAAGACCGGGGCATTGCTCCAGCAGCGCCTCCAGCCCCAGCCGGACGGTGTCGTTCCGGCCCGGCAGGCTGTGGAGCAGGCAGGGAACGGCCTGTGCGTCACACAGGGCCTTGACCTCGGCAGAACGGGTCACAACCACCCGGGCGGCAAGGGCGGGGGTGGCGGTGACCTCCAGCGCCCGGCAGAGCAGGGGGCGGCCCCCGAAATCGGCCAGCAGCTTGTTGGAGCCGAACCGCCGGGCCAGTCCCGATGCCATGATGACGCACCCCACCGGAAGGCGGGCGTTTTTTCTGCACAACTCTGCCATAAAATCATTCCTCCTGAACCTGCCGGATCTGCGGCAGTCTTTCCAGTGGCATTATAAGGGATTTTGTGATAAAATAAAAGTAGCAATCGAAAAAAGAGAGGTACTGCGTATGATGACGATCCGGGAATACAAACGGGCCGAAAGCCTCGAGGAAGCCTGGCAGCTCAACCAGAAGCGAAACAATCGGGTCATCGGCGGCATGATCTGGCTCAAGATGGAGAACATCAATGTCGGCACCGCCATCGACCTGTCGGGCCTTGGGCTGGACAAAATTGAGGAAACGGCCGAGGGCTTTTCCATCGGAGCTATGGTGCCCCTGCGGCAGATCGAGCTCCACGAGGGGCTCAATGCCTACACGGACGGCGCTGTGCGGGAATCTGTGCGCCACATTGTGGGTGTGCAGCTGCGCAACCTTGCCACCGTGGGCGGCAGCATTTACAGCCGTTTTGGCTTTTCCGATGTTCTGACCATGTTCCTGGCCCTGAACGCTTCGGTGGAGCTCTACAAGGGCGGCATCGTGCCGCTTTCGGAGTATGCTCAGCGCCCGTACGACAGGGATATCCTGGTGCGGGTCATCGTGCCGAAAGAGCAGGCAGCATTCTGCTATCAGTCGGTGCGCAACAGCCAGACGGATTTCCCGGTGCTGACCTGTGCCGCCGCGAAAACGGCCGGGGGCTTCCGGGTCGCCATTGGTGCCCGGCCCGGTAAGGCAGTGCTGTATACTCTGCAGCCCAATGCCGCCGAAACGCCGGAGCTGACCGCAGCCCGCTTTGCCGCTGAGGTGCGGGCAAACATCCGGACGGAGAGCAACATGCGCGGCAGTGCGGAATACCGCAATCATCTGGCCGGGGTGCTGGTCAAGCGCGCTGTGCTGAAATTGGAAGGAAACAGGTGAGACAAGATGCAGGTGAATATTATTCTGAACGGAACCAAAGTCTCGGCAGAGGCCGCACCGGACACCCTGCTCATCGATTTTGTCCGCGCACACGGTTGTTACAGTGTCAAGCGCGGCTGTGAGACCTCCAACTGCGGCCTGTGCACCGTCTTTCTGGACGATGTGCCGGTGCTGTCCTGCTCTGTGCTGGCAGCCCGTGCCGACGGCCACAGGGTGACCACGCTGGAGGGCCTGCAGGAGGAGGCTGCTGAGTTCGGTGCTTTTATCGCCGATCAGGGTGCGGAGCAGTGCGGCTTCTGCAACCCGGGCTTTATTATGAACGCCCTCGCCCTCTTCCGGGAAAAGGAATACCCCACTGAGGAGGAGATCAAGGAATATCTCGCGGGCAACCTCTGCCGCTGCTCCGGCTACGAGGGCCAGCTGCGGGGCATCCAGAATTTCCTTGCCTGGAAAAAAGCAAAACAGGAGGGTGCCGAATGAAAAACGTCAACAAAGCATTCCGCAAAAAGGATGCCATGCAGCTTGTGACCGGCAAGCCCGTTTACATGGATGATCTGGCCCCGGCAGACTGCCTGATCGTCAAGCTGTACCGCTCGCCCCATGCCAACGCCATGGTGGAGCGCATCGACACGTCCGTGGCCAAAAAGGTGCCCGGCATCGAGGCCATCTTCACCTGGGAGGATGTGGACCAGAACGCCCGCCGCTACACGCAGGCCGGCCAGACCTACCCCGAAGCCAGCCCCTACGACCGCCTGGTCATTGACCGCCACGTCCGCTTTGTGGGGGACGTGGTGGCCATTGTGGTGGGCAAGGATGAGAAGTGTGTCGAGAAGGCCATGAAGCTCATCAAGGTGGAGTATCAGGTGCTGGAGCCGGTGCTGGATTTCCACACTGCGAAGGACAACCCCATCCTTGTCCACCCGGAGGACAACTGGGAGAGCCTGAGCCCCGTGGGTGCCGACAACAAGCGCAACCTCTGTGCCCACGATGCGTGCGGCGACGGCGACATCGATGCCGTGCTGGCAAAGTGCGATGTTGTCATCGACCGTGTCTACCACACCAAGGCCTGCCAGCAGGCCATGATGGAGACCTTCCGCACCTGCTGTTGGATGGACCTGTACGGACGGCTGAACATCCTCAGCTCGACCCAGATCGTATTCCACACCCGCCGCAATGTGGCAAACGCCCTGCACATCCCCAAATCCATGATCCGCGTCATCAAACCCCGCATCGGCGGCGGCTTTGGTGCCAAGCAGACGGCGGTCTCGGCCATCTATCCGGCCTTTGTTACCTGGAAGACCAAGAAGCCCTGCAAGCTGATCTTCACCCGCGAAGAGAGCCAGACCGCATCTTCGCCCCGCCACGAGATGGAGATGCACGTCCGTCTGGGTGCCACCAAGGACGGTATCGTGAAGGGCATCGACCTCTACACTCTGTCCAACACCGGTGCCTACGGCGAGCACGGCCCCACAACGGTGGGCCTTTCCGGTCACAAGTCCATCCCGCTGTACGGCAAGGCCGAAGCCTTCCGTTTTGTCAGCGACGTGGTCTACACCAACCACATGTCTGCCGGTGCGTACCGCGGCTATGGTGCGACCCAGGGCCTGTTTGCGGTGGAATCTGCCGTCAACGAGTTGGCTGCCAGACTTCACATGGACCCCTTCAAGATCCGTGAAATGAACATCGTCAAAGAGGGCGATGTGATGCCCGCCTATTACGGCGCTGTGAACACCAGCTGCGCGCTGGATCGCTGCCTGAAAAAAGTCCACGAGATGATCGACTGGGACAACAAGTACCCTGTGCGCGACCTTGGCAATGGCAAGGTGCGCGCCGTGGGTATGGGCATGGCCATGCAGGGCTCCGGCATTTCCGGCATGGACGTGGGCAGTGCAACCCTCAAGGTAAACGATGACGGGTTCTACTCCCTCATCATCGGTGCGGCCGATATGGGCACCGGCTGTGACACCACGCTGGCTCAGATCGCCGCCGAGGTGCTGGACTGTGACCTGGACAATATCACCGTCTTTGGCGCGGATACCGACACCTCGCCCTATGACTCCGGCTCCTACGCTTCCTCTACCACCTATGTCACCGGCAAGGCAGTGGAGAAGTGCGCCCTGCGGCTGCGCGGCCAGATCTGCAAGCTGGGCGCGGAGCTGCTCCAGACGACCGAAGATGCCGTGGATTTTGACGGCAAGTTCGTCTCCCTGAACGCAGACCCGGAAAAGCGGGTCTCTCTCTCTGAGGTGGCTTTCGCCTCCCAGTTCGGCCACATGGTGCCGCTGGAGATCACCGAGACCCACACCTCGCCCCTTTCGCCCCCGCCCTACATGGTCGGCGCGGCTGAAATTGAGCTGGACAAGGAGACCGGTGAGGTCAAGGTGGTGGATTATGCCGCCTGCGTGGACTGCGGCACCCCCATCAACCCCAACCTGACCCGTGTGCAGACCGAGGGCGGCATCCTGCAGGGCATCGGCATGGCCCTGACCGAGAACATCACCTACGATGCCAAGGGCTGGCCGATGGAGAATTCCTTTATGCAGTATAAGATCCCCGCCCGTGTGGACATCGGCCACATCCGGGTGGAGTTTGAGAGCAGCTACGAGCCCAACGGCCCGTTTGGTGCAAAATCCATCGGTGAGGTGGTCATCAACACCCCGCTGCCCGCCATCGCGGATGCCATCTACAATGCCATCGGCACCCGCTTCTACGAGCTGCCCATTACCCCGGAGCAGGTCGCCATGGCGGTGGAAGAGAACCGCTGATGCTTTTGGAAACACAATTTCCGTTTCTGGCTGAAAAGGGCCATGTGGTCTCGCTGGTGGGCGGCGGCGGAAAGACCACCCTGCTCTATGCCTTTGCCCGGCATTGTGCCGCCAAAGGCTGGCGGGGGCTGGTGAGCACCACCACCCACATCCGGCAGCCCGGGGAGAATTATGCCGCAGATGAGGCTGCTCTTGCGGCCCTCTGGGCGGCAGGGCAATATGCCGTGGCCGGTGTCCCGGCAGAGCAGGGCAAGCTGACCGCCCTGCCGTCGGAACAGCTGACCCGCTGGATGGCACAGGCGGATATGGTTCTTCTGGAAGCGGACGGTGCAAAACGGCTGCCCTGCAAGGCCCCGGCGGCCCATGAACCGGTGCTGCTGCCGGAAAGCGATATTGTGCTGGCCGTGGCCGGATTGTCCGCACTGGGCAGACCTCTGCGGGAGGTCTGCTTCCGGCTGGAGCAGGCCTGCGCCCTGCTGGGCGCTGCCCCCGAAACGCTTCTGACCCCTGAGCTGCTGGCAAGGCTGCTGGCCAGTGAGCAGGGAGGACGAAAACAGGTGGGGAACCGCTGTTTTTCTGTGGTGCTCAATCAGGCGGATGACCCCGCCCGCATTGCTGCCGGAGAACAGACCCTCGCGCTCCTGCGCGAAAAATATGAGATGCAGGGCGTGTTGACTTATTTTGATGAAAGGGAGCGTGCATGAAATGGCAGAACAAGGCCCCATTGTCTTCTGCACCGGCGGCGGATGCACCGCAAAGCTGGGTGCCGGGGTACTGAGCCGCATTCTGGAAAAGCTGCCCCGGGGCGAAAAAGACCCCGACCTTCTGGTTGGCTACGACAGCCGGGACGATGCTGCTGTCTACCGCATTACCGAGGATATTGCCTTGGTGCAGACGGTGGATTTCTTCCCGCCGATGGTCGATGACCCCTATACCTTCGGGCAGATCGCCGCGGCCAATGCCCTGAGCGATGTCTACGCCATGGGCGGTGAGGTCAAAACGGCACTGAATCTTGTCTGTTTCCCCGAGAGCATGGATCTGAACGTGCTGGGGGAGATCCTGCGCGGCGGTGCCGAAAAGGTGGCCGAAGCCGGGGGCATGCTGGTGGGTGGGCACTCCATTGCCGATACCGGTGTGAAGTACGGCCTGTCGGTGACAGGCCTGGTAGACCCGCACCGCCTGACAGCCAACGATACCGGCCGCCCGGGCGACAAGCTCCTTCTGACCAAGGCGCTTGGCGTGGGACTGATCTGCACCGCCAACCGGGTGGGCGAAGCCGCTCCGGAACAGATGGAAGTCGCCGTCCGTTCCATGACCACCCTGAACAAAGCAGCGGCAGAGATCGCGCGCAGGTACGAGGTGCACGCCGCCACGGATGTGACCGGGTTCAGCTTCCTGGGCCATCTGCACGAGATGATGGGGGAGAAGCTCTCCAGCGTCATCGATGCCCATGCGGTGCCGATACTGCCCGGTGCATGGGAGGCCGCGGATGCCTGCCTGTACACCGCTGCCGGTCAGCGCAACCGCAACCACACCGGGCCCTTTGTCCGGTTTGAGAAAGTACCCTTCCCGATGGAGGAAATTCTGTTTGATCCCCAGACCTCCGGCGGCCTGTTGTTTGCTGTGGCCCCGCAGGATGCCGCTGCACTGGAAGCAGAGCTGCAGGCGGCGGGTCTGCCCGCAAAGATCGTGGGCACCATTGGGGAAAAGCAGACACCGGAGATCACAGTAACATACGAATGATGGAGGAACAACCAATGATCAAGATCGATGCCCGTGGAGATGCCTGCCCGCTGCCCGTGGTCAAGGCCAAAAAGGCCATTGCAGAGCTGCACGGCTCCGGCGAGGTGGAAGTGCTGGTGGACAATGAGATCGCTGTCCAGAACCTGACCAAGATGGCCCAGCAGAAGGGCTATCTGTCCAGCTCCGAAAAGCTGGCCGAGCAGGAATACCGTGTCCGCTTTACCATCAAGGACACGCCCGCTGCGGATACCGCTGTGCTGGGCGAAGAGAAACAGCAGGCAGAAGCGGAAACCTGCATCCCGGATGCCCGCACCGATACAGTGGTGGTCATCGCGTCCGACAAGATGGGGGAAGGGGCCGAGGAGCTGGGCAAGACCCTGCTCAAGGCCTTCGTGTTCTCCCTGACCCAGCAGGACAAGCTGCCCAAGACGATCCTCTTCTATAACGGCGGCGCATCCCTGACCTGTGAGGGTTCGCCCATGCTGGAAGACCTGAAGGCACTGGAAGCTGAGGGTGTGGAGATCCTGACCTGCGGCACCTGCCTGAACTTCTACGGCATAACGGAGAAGCTGGCCGTGGGCGGCGTGACCAATATGTATGTCATCGCTGAAAAGATGCTGAACGCCGGGAACGTGGTCAAGCCGTGATCTACCTTGATAACGCCGCAACCACCTTGTACAAGCCCCCGGAGGTGGGGCAGGCGATGCTGGATGCTTTGCAGACAGCGGGCAACCCGGGCCGTGGAGCCCATGCGCCCACCCTGCACGCCTCCCGTGTCGTCTACGAGACCCGGGAAGCGCTGGCCCGGCTCTTCCATGCCGAAGGCCCGGCCTGCATCGCCTTTGCATCCAATGCGACCCAGGCACTGAACACGGCCATCAATGGGCTCTTTGGCCCGGGGGATCATGTCATCACCACGGTCTGTGAGCACAATTCCGTCCTGCGGCCCCTCTACCGCCTCCAAAGGCAGGGGGTTGAGGTGAGCTTTGTGGATGTGGATGCAAACGGTGTGCTCCGCTATGCGCAGTTTGAGCAGCTGCTCCGTCCCAACACCAGGGGAGTGGTTGTGACCGGTGCTTCCAATGTCACCGGAAACCGCACGGACCTGGCGTTCGTATCCGCTTTTGCAAAAAACCACGGCCTGTTGTTTCTCGTGGATGCCGCCCAGACAGCGGGTGCCATGCCGATGGATGTGCAGGCACTGGGGATCGATGTGCTTTGCTTTACCGGGCACAAGGCGCTGCTGGGCCCGCAGGGCACCGGCGGGCTGTATGTCCGGCCCGGGCTGCAGGTTGCCCCCCTTGTGGTGGGCGGCAGCGGAGTCCACAGCTTTGATGAACGCCACCCCGTCGAAATGCCCACCGCTCTGGAAGCCGGGACGCTGAATGTGCCGGGGATCGCCGGGCTGGGGGCCGGGGTGCGCTGGCTCCTGACGCAGGGCGTAGAAACGCTGGAAACAAAAGAAAATGCGCTTGCACGCCTGTTTTACGAAACTGTCCGGAAAATTCCCGGTGTGCGGCTCTATGGTGACTTCACTGCGCCGCGTGCGCCCATCGTCTCGCTGAACCTGATGGGCGAGGATTCCGCCCGGGTGGCAGATGCGCTCTGGGAGGAGTACGGTATCTGTGTGCGGGCCGGTGCGCACTGTGCTCCGCTGATGCACAAGGCGCTGGGCACCGTGGAGCAGGGCGTGGTGCGGTTCAGCTTCTCCCACACCAACACCCGGGAGGAGGCGCTTGCCGCTGCCTGTGCGGTGCGCAGCCTTGCGGAGGAATAAATAATGCGTGCAAAGAGACCCTATATCGTGTTATCCTTCCGCACCACAGTGGAAGCCATGGCATGGGAAAAACACTGCGAAGCGGAACACATCCCCGGGCGGCTCATTCCGCTGCCCCGGGAGCTCTCTGCCGGGTGCGGCCTTGCGTGGCGGATGCCGTCCGAGGACTGGCCGCTGTGGCAGAGCCGCATCGACCCCGCTGCCTATGATGCCGCAGCGGTGGTAGAACAATAACAAATAAAGGAGAATTGGATGGGAAACCGTTCTTTTTTCAACGCACTCCATGACCGGGAGGGGGATTTTCTGCTGGCCACGGTGCTGGAAGGCCCGGCGCAGGGGGAACGTGTCCTGCTGCGGAACACAGCACCGGTCTGGCCGGAGGAACTGCCTGCGTTCTGGGGGGAGCATCTGGCTGCCCTGGCCGCTGTGACCTCCAGTGGAATTCTGAAATCAGCCGGACAGCGCATCTTTGTGGAGCGCTTTGGCGCGGCCCCGCAGCTTGTGGTCTGCG
>UMGH01058171.1_pt1 | contig 12170 bp, 10 predicted proteins | sample 1965231 | NCBI WGS metagenome assembly UMGH01 (sample SAMEA4836068, study PRJEB28245) | human gut metagenome | biome: gut microbiome; material: fecal sample | place: Denmark | collected 2008 | reverse complement strand
TTCAATACGAGAAGTATTGTTAGTAATGCTATACAGACTTGTATCAAGTTTGTACCAAGTCGATAGCTTGGCAGCACGTTTCAACATCATTGACAAGCCTAACGAGCGCTCGTCGCATTCTAGCATTGTCCTTCGCGGTGGTGGAATCATTTTCCTGTTTGGCGTGTGGCTCTGGTGCGTGCTTTTCGGGTTCCATTATCCTCTGTTCCTGGCGGCGGTGACGCTTGCGGCGGGAATCAGCTTCATCGACGACATACATTCGCTGCCGGATTCGGTGCGTCTTGTCATACAGCTCATCGCAATGGGGCTGATGATCGGACAGATTTTTCTTTCGGACTCCTTCGTGTTTGGCGAGAGTCTGTGGGCGAAAATCGCCTTCGTTGTCATTGCCTTGATTGTCTGCGTCGGGGCGACGAACATCTACAACTTCATGGACGGGATAAATGGCATCACGGCTGGATACTCACTTGCGGTGCTGGTTCCGTTGATGCTTATGAATGCTCATGTCGGATTCGTCGAGCCGTCGTTTCTAATTGTCATGGCTCTTGCCGTAATGGTGTTCTCGTTCTTCAATTTCCGTCCGCGTGGCAAGGCGAAATGCTTTGCCGGTGATGTCGGGAGCGTCGGAATGGCGTTCATTGTTCTTTTTGCTATCGGGATGCTCATCGCGCGAACTGGCGACATCACGTGGCTGATATTCCTGCTGGTATATGGCGTGGACGGTTGCCTTACCATCTGCCACCGTATCATGCTGCACGAGAATCTCGGCGAGGCCCACCGCAAGCACGCCTATCAGCTGATGGCCAATGAATTGAAGATGAGCCATCCCCTGGTGTCAATAATATATATGGCACTTCAGTTGACGGTTTCTCTCGGCTTCATCTTTCTGATCCCGGACAATGTTTTAGCGCATTGGCTCTATCTGGGCGGTGCGCTGGTTGTGCTTTGCATCGCCTACGTGCTGTTTATGAAGAAGTATTATCATCTGCATGAGGAGTACCTTGCGAGCCTCAAAAAGTAAAAAACTATGATTGAAATAGATAAGAAGTTCATATCGGATTTGCTGGCCAAGGTGGCGGGGAATCCGCGTCTGCGTCAGAATTATGACCTGCGTACATCGCCGGAGGACAATAGCCAGCGAATGCTCAATGCTCTTCTGCCTGGCACGGTGGTTCCGATTCATCGGCATCCGAACAGCACCGAGAATGTCCTACTGCTACATGGCAAGCTGGTGGAGATTCTTTATGAAGAAGAACGGCTGGGAGATGGCTTTGAACGCGGAATGGATGCACAGGATGTGGCAAACGGATGCCGCCTCAGGGAAACCGCCCGCATTGAGCTGAATCCGTCAACAGGAAAATTCGGCTGCATTATCCCTGCCGGTACCTGGCACACAGTCGAAGTCCTGGATCCGTCCGTCATCTACGAGGCAAAGGACGGCAAATATGGTGAGGACGGGAGTGAGATCTTGTAAAAGCTCCTATCTTGTTGTATGTGAATATAGAGAATAAAATTCTTTTCAATATTATGGCTTTTAATTGTAATTTTGTATCAGTTCCAGTTAATGTTGATCCTAATGGCTTGCGTTGGATTCAGCAAGAAGTTGGACAAGCTTATAGAAATTCTTTTTCTAAGGACAGAGACCGTATCTTATACTCTAAATCTTTTTTAAGACTTCGAGGCAAGACTCAAGTCTTTATGCTTCAAAAGAATGATTATATTCGAACCCGAATGACACATACTCTTGAAGTTAATCAGTTGGCTAAAACAATAGCCTCTGCTTTAGGGCAAAATATTGATTTAGTAGAAGCTGTTGCATTGGGACACGATATAGGTCATACTCCTTTTGGGCATATAGGCGAGAGAACAATTAATGATTTAATTGAAAGTGACAAGACGATCCCCCAAGATGCTAAAGGATTTAAGCATAATCTGCAAGCTCTTAGATTATTATGTGATTTGGAAAAAGGAGCGGACTATCCTGCAATACATGGGCTTAATTTAACAAAATATACGTTATGGGGAATAGCTCATCATTCATCAGTAACAGAAAAAACTGATAATAATGGGAATGTCATTATTCCAATTAAAACTTCTTATCCATTTTATGATTCGTATTTGAATGAAATTGATACGTATTGGTCTTTTGAAGGATATATAGTTGCCATCGCAGACGAAATAGCTCAGCGACATCATGATATTGAGGATAGTTTAAGATTTGGCATTGTTGATAGGGAAACTCTTCTGAATGAAATTAAAAAGTTTAAACTGGTTTTCAGCAAAAGCGAGAAAGAATGCATAAAACGATTAAGCTGTGAGATCGGAACGATGGAAGACGCAGTTTTCCACACTTTGTTTGCTCGATTAGTAATTAACTTATATGTTACTAATGTTATAACTCATACAAAAAGCCAATTCCGTAAGCTAGAGGCTAAATATGGAATTAATAAGCAGAACGATTTCATCAAAGCACGTCCAATGATACCTCGAGAGGATCATTCCGGTTGTGTGTCATTTAGTCCAGAACTGAGGTCGCTTGATGAATCTTTTCAGGGTTTTCTGATGACAAATGTTTTGCATTCTTTTCACGCGCAAGCAATGGATGGTAAAGCAAGATATATCATAAAGAAATTATTTAGCGCCTTCACAACAGACCCAACTCAATTGCCAGATTCAACCTTATGTTCCTATGTGGCTTTGCAAGGATTAGATGATGTTCGAAGAGAGACTGCGTTGCAAAATATCAATAGCAATGGATGCTTATTGCATAGATGTATTGCGGATTATATTGGTGGTATGACAGATCAATTTGCTTATGATGAGTTTGACAGATTATATGGAACTAGAATTTAAGCATATTAAAATCATCCAGAGAGAGTGAGTTTTATCGGCTATTTTTATAAGCGAAAGAGAAACATTTCGAGGATGAGAGTCCCAATGAAAAAGTAACGGAACTGAATTTAGTCCCGTTACTTTTTTCTTATGTGTAAGTATGATACGGTTTATAATGCTTAGTCTTTTGAGTACTTTAAATCAACCTGAATTCCAAGTAACTTCCCTGCATTGGATTCATCAGTGAGTTCAAGAACAATATTATCAGTAACTAAACTTTTGTATTCTTCATCTGTCAATAAATCTTGTACGCCCTTAAGATTCGCTTCATTCAACGACAAAATGTATTGGTAATCGTGTGCATGCGTTTGCTCTTTTGCTACTTTGAGCATAGAAATCATCTGACGAGAATCCAAGTCTGATACTATCCGGCTATCGTGAAAGATGAAATCCACTTTGTGATTATAATGCCCTAGTAAGAGTGTCCAGTCATAACAAAAGGTGCGTACATCATTAACGCCGTCACCGGCATCGTCAGTAATCTTTGCGCTAATGTTGAATCTAATTTTGTTGGTGCCGTCGTTATTTGTTATTGAGATTCCTGAAGGCTTGTCCGCATAGAAGGAATCTGTCAAAGAATTGAAAAGGCTTATGTTTTTCTTGATGTGATCGGCGATGTCATCAAGATACTTTGCCGTAGATATATTCTCCTCGGCAAATGCCATTTTTAACTTCTGCTGTCGAGTTTTGTATTCGCTTATTAATTTTTTGTATTGTCTCATGTTATTCAGCTTCGCTTCGGCATCCGAGCGAAGTTTCAAGAGCGCGGTATAATCATCTAAAGCTCCGTGTGATCCTAGATAGGACAGCAGCTTGTCCTCCTCGGCTTCGAGAGTAGATATCTTAGCCTCTGTCTGATTCAACCTCGTCTCAAATTCACGTAGCTCCTGCGTGAGACTCCTTGAACGGCTTTCAAGAATCTTATCGTTGAATCTCTCAAGATCCTCAAGCCGCTTCTGTACCATTCCATTTAATGAAATGTTGGCTTCTTGGTATAAATCAAGAAGCTGTTGGCGCGATATGTCAGGTTTGACTGTCAAACTCTGTTCTATGTTCTTAATCGCCATAAGAAGCTTTGTCGCCTCATTGCGCTGTTTTTGCAATTGGGCTGATATTTCATCGGCATCTTTTTGTACTTGAGTATAATCTTCTGCGATGATGAATTTATTTAATTTATCATCTAGTAGTTTAATCTTATCTTCAAGCTTAACTATGTTTATTTCGAGATCCTCTTCTCCAGTATCGTTGAGGAAAAAGGTTTTCAGCGTGGCATCTTTTTCTATCTTGGAGCCAAGTGTTTTTACATCATCGAACTGTTCTTTCAATTGCCCTTTTTGAATTACTCGGTTAATGTCAAGCCCAAGTAGATACGCCGCATTCAACAATCGAGCATAGTCTTGTTCTTGTACTATAGGCGAAAAATAATCATTGTAGCTACTTTTCGTTGGACGTATGAAGCGGCTTATAAGTGTCCTGAACGTAAGAAAAGGTGTTGGTTGTGTCAAATTGAAGACCTCCTCTCCCATTATGTTCCTGAAATCAGTTAGAGAGAGTTCCTCTTTATTTAGCACAATAGTATCTTGTGAGGAAGTGGATCTTGAAGACGTATAGCGGTCTCCATTTAATTCGAAATCCAAGTAAAAAATCCATCCTGGTAACTTTTCCTTAAAATCCTCAACACTATTTGAACCCAAACAAAAATGGATTAGCGCTATGGTCAAGGATTTGCCTACGCTATTATATGTGTTCTTTTCATCATTTGTAACGTTCTTTGCAACAATGAGTGATACCCCTGACTCATTGAAACGGACAGGGTGAAAAGAGTCATGATTGGATGTGAGTTTAAGTAGTCTCATATTCTTGATATTTCACCTTTTTTATTAATCTGAATGGCTCCAAGAATATATAACAAATCTGTAGCCAAAACTATATGGTCAAAACTATGATAGGCAGGATATAATTGCCGTTCATATGCTTGTGAGTAGTTAGACCATATCGAATTTAACGTCTGAGGCTTGTCTGCTAGACAAGATAGTATCAACCCTCCAAGTCCTAGAAGGGATTCTGCATTACTTATATGTTTAGAAGGGAGAATCATTCTATTGGTGCTTGAAAGATATCGCAATATTCAAAATAATATGCCATAAGTGTCAGAATGGCATTATAAACTGCTAAATTAGGGTTCTCGTAGGAATGCTGGAGGATATACATGAACACTCGATCAGCTTTATCTGGAACATCCGGAATCTCATTCAGGGCTTCTTGGTATAGGGCAGTAAAGATATTTCGCAGTTCCTCTTTTGTGTATGAACTGTTGTAACTAAAAAAGTCATTTACCGAATGTTCATTGATTCGATGGCTCTTCAGGTAACACGCTGTTTCATCACTTAGACCATTAAAAGCAATCTTTTTATCGAAATCCGGATTGATTGGTATAAATTCGGACGAAAGATTTACTTTAATTGAAAGAAGGTGCTCAACAACATCTTTTAATACTTCATAATCAATATTGGTACTATATGCTTCAGGAATGAAGCCTAAACAAGAATCAATATCTTCATCGGACAGTTGAAAACAAATGTCTTCGAGATCTTTAGCTAAGAATAAACGAGTTTCAACTTCCGGATAGTCTCCATGAATATTTGCCAACTCCTTATGAAGAGATGGAAATACTCCTTTGTATTTGTCATTTACGACATATATGAATTTTCTGATGGGGCATATGGACTTCCAATATGCGTACAGTCCATTGAAGTCTTCATTGAGTTTATTGATAGCATTCTGCTCTTTGATTTCCAGATTCTCAGGCGCATACACTTGATAGTATGTACCTGACAATGAGTCAAAGCCGTCATTTTTCTTGTCACCAATGCGTCCCTGAGGTTTGACTTGCTGGAAAGAGGGATTTGCACAAGTCATGATTCTTGTGAATAATGCTTCAAAAGCACTCCCGTCGCTTTCGGAAATCTTATTCCTGAATATAAGATGTGCCATAAACTTTTGTTCTCTTGTCATATCCGCAAGCCAATAACATTAATTGGTCGTAAAGATACAACTTTTTTGGTTTTAACGCTATGTGTGGGATTAAGAATATGCATAGTAAGTTCCTCTTCTGTATTATAAAAAAATATGGAAAAGCGGTCTGACGGCCTTCAGAAGCCGCTGTCGCGTCTTTTCAAGGCCGTCAGGAAATCATGAGACTCCTCGGTCTCGGCGAAGCCGAGCCGAAGAGTCATTGTCGCCCGCGACGCCATTCTTGCAGAAAGGCGTCCTGCCGGCGCGCCCTTAACCCTTATGGTGGTCACGGTCGGCTCCCTTCAACTCCGGCACTCCGTTCCTCGCGTCACTGCGTGTCGGAATTGAGTCCGCCCACCGTGCTTTCTGTTCCCTCCCAGCCTCCCAAAGGGAGGTGCCATGAGCGACCGGACTGGATCGGCTCTCCGATAAGCGTGAATTTAACATTAAATTGTATAATTAATCCACAGTTCTTGTTGTAAGAACTTGTAAAACAATTAGATAAATCACACCTTCACTCTTGCATATTCAAATTATTATTTATACATCTGTATAAGTAATATGATGGATATGGCAAGACTCACGAAAGCGGACAGCATCTATCGGATGTCGCTTCACAAGAACGGAGGTCACATGTATGCGACGACTCATCCGTATACCGTGGCCGGGGACGGCAAGAGGAAGTACTCCTGCCTGCATTGGAGCACTGTGACGGATGAGCTCAAGTTTATCCCGGGCAAGCAGTACCTGTATGCCTCTCCGGAGGAACGGGCCAAGCTGATCTTTCCCGAAGGGTGGGACCTCAGCGAAATAGATGAGCTTCAGAGCAATCGCAGGCAAGGCCGTCCCGCATATGAGGGTGCGGACGTCAATCGTTTCTATGGCGACGTCTGGCTCATGGAGCAGGTCGCAGACAAGGTGGGGCTCCGGACGGACCTGATGGCGACGTTCCATGAGAACGCGGAAATCGTGAATGATGTCCTCACCCTTGCCTATTACTCATTCGCGACCGGAAACAGCTGGAGCAGAGCGGCCAGATGGCAGAAGCTGGAGAAGGCTTCGTCCTCATGGGAACTTACCCCGATGACGATAACCCGCCTTACGCAGTCCATCTCCGAGACCGAAAGGATGAACCTGTTCAAGTACAGGGCCGACAGGCTGGACAAGGACGAGCTGTGCGCCGTCGACTCCACGGCCAGATCCGCATACGGCAGTTCGCTCGCCGACATCAAATGGGGCCGGAACAAGGAACACGTCCCTCTTCCGCGGACTTCAGTCGTCGTCTATTCGCTTGACAGCCATATGCCCGTGTATTACAGGACCTTTCCGGGCAACATCCCTGACTCCAGAAGCGTGGAGACCATCCTCACCGACATCAGCCACGCCGGGTTCCCGAGGGTTATCCTGGTGACGGACAGGGGCTACGAATCGGTTCGGAACCTCGAGAAGTACATCCTCCGCGGCTAGCCGATGATAATGTGCGTCAAGATGCGCCAGAAGATTGTCCTTGACAGGATTGCCGAGTTCGGGACCATCGGTGGAAAGCCGGGGGACATGCTTTTTGACACTGAGAGCAGGCTGTACTACAAGCAGTATGATCTGGAATACGACGTGAGGGGCAACGGCGACACCGTCCACAATGCCGACCGCATGAAACTCGACCTGTTCTTCGACCCCTTCCGCAAGGCCGCGGAGCAGACTGAACTTGAAGTCGCGGTCGAGATGCAGCGCAGAAGCCTCCAGTCCATACTCGATGCCGGCGGGAGCGTGGACGACGATGAGAGCATAAAGAAGAACTACAACTGGTACGAGGTCTCATATGACAAGAAGGACCGCAAACTGCTTTCCTTCAGCCTCGACGAGAAGAAGATAGAGAATGTGAAGAAGACATCAGGCTTCTTCGGGTACATCACCCTCGGTCTTGACTATACCGCCCTGCAGGCCCTTGATGCGTATGGCCTCAGGGACGAACAGGAGAAGTACTTCTGTCAGATGAAGACACAGATGGGCTTCGACCGTCAGCGCAACTGGTCGGAGGAAGGCAAGACGGGCAGGCTCCTCATCCTCTTCGTCGGCCTGATAATAAGCTCATACGTGCGCCATATCTGGAAAACGACGGGACTCAAGAAACAGTTCGCTTCAACCCAGGATATCCTTGACGAAATGCGGTCGATCCGATGTATAGAGCATAACGGACGGGCCAAGTTCATCACTCCGTTCGTCGGTGCCCAGAAAGACATCTGCAAGGCCTTCGGCTTTGACATCCCTGAAGGTTGCGGAACTGAATACAGATCCAGAAAGGTCTCCCCGAAGCGCCGCGGGCGCCCTGCAAAAGCAAAGACCGTCAAACTTGAGAGTTAATTATACAAAAATGTGTTAAATTCACGTCGGGAACGTCAGTGGACCATCCCTGCTTGTCTATACTGAAAATTATTATTAGATTTGAAGAGTGTAATTGACCCAGTGCGAAGATGAAACACTTGACGATAAAGAACGTAGGCCCGATTAGAGAGGTCGATATGGAGCTCAACAGGTTCAATTTCTTGATTGGACCGCAAAGTTGCGGTAAGAGTACTATCGCTAAGATTCTCAGTACTTGCAAGTGGATTGAGAAGGAATCTTTGACTGCATTGGATGAAAATGTCGTCGCTGATGGTAAGGCTTTCCTTCAGCTGGTTGAAAACTTTCATAAGTTGGATGGTTACTTCGTCGAGGAGTCTTTCGTCGACTTCGAATCTGACTATATCCATCTGCATTACGAGGCAGGAAACTTCAAGATTATTCATAAGGCGCTGGAAAAGTATTCTCGTCCGAAGATTTGTTATATTCCTTCCGAACGAAATCTTGTAACCTTGTCGGAATTGCAGGGATTTGAGTTTGGGCAGACAAACCTCAGAAGTTTCTTGTTCGACTGGTTCAATGCAAGAGAGTTCTTTGCTCCGGAGAATAAAACTGATGTGCTGAATCTTGGCGTGAAGTATTTCTATGATGCCAGTGAGTTCAAACTTAAAGACAGGATTGAACATTCAAATGGGATGTCTTATGGTATTGCATTGGGTACCGCTTCCAGCGGATTGCAGTCCGTCGTGCCAATGATAGTGATGCTTAGGTATTATACGGATGAGTATTTCCATACTTTTGAAGAAAAGACGTCTTTCGATCTGGATTTAAAGACCAAAAAAAGACAAAGAAAGCTGATTGATGAATTGGTTCTCAAACGTGTTGATCCGGAATTCAAGAATGTTGACAGGCGTGAATTGATCATGGAAATTAACGAGGGGCTTCATAGTGGGAATCCTGAGTATAAGAAGTTCTTGAAGTCATATCAAAATGCATTCAAAAGATTGACAGTTCCTTCCAAAACGATATTCATAATCGAAGAACCAGAGCAGAACTTATATCCTTCAACACAGATGAATTTTATCGATCTGCTTGTTTCTTTATGCCAAGGAAAATGTGGACATGAATTTCTGCTTACGACCCACAGTCCATATATCTTGAATCAATTGAATTTATTGGTCAGGCGGAATGATGTCGGCGTAAAAGACGATGGAATCGCTACGCTTGACTGGGACGATGTTTCTGTATGGGCTATTGAGGATGGAGGAATTAGAGATCTGAAACTTCGTAATGCTCATCTGATTAATCCTGAATATCTTTCAGCTCCATTGGATCAGATCTATGAACAATATGAACGGTTATGAAAGAGTTGTTGGAAAAGGACTATATTGTCGGGCACAATATTAGTTCTCGTGATGTAACGGTAGTACCAGAGATTACTGATTCTGTCAATTTTGATTTGAAGGATGACTTTCCGATAGAAATACTTCCCTTGGGCAGAGGGCAGTTGTCCATTCATAACGAGAGAGGAAATCTGGAGATTATTCATTATGAAAATTTCGTAAATCAATGCAAACGTCCCGCTTCGTTCTTGAGGGGAAGAAGCAAGTGTGACTTGATATTGACGTGTATTGATAATCGTGAAACGGTGCTGCTGATAGAGGTGACCTCTGCATTGGGAAGTGTTGCAAATCTTCAGAAATCGATTGTACGTGAGGCCGATGGAGCAACTGCATTTCCAGGAGGGAAGTTTGAAAAGTGCGAATTTCAATTGTATAGCAGCCTTAGGGATTTAATGGATGTGCAGTCTATATCAGAGGTCTTGTATGCTTATGCCAAAAGGATTTGTCTTATGGCATACAAGATTGAACCATATAGAGACACTTCCATAATCCACACGAGGCCTTATTCCAGGTATCTGCAAATTGAATCAAAAGCCACGTCGGATAATGGCGCCATTATCCCTTGTCCCTCAATCGAAGCTTTGGGATTTGAATATCGCAGGATAGAGCATTCTTACGTTTTCTCATTATAAGGGACAGGAATGAAAACGGTTTCCGACGCCATTTCAAGGCTAGTGCACTTTATCATGAGTTTAGAATTTCAACAAAGATTTCGATGCGGCTTGGATTTCCGGACCTGCCCTCTTTTAAGTGAATCAACTAACGTTATATCAAGATAATATGAATTCATTTTTTTATTTAAGGAATCATCTTTTTGATTCTTCTTGTCTTGGAATTGGCCTATTTCAAGGTGTCAGACAGATTCAATATCATTGACAAACCTAATCAGCGTTCGTCGCACTCCAGCATTGTCCTGCGTGGCGGTGGGATTATTTTCCTTTTGGCGCTGTGGATCTGGTTGGCTTTTGCTGCGGCAGGGTGGATACCTTCGTTGAATCTGGAAATCGGGGACTACATCTGGTTCCTGCTGGCGGTGACGTTGGTTGCCGGCGTGAGTTTCATTGACGATATTCATTCGTTGCCGGACAGCGTGCGGCTTGTGGCGCAATTCGGAGCTATGCTGATGATGTTTTATCAGCTGGACATCTTGCATCTGAACATGTGGTGGGTGGTGATACTCGCGCTCATAGTTTGCGTAGGTGCGTCTAATGTCATCAATTTCATGGATGGAATCAATGGTATCACGGGAGCGTATGCGCTTGCATCGCTTATACCAATGGCTCTGCTCAATCAGAGTATGGACTTTGTGAATCAATCTCTTATCTTCGTGGTGATTCTTGCGGACATGGTATTCTGTTATTTCAATTTCAGGCCCAAGGGTAAGGCGAAGTGTTTTGCAGGTGATGTGGGGTCAATCGGAGTGGCTTATATCCTGCTGTTTCTGATAGGGACATTGATTCTCAGGACTGGAGATATCACTTGGCTGATTTTCTTGTTGGTCTATGGTGTGGACGGCTGTCTCACGATTTGTCATCGCATAATGTTGCATGAGAATCTGGGAGAAGCGCACTGCAAGCATGCATATCAGATTATGGCGAATGAATTGAAGATCGGGCATGTGAAGGTGGCATCGCTCTACACGTTGCTGCAGCTGGCGGTGTCTCTCGGATTCATTTATATTATTCCGAATACACCTCTGGCGCATTGGCTCTATCTGCTTGGTGCATTGATTGTTCTAAGCATCGCTTACATTGCATTCATGAAGAAGTATTATCATCTACATGAGGAATATCTGGAGTCGTTAAAATAGTGAAATTATGTTGGAAATCGACAATAAATTCATTTCGGAGTTGCTCTCCGAGGCTGCGGAAAATCCACGGCTTCGTCAGAACTATGATCTGCGCACGTCATCTGACGACAACAGCCAGCGAATGCTCAATGCCCTTCTTCCCGGTACAGTGGTTCCTATCCATCGGCATCCGCGCAGTACCGAGAATGTGTTGTTGCTTCATGGAAAATTGGTCGAGGTCCTTTACGAGGAAGAGCGACCTGGAGACGGCATTGAACCTGGAGCCGGCATTGAACAGAAGCAGGATATGGCAATTGGGCGTCGCCTCCATGAAACGGCACGCATTGCCTTGGACCCGTCTTCCGGCAATTATGGCTGCGTCGTCCCCGCCGGCGTCTGGCACACGGTCGAAGTCCTGGAGCCGTCCGTCATCTATGAAGCCAAGGACGGAAAGTACGGCGAAGACGGGAGCGAGGCGGTGTGAGTTTGGGGGTGGACGCGGTGATTGTTCCGGCATATACTTATACTGCGTCGGCATCTGTCGTCGCTCATGTCGGTGCTACCATTGTCCTGGTGGATTCTAAGGAGGACAATGTCGAGATGGATTACGATAAACTGGCTGATGCTATCACGGAACGCACCAAAGTCATTGTCCCTGTGGATATTGCTGGTATATGCGCTGATGTGGATAAGGTTCGTGAGATAGTGAACCGTCCTGAAATTCTGGCAAA
>UMGH01068706.1_pt1 | contig 12207 bp, 11 predicted proteins | sample 1965231 | NCBI WGS metagenome assembly UMGH01 (sample SAMEA4836068, study PRJEB28245) | human gut metagenome | biome: gut microbiome; material: fecal sample | place: Denmark | collected 2008 | reverse complement strand
TCTGAAGATGCCTTCCCTGAGGAATTCCGCTTGCGAAGCACTCTGAGCTGAGTGGGCTTTGCTGCTGCCGGCGTGATTTCTGTCTATGAAGACCTCCTCCCCGATATGAGTCGCTGTCGGCGTGATTCCTGTACACAAGGTTTTCCTACTGACCCTTGATATGGGGCGTAGACGAGTCAGTGGGGGAGAACTGTCTGAAAAGTCAAATATTCCTCAGTGAGAATCGAAAATCCGCTTCTGGCCTTGTATAGGGGTACGGAGTATTACAGTCTCGCAAGGACTTTTCGGACAGTCTTGGGGGTAGAAAACCAATAGAGGACGACACAAAAATTTTTGAGTCATCCTCTATCAACACTTTCAAGTGTATTTCCTTATTTCTTGAAATACCTGTTGTAAAGACCCTGGAAACCGGCACCGTGGCGAGCCTCATCCTTCGCCATCTCGTGAACAGTGTCGTGGATAGCGTCGTAGTTCAGCTGTTTTGCCTTGGTAGCGATGGCAAGTTTGCCCTCGCAGGCGCCGCCTTCAGCCTCGATTCTCTTCTCGAGGTTTGTCTTGGTGTCCCAAACCATGTCACCGAGAAGTTCAGCAAACTTGGCAGCGTGCTCAGCCTCCTCAAATGCATATCTCTTGAATGCCTCAGCGATTTCAGGATATCCCTCACGGTCAGCCTGACGGCTCATGGCCAGGTACATGCCGACCTCGCTGCATTCACCGGCGAAATTCGCCTCCAGACCTTCGTGGATCTCAGCGTCGCATCCTTTGGCAACACCGATAACGTGCTCGCAAGCCCAAGTCTTGGCAGCATCTTCCTTGATTTCTACGAATTTGTCAGCTTTTGCATGGCAAACCGGACACTCTGCAGGTGGGTTCTCGCCTTCATAAACATAGCCGCAAACGAGGCATCTGAATTTCTTTTTCATATTCTATTCTCCTTTTTTAAAGCAGTTGCACGTAAATTATAGGATAAACTCACTGTAGCAAACTGCCTGTGATTGTTGTTTTTATAGTTTCTAATTTAGAAAATCTCTAAATTGCACTACAAATATACGGACATTTTTAGAATATCCAAATTTTTTCTTGAACAAAAATGCTGTTTTTTTGTAAGATTCTTCACCTAAATTTGTATATATGAATAAATGGAATAATTAACAGGATAATAAAACTGATAATATAACTATGCCGCAATTTTTGAAACAGATAGCAGAGCACTATTACAACACACAGAATATCAGTGACTTGTGCTTTGTCTTTCCGAACAGGAGGTCCATGGTCTTCTTCAGGAAGTGGTTGTCCGAGACCGCGAAGAACGATCCGCAGTCCAAGGTGTTCACGATGCCGGAACTGCTGACAATGAACGATTTCTTCTACAAAGTAAGCGGGGCAGCCGTGACGGACCGTGTAAGTCTTCTGCTGGAGCTGTATGACTGCTACAAGGCCCTGAATCCTAAAGCGGAATCATTGGACGACTTTATCTTCTGGGGAGACGTCATCCTCGGCGACTTCGATGACACGGACAAGTATCTGGCCTCGCCGAAACAGCTGTTCACCAATGTCGCCGACTTCAAGGAGATACAGGATGATTATGCATATCTGTCTGAGACTCAGGAAGAAGCCATACGGAATTTCATATCGCATTTCCGTAAAGGAGGAAAACTCACGGTGAATATCGGCTCCGAGAGTCCCGATGTGAAAGAGCGCTTCCTTATGATATGGAATCTGCTCTATCCGCTTTACACCTCGTTCAATTCTGCATTGACAGAAAAAGGCAAAGCCTACGAGGGCATGGTTTACCGCTCGTTCGTGGAACGTCTGAAGACTGAAAGCGCCCGTGACATATTGAAGGCGGCCTTTCCGCGTTCGGACAAGTTCGTTTTCGTCGGTCTCAATGCATTGAATGAATGTGAGAAGGCGGTAATGAGGAAAATGCGGGATGCCTCGCTTGCAGAGTTCTGCTGGGATTACTCGTCCGAGATGATACAGGATCCTATGAACCGCGCGTCCATGTTCATGTCATCCAATGTCGTGGAATTTCCACAGGCATTCAGCATTGACCCGGGAAAAGCCTCCGGCGGGAGTTTTGTCAATGCAGGTGTCACTGAGCCTGAAAACGGTCCGAAGATTCACGTCATGTGCGTGCCGTCTTCAGTAGGGCAGACCAAGCAGATTCCTTCATTGTTGGCCCCTGTCGCAGAACAGAAGAAGGGTGGGCAGGAAGACTGGTCAGATACCGCCATCGTGCTTCCTGATGAGAGTCTGTTGATCCCGGTGTTGAACACCCTTCCTCTGGAAATCGGAACTGTCAATGTGACAATGGGTTATCCTATGTCTGGCAGTGATATATATAGCCTTATGAACAATATATCCGCCCTCCAGCTGCATGTCCGCAAGCAGAAAGACGGCTGGGCGTTCTACCATAAGCAGGTGTGGTCGATTTTCTCGTCCGGCATCATAGCATCCATGATGGACGGGCAGGCCAGGCAGCGTGTGAAGGAAATCAAGACGGCGGCAAAATACTATATTCCTCAGTCGGATTTTGCAGGAATTGAGCTGTTTGAACTGATTTTCAGGCCGGTGGTGACAGATGCCAAGGCTACTTCGGCAGAGCAGATAAAGGCATTTGCACAGTACCAGCTGGATGTCCTCAGTGCCTTGGGCGCGAAGATGACCAGAATGAGCGGAATGGAGCTCGAAGTGCATTTCGCCAAGCAGTATTACCTCTCTGTGAACAGGCTCAAGTCGCAGGTGCTGAGCATATTGCCTATGACTTATACCCGTCTGCTGCAGTCATTGATAGGAGGCATTTCCGTTCCGTTCAATGGGGAGCCGCTCAAAGGACTTCAGATTATGGGGCCGCTCGAAACCAGGGCATTGGACTTCAAGAATCTCATTGTCCTTTCCTGCAACGAGGGTACTTTCCCGCACCGCAGCGTGAGCTCGTCATTCATTCCGCCGGAACTCCGCAAGGGCTTCGGCCTCCCTACCTATGAGAATCAGGATGCCGTCTGGGCGTATTATTTCTTCAGGATGATCCAGCGTGCGGAGAATGTGTGGCTGCTGTATGACTCCAGGACGGAAGGGCTCAAGTCCGGAGAGGAAAGCCGGTACATCAAGCAGCTGGAGTACCAGTACAAGTATCCGCTCATGGACAGGTCCGTGGTGGGATATGACCTTAAAATCCCTGAAGGTGAGGATGTTATAGCGAAGACTGACGAGGATGTGGAGATTATGAAGAAGATGACTTTCTCGGCTTCGTCCATCGAAAAGTATCTTTCGTGTCCGGCAAAGTTCTACTATACTTATGTGAAGCGTCTCAAGGTGGAAACGGAGGTCTCCGAGTCCCTTGACAACAGTATGCTCGGAACGGTGTTCCATGATACTATGCTCGCCCTCTACAAGGGAGGAGAGGCTCTGCAGGCTGAGTTCGATATGTCGAGGGAAAATGTCCTTGCCAATGTGAAGAAGCCTCTGGAGGTAATCACGAAACAGTACATCGAGCGGCTCCTGTCCCAGAAGAAGGAAATCATCGGGCCTAAAATCAGGACATTGATAAAGCGTCAGCTCAATGCAGATGAGATTGCCGGCCGTAACCTGGTCTTTGAGGAGATTCTCAACAAATATGTAGTGAAGACTCTCCAGACAGATCTGGCTCTGATGGAAGAGTACAATACTGACAGATTCAGGGTAATCGGTCTGGAACTGGAGCGTTTCTGGGATTTCAATGGGCACAAATTCAAGGGCTACATTGACCGTATGGACAGCTTCCGCGATGATGAAGTAAGGATAGTGGACTACAAGACCGGCAAGGTGGATGAGAAAGAAGTCAAGATCAATGATGAGAATGCCGATGATGTGGTGGATGCGCTTTTCAGTCCGGACACCAAGTCGAAAAACCGTCCGGAGATAGCCGTGCAGCTGTTTGTGTACGACCGGTTCGTGGAGAAGGATGTCGAGGACAAGAGCGTGCTGAATGTGCTTTATCCTATACCCCGTCTGTTCAGTTCACCCGAGCTTGCGTCGAATATCCTCTCGTCCAGGGAGTGCCCGGATTTTGACGATAAGGTTACGGAAAAGCTGGAAGGCCTGTTTGCGGAAATGATGGATACGGGCACTGATTTCCGCAGGACCAAAGACAGTGACACGTGCAAGTACTGTGATTTCAAGAAGATTTGTGGACGTTAATTGAGGAAAATATGATTCAGATTTTGAAAGCGTCGGCAGGTTCGGGAAAGACTTTCAACCTTGCCAAAGAATATATAGAACTTCTGATGCGGAGCGGTGATCCGTATGCGTACAGGCACATTCTCGCTGTGACATTTACCAACAAGGCCACAGACGAGATGAAGCAGCGTATCCTCGACGAGCTGGACTGTCTGGCTTCGTCTCCGGAAAAGTCCAAATACTTGGACGGTATCAGAGAAAGTACCGGAAAAACTGAGGAATGGGTATCCCGGATGGCGGAAAAACTCCTCGGCAACATATTGAATGACTACAGTTCTTTTTCGGTCAGCACCATTGACCGGTTCTTCCAGCGGACACTGAAAGCGTTCTCCAAGGAGATTGGCCAGTTTGCCTCATATCAGGTGGAACTTGACAAGAAATCGCTTGTGACTGAGAGCGTTGACCGTATTTTGGATTCATTGACCCAGGACAGCAAATCTTTGCTCGACTGGCTGACTGACAGCGTGACCGAACAGCTCAATAGCGGTGGCAAGTTCTCTCTGGATCAGGAACTCTATAATACGGCTGAGGCTCTGCGCAACGATGAACACAATGACCTGGTGGAGAAATACGGCATTGACGAAAATGCTTTCTGCTCAAGGGAATCCTTGAAGGCTCTGAAGAAAGAATGTGATGACGTGGTGGATGCTTTTGTCGGAAAAGTCAAGAAGCTTGCCGGTGAGATTGTCACTGGTCTTGACGGGAATATCGATTTGTTTTTCAGGGGCTTCGGTACCCCGCTGAGCAAATGTGCTGCCCTCAAGCGCGGGGAGAAATGTCCTGTTCCGAGTGACAATTTCCTGAAAAATGCGGCGGACAAGAAAAAATGGCTGAAAAAGGACCATGCCTCACGTCTGCCTGAATTTGAGGGATGGCTTGAGAGGCCGCTGGCAGAGTTCTGTGCTCTCTTCGGTGACAGCTACAAGGAGTATCTCACCGCAGAAACAATACGTTCACGGATTTTCTCGCTCGGCTTGCAGAAAGAGATAAATGATTCATTTACAGGCCTTATGAGAGAGAAAAATGTGTTGAGCATTGACGACTCCAACACTATTCTCAAAGGGATAATCGACGGATGCGACGCGCCTTTCATCTACGAGAAACTCGGTGTCAGGTTCGACCATTTCCTTATAGACGAATTCCAGGACACTGCCAGGATCCAGTGGGACAATTTCCGTCCGCTGCTTGCTGACAGTATCGCGAAAGGCAATGGAAACCTGATTGTCGGGGATGTGAAGCAGAGTATCTACAGGTGGCGCGGCTCTGACTGGAAACTGCTGGATTCCACGCTTCTGGAGCAGTTCCCGGATTCCAGGCAGGTGCCTCTTCTGTCCAATTGGAGAAGTGCGGATATCATCGTGGAGTTCAACAATTCGCTCTACCCATATGCGGCCATGATGCTGGACCGTATGACCGGACTGCCTGACAAGCGAATCTCTAAAATTTATTCTGACGTAGTGCAGACTCCGAAGTCCAAGCATCCTGACTTCAAGGGCAATGTGGATGTGCTTTTCCTGAAAGATAAAGAAAATCCCGACATTCAGCTTGAGGCTGTGGTCAATGAGGTGAGGCGGCTTGTGGCCCTGGGCGTTTCCTATTCGGAGATAGGAGTGCTCGTCAGGACCAATGATACGGGCGCGTCCATAGCTACGGCGCTTCTCGAGGCGGATATTCCTGTGGTTTCGGATGATTCGCTCAACGTGAAGATGTCCCCTGTGATAAAGCGTCTTGTGGCATTGCTGTCATTTGCTGACAATCCGGAGGACAAGCTCAATTCGTTCCTTGCCTCGTCTCTTCACATTGACCCGCCTGCGCAGTGGCATTCGCTCGTCGATCTGTGCGAGTATTTCATAAGGTCAATGAAATCTGCTCTCGGTACTCGGTTCAGTGGGGAAGTGCCTTATATCCAGGCTTTTATGGATACTGTGCAGGACTGGGCTCAGATAAACGGCAATTCTCTTTCGGATTTCCTCAAGTATTGGGATGGCGTGGATCCGAAAATCAGTTCTCCGGATGGCGCTGACGCAGTGAGGATTATGACGATTCACAAGTCCAAGGGCCTGGCATTCCCATATGTCATCTTCCCATATGCGGAAGACGTGGGGCTTTATAAGCATGGTTTGCATTGGTGCAGACCGCAGATGGGGACAGGGTCAATGCCTTCCGCTTCCCGTGGTATCTATCAGGTCGATCTGAATTCCGGTACGGAGAATACGTTTTTCGCTGAAAGCTATCGTGACGAGTACCTGATGCAGATGGTGGATGCCATCAACACTTTCTACGTGGCGACAACCAGGGCGAAGTATGGAATGACCATCATATCTTCTTGCCCTTCAGATTCTTTCCTCAAATCCTTGAAGAACGGCTCACCTGACAAGTTCTCGGATTTCTCGCAGATACTGTACTGCTACATTATCGACAAGAGCTCCGGTGACGGGTTTGTCCATCTGGTTTCTTCTGCTGAAACTGAGATTCCTGAAGGCGGGGAAAGATACCGCAAAGGCTTGCCTGCAACACTTCCTAAGGACAAGAGTGAGGAGACGAAAAATGTGGTGCAGATGGTGCACGTGGATGAATATCCTTCATTCCCGCAGAATGCTGATGCTGGGGCAGAACGTCTGAAATTCAGCACGGAAGCCGGAGATTTCTTCTCGGAGGACGGCATGACCGGCATAGAAGCGTCCGGCAGACTTCGCGGAGTGGTCCTGCACGACATATTGTCCCGAATCATTGTCCCTGAAGATCTGGAAGCCGCATTGTCGGCAAGTTTCGATGCCGGCGAGATCGATGAGGCTGAAATGACGGATATCAGGTCAATGTTGAAGGCGGGTCTGGAGTTGACGATCCCGTTGGGCTGGTTCCCTGAAGACCGCAGCAAGGTCATCAATGAAACATCCGTAATGATGTCCGACGGGCAAACGCGTCGTCCTGACCGTGTGGTGAATGACGACGGCAAGATCATCATCGTGGACTTCAAGTTCGGTGCCCCGACCGCTTCTTATGAGTCCCAGGTGAGGGAGTATGCGGATATGTACCGCTCTCTTGGATATCAGGACGTCACTTCCTATCTCTGGTACGTCCCGGACGGACGAGTCCAGAAGGTGTCGTAGGGAGGACAAGCTGGGCAGCGGCATGTAAGCATTCGGTAAACCCCGTCTTTTCCGCATAACTCTACCGGAGTATCTTTGCGGTTCATAAATAAGGAACCGTATGGAAACGATAGACACATTTAGGCCGAAGTATCAGGCCTTCCTTGAGAGCAACATGTCCGCCAAGTCCTTCTGCGGGCAGAACGGAATGAATGAAAGCCACTTCTATTACTGGCAGGCCAAGATCCGCAAGGAAACGGCGCGCCAAAACGGGGGGTTTCTTCCTGTGAGCATCAACAACCACGCAGGGAAGGTCGTCCTCACCGGCGGACAAGGGATGAACTCGATGAAAATGGCTCATCCCGTCTGCGGAATCGTCTTTCCCAACGGCGTGACTGTCCGCCTGTCTGGAGAGATCTCCGCACAGATGCTCAGCCAATTGATAACGATAGGGCAATAGCGGATGTTCAGCCTTACAGACACCAACAGGTTCTTCCTGTATCCGCATCCGACAGACATGCGCAAGAGCTTCTACACGCTGAGCGGCATCGTCACAAACCAGATGTGTCTCAACGTGCAGGACGGAGACGCGTTCATCTTCATCAACAAGCCGTGCACAAGCATGAAGATCCTTCATGTGGAATGCGGAGGTCTGGTCATCTATCATCTGAAGCTGGAACGCGGCTTCATACATCTTCCTGACATGTCCTCGTGGGAAGAGAAGCAGTCCATCCCGACCGCATGGTCGGATCTTGTGATGATGGTTGAAGGCATCTATCCCGACACCTGCAGGCGAGCCAATCGCTGGAGTCCAAAATCGGGCTCACAGTAGCGTAAAACAGCGAAATTACTTCATTAAAGTCATTGAAAATCTAATTATTTTTGCTACCTTTATATATGGAAAAAGGGAGCAAAAATGAACGAGGAACTCAAGAAATATCAGGACCTTGTGTCCGGACTGATGCAGAAACTGGACACGGAGCCTCGTGCCAGCCGTCTTTGAGCATGAACTCTCCCAGTATCGCGAAGGCAAGTCCCTTGCTGACCGGCTCGCCGAGAAGGATGACATAATCAACATGCAGAAGCAGACGATAGACAAACTCAACGCACAGCTTGATTGGCTCAAGAGAAAGGTCTGGGGACGGTTGTCGGAAAAGAGGTCTTCGTCATATGACCCTGCGCGGCTTACCTTCGACTTCGGCGAGCTGAGTGTCGGCCCCGAAGAGGAAGCGGCATACAGGAAGACCCATACCTGACAGCATCAGGCGCGAGCGCATTGACATCTACCCCGAAGGATACAACGAGGAAGAATGGGAACTGCTCTCGGACAAACTCTGCGAAAGGAAGGTCGTCCTCCACCGCAAGCCTGCCGAGTATGTCGCCATCGAATACGTCCTTCACAAGGCAGTCCGCAAGGACGACATCGAGAGGACAATCAGGTGCGCAACAGCCCCGCAGACACCAATCGCCAAGAGCTATGCGGGTTCAACCGTCCTGGCCAACCTGATGGTGGGCAAATATGTTGACAGTCTCCCGTTCTACAGGCAGATAGAGATGATGAATCGTCTCGGGATGGACATTCCTCCGGCCACAGTGAGCGACTGGTTCAAGGACGTCGCCGACCTGCTGAGGCCTCTCTACTACAGGATACGTGACCCGGTGATGGAGACGGACTACATTCAGGCCGATGAAACGACGGTGCCGATAGTTGACGACGAGAAGCACAGGACGGTCAAGGGCTACCTCTGGCAGATATGCGCCGTGACACGGAAACTGCTTTTCTTCCATTACGACAAGGGCTCACGGTCGAAAGATGTGGCGCTGGGGCTGTTCGCACACTTCAGGGGGCACGCTCCAGACGGACGGCTATGCCGTATACGACTATTATGAAGGCAAGGACGGGGTCCTGTGCCTTAACTGCTGGGCCCATACGCGACGCGGGTTCGACAGGAGCATGAACAATGACGCTGCACGCTCGAAGCACGCCATCGAGCAGATCGGTCTCCTGTATGAGGTTGAACGCAAGGCCGATGACGAGAACCTGACATACGATGAGAGACGGGACCTCCGCATGCGCCTTGCAGTCCCCATACTTCAGACGTTTGAAGTATGGCTCAAAAACGAGGCACCCAAGGTTCTTCCCAAGAGTCCGATAGGAAAGGCCAACAACTATGCGATTGACCACTACGACCGCCTGTGCCGCTATGTCATCGACGGCAGGTACAGGATAGACACCAACCTTGTCGAGAACGGGCAGCGTATCGTTGCGCTATCCCGCAAGAACTACCTCTTCTGCAAGAACCACGATGCGGCAGAGGATGCGGCCGTGATGTACACGATTATGGGCTGCTGCAAACTTGCCGGAGTCAATGTCGAAGCATGGCTGACGTACTTCCTTGACCACGTTCACGAGTACGACAACGACTACAGCCTTGACATTGCCGACTTCCTGCCGTCCAACCTGGTCTCCAAAGGCCTTTTAAAGACATCGGAGAATCCCCGATAATCTTCAGAGAGTCTCCAACATTTTTCGAAGACTCTCCGAAAATCCTTGTAGAGACGTCAAAGTCTCCGAAATAACTACACGTGGTTCACTGTATGCTTACCAGGAAAAGTGTCCCAGTATGCTCCGGTTTTTAGGAGCGGCGGACTGTCAGTCAGCCGATTACTCCGGACAGACTGTCCCAGCATGCTCCGGCGTCGCCAGTCAGGGACGGGAGGCTCGCGGGCGAAGCCCGCACCGCTTTTTCATAGGGCGGAAAGGCTGCGGATGCAGCCTGGGTGGGGAGAAGGACATCGGCGAAGCCGATACCGCTTTGGCCAGACGCTTGCGGCTGGCCTTATCGAACGGGGGCATTGCGAGAAAGGAAGTGAGTGACAGCGACAGGGTCGATGGCACTCTCTTCCCGGGCCAGAAAGATTGCACAGTCTCGGGCGGCTTTAGCCGTCTGAGTCTGTGACCGCTTTTAATAATCATTTGTTTTTCGAAGTTATATCTTCATACCCGGCTCTAAGGTCTCGCACTTTTGCGAGGATTCTCCAATATTTACTTCTCTCTATTGCTGGATATCCGCACAGAGTTTGGCCCTCCGTCAAAACACTCTTTGTTAAAATAGAAGATGCCAAAATTGTTGTTCGAGGTGCAATATTTATCCGATTCGTCACACCAGACCGTCCCCAAAATATGCATTTTTCACCAACGCTCACTAGACCGCTAATGGCTGATTGAGTACAGATACAACAATTATTACCTATCTTCACATCATGGCTAATCTCTATATAATTACCAAGCTTACACTCATCGCCTATTTCTGTTTCAATTGTAATTCCATTATCAATTGAACAATAAGATCCAATATGGACATTGTTGCCAATTATCACGCTTCCATATATTTCTCTATGTCTTAGCCTTTGTTCTTTATCCCATAATGTATAATAGGGATCATTGCCTAATGTTGAGAAGGAGCCAATTTCAACATTGTTACCTATAGTTACATTATCGCCAATGACAACATAAGGTGCGATCTTACATCCATCCCCAATTATTACATTTTTCCCAATAACCACAGAATCATGTATCTGTGAACTTGGCCCTATTAGGACACCTCTGTTCTGTCGTATGTAAACACTATCAACTATTTTCTCAAATAGCCTTAATGGATTATTGCAATAAATAATATTCTTATTTTCTGGAATTTTGTCAATCTTGATGTTTGTGATTATCGTTAAACAAGATTGTTGGGATAAAAGTTTGTTTAAAATTGACGAATTTTCAGTCCAAGTCAAATCTTCATTTATAGCAAAGAAATCGTCGCAGAACCCGGATATATTGCAAGTTTGTTCCCCTGTATACGAATCTGTATAATTAACTCTTGACAACAACTCCTCGATGGAATAACTTCGATCAAGCCTCATATTAAACTATATTTAAATTTTCCCAAATTTCTTTTTTATAATTCAATATTTGTGCATATTGTAATTCTCCATAATGTTTATGGAAATGAGCTAACCTACCATATAAATTATAGTTAATTACACTAGATCTTATATAACTCCAAGAATTTCCAGTTATATATGAAGATAGCATATCAACCATCCCGCCGTAATTAATAGGTCGTGTAGAGAGCTTGAAATAATCAATAAGATTGCTAGTAAGATAATGCTTGTGTATCTCTTCTGGAAATGTGCTACATTCTGCATATAGATAATTAATATCTTTCCGTGAAAGATTATCAGCAAAATTACTTTCACAATAGATATTAGGCAACCTGCAAAAACTTTTACAATTAGGCATACACCCATTATTAAGCAACAGCTCTACCTTCTGCTTATATCTATGAATTAAATTGAAAGCATTAAAATCCCTCAAGAAATTAGTTCCTAATACTATTGAATAAAACACATCTGTTTCTAAGATTCTTTCTAATTCCTGATGTGTCGTAATGCCCTGGTTATAGCTACATATAATTTTTTGTGTACTATCCATTTCCTTTATCCTTTTTGCGCAGGATAAAAAGGTCGTGACATACTCCATGTTGTAGTTGTCTTTATACTTCTCGTAGGCACGCAGGAGAGTTTCTTCATTATCAATGAATATCGGTACATTTAGGACTATCTTTCGTGCAATCCCCTTTTGTTTTGCGGCATCTAAAACGGTCTTAAGCTGTGAGTCAAGAAATTCCTGATTTTGAGTGTCATAATTGTATATATTACGACGAGTTTGAAAATCAAGACTTTCTATCGGGGAGAAGAAAACGTCATTAATATATTGGCTGTACTGGCTGAATACATTTATCCAGTCCTCTGCTGACATTCTGTAGAAAGAAATTCCTATGGAGAATTTTTTATATAACTGAGATTCAGATTTCATCGCCAATGTTTTATATTTAGCATAGGG
>UMGH01045103.1_pt1 | contig 12251 bp, 9 predicted proteins | sample 1965231 | NCBI WGS metagenome assembly UMGH01 (sample SAMEA4836068, study PRJEB28245) | human gut metagenome | biome: gut microbiome; material: fecal sample | place: Denmark | collected 2008 | reverse complement strand
GGGCTCCAGTACACCAGCAAATGATAGGAAAAGTGTTTCAAAAATTTTTCTTCCACGTAAGAAACCTGGACAAGCGTGCGGTCATATCTTAAACCATAACTATCCATTCGGAGGCTCATAACCATGAGTGATTTATCAGCTACCAACTGCGGATGCGGCAATACCTGTCAGAACGGCGGTCTTTTCGGCGGCAACAGTTGCTGCCTCATTCTGATTCTGCTGTTATGCTGCGGCAACAACGGACTCGGAGCAAACAACGGCTGTGGCTGTAACGACGGCGGCAACAACGGCTGTAATTCCCTGATCTGGATTCTGCTGCTTCTGGCTTGCTGCGGCAACGGCTGCAGCGGAATCGGCACGAATAACGGCTGCGGATGCAACAATGGCTGTGGATGCTGATTCCATAGGTATCTGAGCGCATCTGGCTCCCATCCCAAAGGGCATTGCTTCCTCCGGGGGTAATGCCCCTTCGCGATGCAAACGATTTTTCGAGTCCCACAGACGATCTCTGGCAAAAGCAATTCCTTGTTGTCCTATTCTATCTGACTGTTTCATAGGAATAGAATAAACACCGGAAGGAAGCTTTTTAATGAACGTCTGTGAAAACGAAGCTGTCATCGCCTTTGATACGCTCTATACCCAAAACCATATCCAGATTTTAAAAATCCTGCTGCCATATTTTGACCCATATGGTCAAAGTCATCTCGCGGTCTGGATCAAATATCTGGAGCTGCGCTACACCCTGGAATATGTTTCCAGGCATCCGTCCCCTCCATACAAAAATCAAACCTCCGGCACATCCTCGCCGGACTTTGCCGTGTTGTTTGAGCAGATCAAAAACTTTTGTTCTCCCCGGGAAAAAGCGCTGTTTGGAGAACTTCTCAACCTGCAGAAAAATCTCGAGATGTTCGAGGAAATGAAAGGAATGATGCAGCTATTCGAAACGTTGCGGGAAAGTGCGCCCGACGCAGATGCCGATACTGCGGCAGATGCAGACTGTTTTGGCACGAATCCGGCTGCCGGTTATACGAAAGCAGCTGCAAGAACAGGCACAGAAAAGGATACTGCCGCCGGGCAGGCAACGTCTGCTTTCGATTCCGCGTCAGCATCTTTGACAGAAACTACCACTTCTCCCGGCAATTTCGACCCCATGACTTTTTTGAAGGGCATGCTCTCACCGGAACAGCAGGCGATGTTCGAGGCGTTCCGCGATGGGCTCTAAATACCGCTTTTTCCAGAATATTTTCAAAACGGAGGTTTTTATGACCAGTCAACAAAATAATGATACAAACACCACTTCGGAACCAAACTGGATGAAGGAAGACTGCGTCCAGAGCATTCCAAAAGAAAAGCTGCATTTTTTACAGAAGCTCGTCTTTGAAAGCAGCTCGCTTTCGCAAAAAGAACTACTGCCGTTTTTGATGGCGCTGGCACAGAAAAGCCGAGAAGCATCGATCAGCTTTTCCGACACGGAAATTTCTTCCATTCTCATGGCGATCCGCAAATATGCCACACCAGAGGAACAGCTGAAAATGAATCAGATTGTCCGCCTGATGGCAAAGAAAATGCCCGGAAAGAGGGAGTAAATCTCCCGCCTTCCGGGCGTTTTCATGAAACCTTCCGTGGTTCAAAATTTGCAGATAACAAAACCTTTTGTGATCCGTCAGTCCCCTGAGCTTTCTGCCGTTTCCTCTGTCGCCGTTTCGGTCTCCGTCTCGTCGATGAAGTCCTCCGGGTCCTTATCGAAATCCGTCACGATATTGCTGGAAACGAGGTAAACATTGTCGTCGCCTTCCACTTTGATGTAATACTCAGAAAGCAGATCGCTCTTATTTCCGGCATAAATCACAACCTGTGTTCCATCGGAAAGGACTGCCGTGATCGTCCGGAAAGGCTCCTCCAGTCCGTACTGGGAAAGATCCTCCGGCGCTTCCACAACAGTTTCCGTCGTCGTGATGTTGGCTATTTCATTCAACAGCGTGTTAACTGTCGATTCCTTAATGGTTTCATCCGGCAGGCTGTTCTCCGTCCAGACGTCGTCTGATTTCACCAGATGAACCTCGTGGTCGCCGGAAAGGATCAGCTCCGTCACATCATCCTTATTGAAGTTGGTAACATCAACGGAAACGGTTTCTTCCTCCGTTTCAAACGTATGATTCCGGATGATAAAATATCCGCCGACGCAGACGATACATAATACAAGTAAAATCAAAATTTGAATTTTCTGTTTTTTCATTTATCTCTTTCTCCTTCTGACCCAGATGATAATACCGGCTGCCAGCAGACCGATAGGAAGGATGCCCATCAGGAGGATTCCATAGCGGACAGCAGATGCCGTAGGCACGGTCGCATAGGTGGACGCCATTGATTTGGTCGGGATGGAAATACTTTCGCTCTCTCCTGCCATCGTGCTGATTGCGTTGGTGAACAGCGTCAGGTTGTTATCCATCGTGTACTGGTTTGCCGACTCTGTGAACAGATAGGACGAGCTGTATAAAATCAGCTGTGCTTCTTCGCCGGAAGCAAGTGTTTTCACCGCTTTTACGCCGACAGTAAATGATCCCTGCGCATCGTCCTCTGTTTTCTTGACGTCGGAGGACTGATTCAAATCGGTCTTGCTGTACGCCTTCTCCGAGGTTGTCAAAAGAGTGGTCAGCGTAACGCCATCCTTCTCCTTTGTCAGAATCGGCTGGGCATACGGCATCATGATATAATCATAGCTCTTTCCGTAAACGCCGTTTGTCAGGCTGTCGGAGGAAACGTTCGGCAGCAGATAGATCGGATTCTGATACATTCTCGCATTATCCTGCTCCACGATCAGACCGTTCCCGATGGAAAGTCCGAACTCGGAAAGCACCTTTGTCAGGTTCGGCATCTCCTCAGAGAAGCTATCGATATAAGAGGTGGAAATCAGAACCTTTCCGCCGTTGTTTAAGTATGCAATCAGCTTATCGGCATCCTCTGCGTTTAAGTCGTTTGTAGGGGAAAGGATCAGGACTCCATTTGCATCGTCCGGAACACTGTCCTCTGTCAAAAGTGTCAGCTCCGCAAGGTCGACATTTTCCTTTTTCACGCCATCCTCAAACGAGCTGTCCAGGCTGGCTTCTCCGTGACCGTTTAATTCATAAACAACGGAGGTGGAATCGCTCGTTACATAGGCGATCGCGCTTGTCAGCTGTCCTTCTGCATCGTAGCCGCTGACAGAGCTGGAATAGTTGCTGTAGTCATAGTCATATTCGTAAATATTGTTGTAATTGATTACCTTAAATCGCTGTGCGGATTCCACGATCATGGAGTTTACGGAAATGCTGTCGGTATAATCCTTATAAAAATCAGGGGAAACGACAGGATCCTTGTAAACCAGCTTGATGTGATCGGAAAGCTCTGCATAGCTTTTCAGCGTCTGCTGCAGCGTTTCATCCTGGCTGCTTTCCGAATTGATGACATAAATCGTCACATCCTCAGACAGGTTTTTGACGAGATTTTTCGTCGTCTGGGTCAGCGTATACAGCTTCTGGCTCGTTACATCAATCTTCGTATAGCGATCCGGCAGGGCGGAAAATCCGAGGTTTAAGAACACCGCAATCGCTACGACAAGGGCGATCATACCACTGCTGTAAGCGCCGATCTGCAGCGTTTTTACCGAAACCTGATATCTTCTCTTCTGGATCGACTGAACCGTTAAGAATAAAAATACGACGATCAGGGTTACAAAATACAGGACGGATTTCAGATTCAGCGTTCCCTCCACCATAGCGTCCAGACGGTCGGTGAAGTTGTAAGCGTTTAAAATTTTTGTCAGCAGGTTGCCGGTTTGGGAAATCAGTCCGGTAATGGAGGACATCATGTAGCCGACAAATAAAAGGGCAAAGGAAAGCACCGCTGCGATGATCTGACTTTCTGTGATTGAGGAAATAAACAGACCAATCGCAAGGCAGGTCAGACCAAACAGATAATAAGCCAGCAGCGCCGTATAGCTTTCGCCCATCGGAACGGTTCCGTAGCGGCTTAAAATCAGCGGGAACAGCGCCATCACCGCAACCGGAATGGTAAAGACGGTCGCCATCGCAAGGTATTTGCCCACTACGATTCCTCCGATCGAAACCGGAGAAGTCAAAATCAACTGATCCGTTTTCTGCTTACGCTCCTCTGCCAGCATACGCATGGACAGAATCGGTGTCGATAACAGCAGCAAAAACAGGATACTGGAAAAGCTCTGTCCGACATTGCTGTAGCCGGACAGCAGATTGATTGCAAAAAAGTAAAGTCCGGCAAGACAGATATGTGCTGCAATAAACAGCCAGCCGGTTACCGTCGTAAAGAATGTTTTTAATTCTCTTTTATAAATCGCTGTCATTGTTTCGTCTCCTCCTCGGGCTTATCGGTCAGCTGCAGGAAGATATCCTCCAGCGATCCCGTCTTTTTCTCCATGCCAAGCAGGGGCATCCGATTCTCTGCCAGCTCATAAAACAGCGGCTCGCGGATATCGCAGTCCGCCTTCTCCGAAACCTGTGCGAGCACGGTTCCGTCTTCTGCTTCTGTCGTCGTAAAGCTTTCTACGCCGTCCAGATTTGACAGCAGCGTCTTTAACTGCGCTGCAGTCCCCTTTACGCAAAGCTCCAGCTCGCCTGCGCCCTTTAGCTTTGCCTGCAGTCCGTCCGGCGTATCGCTTGCAACCAGCTCACCCTTGGAAATAATCAGGATCTGGTCACACACTGCACTGACTTCGGACAGAATATGCGAACTCAAAATAACTGTATGGTCTTTTTTGAGACTGCGGATCAGCTCACGCATCTCGATCATCTGTCTCGGATCCAGACCGACAGTCGGCTCATCCAGAATAATCGTCTCAGGATCGCCGAGCACTGCCTGTGCCAGACCGACTCTTTGTTTATAACCTTTGGAAAGGTTGTTAATCAGACGCTTCCTGACATCCTCCAGCTGCGCGGTTTTGATCGCCTTTTCGATCTGCGCTGCTCTTTCCTTTCCCGGAATGCGCTTTAATTCTGCTGCAAATTTCAGATATTCCTCAACGGTCATCTCACTGTACAGCGGCGGAATTTCCGGCAGATAACCGATATGTTCCTTTGCCTTTTCCGGCTCTTTGACGATGTCAAAGCCGTCCACCTTTACGGTTCCGGCAGTCGGTGCCAGATATCCTGTAATCATATTCATGGTGGTCGATTTTCCGGCTCCGTTTGGTCCTAAGAATCCGTAGATCTGTCCTTCTTCAATCCGGACATTCAGATCCTTGACCGCATAGTGATCGCCATATTTTTTGACCAGATGCGAAATCTCAATCATAGTGAGATCCTCCCTTTCAAATTTTACACTTTCTTAAGTTTATCGGAATTATGTGTTCATTTCAGGAGGATTCTGTGAGAAAAGTGTGTTTAAAAAATGGAAAAAATGTGTTCTGCACGAGGCATTTTAGCTGCAGCGACGCAAAAACGGCACAATTTGGCTAAAACGCAGCACGATCCTGATGCAGTGCAATCCCAATCCCGCCCAGAAGTCTTTTCTTTCCTATAAAACAAAAATTCCCGATAGATATGAATCCTTTTCATCCACATCTGTCGGGAATTCTATTTTTAACACAACCGATCTGTGCAGCGCACATCTGCTATTTTTCAGCAGTGCCTGTCCGCTTCAGCAGGCAATCGCGGTTAGCCCTTCTGAACGATATTTACCAGACGTCCGGGAACATAGATTTCCTTGATGATCTGACCGGTCAGCTTGTCTGCTACTGCAGCTTTACCTGCTGCAATCGCATCCTCTTTGGAGATATCTGCAGCGATCTTAATGGTCGCACGAACCTTGCCGTTTACCTGAACTGCGATTTCCACTTCAGATTCTACCGTCTTTGCTTCTTCATAAGTCGGCCAGCTGGTCTGATACAGACGTCCACCATAGTTCATGATTTGCCACAGCTCCTCTGTCATATGGGGCGCTACAGGGTTTAACAGAATCAGCAGAGTTTTAAACTCATCTCTGGTTACCTTGCCAGCCTTGTAGAAATCATTGATCAGAGACATCATCGCAGCGATTGCAGTGTTATACTTTAAGGTCTCGAAGTCGGAAGAAACCTTCTTGATCGTCTGATGCATCCTGGTTTCCAGCTCCTTGGAATAGCCGGCTTCATCGGTTACAATCTCCTGCAGCTTCCAGACACGCTCCAGGAATCTTCTGCAGCCTTTTACGCCTTCATTGCTCCAGGCAGCGCTCAGTTCGAATGCGCCGATGAACATTTCATAAGTACGCAGGGTATCTGCACCGAACTCGTTGACAATATCATCCGGGTTTACCACGTTGCCGCGGGACTTACTCATCTTCTCGCCGTTTTCTCCCAGGATCATGCCGTGAGAGGTTCTCTTCTGGTAAGGCTCCGGACAGGGAACAACCTTTTCGTCATACAGGAAACGATGCCAGAATCTGGAGTACAAAAGATGCAGGGTGGTATGCTCCATGCCGCCGTTGTACCAGTCAACCGGCATCCAGTATTTGAGAGCTTCCGGGCTTGCCAGTGCTTCCGTATTGTGGGGATCGGTATAACGCAGGAAGTACCAGGAAGAACCAGCCCACTGAGGCATGGTATCGGTTTCCCTCTCTGCAGGACCTCCGCAGCAAGGACAGGTTGTCTCTACCCAGCTTCTCATGGCAGCTAACGGAGATTCGCCGTTATCAGTGGGCATATAGCTTTCTACATCGGGCAGCTCCAGCGGAAGCTGATCTTCCGGAAGCGGCACATAGCCACACTTGGCACAGTGAACGATCGGGATCGGCTCGCCCCAGTAACGCTGTCTGGAAAATACCCAGTCACGCAGCTTGTAGTTCGTTTTCTGTGTGCCAATGTTTTCTTTTTCGAGATATTCGATGATCGCCTTTTTCGCTTCCGCTACTTCCATGCCGTTTAAGAAGCCGGAGTTTACCAGCTTTCCGGTTGCAACGTCTACAAAAGCAGCCTCGTTTACATCCACCGGACCTTCGGAGCTTTCTACAACCTGAATGATCGGCATGTTGAATTTCTTTGCGAACTCCCAGTCTCTTTCATCATGGGCAGGAACCGCCATGATTGCGCCGGTACCGTAGCTCATCAATACATAGTCGGAAACCCAGATGGGGATTTCTTTTCCGTTGACCGGATTGACTGCGGTCAGACCATCGATCTTTACACCGGTCTTTTCTTTTGCCAGCTCGGAACGCTCGAAGTCAGACTTTCTTGCAGCCTGCTCCTGATATGCTTTTACTTCGTCCAGGTTTTTGATCTCGGATGCAAACTTTTCAATATAAGGGTGCTCCGGGGAAATTACCATATAAGTTACACCGAACAGAGTATCCGGACGTGTCGTATAAATACGCAGCTTGTCTTCCTTGCCTGCGATCGGGAAATCCACCTCTGCACCGGTAGAACGGCCGATCCAGTTTTTCTGGGAAACCTTGACACGCTCGATGTAATCGACGTGATCCAGACCTTCCAGCAGCTTATCCGCATACTCAGTGATCTTTAACATCCACTGGCTCTTTACCTTACGGATAACTTCTGCGCCGCAGCGTTCACAGTGGCCATTTACAACCTCTTCGTTTGCAAGTCCCACCTTACAGGAGGTACACCAGTTGATCGGCATCTCCGCTTTGTAAGCCAGTCCCGCTTTAAACAGCTTTAAGAAAATCCACTGAGTCCATTTGTAATATTCCGGATCGGTGGTGTTGATCTCTCTGTCCCAGTCAAAGGAATAGCCTAAGGAGTGCAGCTGCTCTTTGAAACGATGAACGTTATTTTTCGTTACGATCTTCGGATGGATGTGATTTTTGATCGCATAGTTCTCGGTCGGAAGTCCGAATGCGTCCCAGCCCATGGGATACAGTACGTTGTAGCCTTCCATTCTTCTCTTACGCGCAACGATATCCAGCGCCGTATACGGGCGGGGATGTCCAACGTGCAGCCCCTGTCCTGACGGATAAGGGAACTCTACCAGCGCATAATACTTCGGTTTGGAATAATCGTCGGATGCGGCAAACGCCTTTTCGTCATCCCAGATTTTCTGCCATTTCTGTTCGATTTCCTTGGGATTATAAACCCGTTCCATGTGTGTCCTCCTGACTTGATTCCGTAAAAAAACAGACCATCTCGCTCTTTCAAAAATAGAGACGAAACAGTCTGGCTCTTCGCGGTACCACTCTACTTCACAGGATCAAAAAATGCCCTGTGCATCTTGTCGTGCGCATAACGGCGCCACCCGCTTTCTGCTACCGTCCATATTTCATACGGCTCTCACAAAAAGAACTCCAAGACCAGTTCAAAGAATCTTTCTGCTGTCTCGCACCGTCCGGCAGCTCTCTGGATAGAAACAATCCTTTTACTTCTTCTCTTCAACGTCTGTCAAAAGTCTTAAATTTCTGTATTATTGTATCGTTCGCCCTTTCTTTTGTCAAGCCTAAAGTCGGAAAGAAGACCGCCTGCCGTCAATCAGAATACAAAACTCCAAAAACGGCTCCCGGAAAACTCCCGAAAGCCGTTTTTGTGCAGATCGTACTGCGGCAGAATGGAAGATGTCGCTTACGCGACTCGCCGCAGCCGGTGCAGGTACCTCGACACATTCTTTTTTATCGTATAGGAAACTTCGTTTCCATACGATAAAAATGCTACGCGAGGATGCGCACTCGGCGCAGGGGTAGATGGTTGCTAAAGCAACCGCGCCTCGGCGCGAGAATGTGCCAAGGCACATCCTTTTTTTTATTCTTCGCTGCCTTCTGCAACCTTTGCTGCTCTCGCTGCGATTTCTTTTTCCTGTACGTCTGAGGGAGCCTGCTCATATCTTGCAAACTCATATTCGTATACGCCGCGTCCGCCGGTCATGGAACGGAGATCTGTGCAGTAGCCATACAGATTGGAGGTCGGAACATCCGCTTCAATGATCTGCTTGCCGCCTGCAACGGGTGTCATGCCGAGCACTCTGCCGCGTCTCTTATTTAAATCGCCCATAACGTCGCCGGTATAGGAATCCGGAACGGTTACTTTCAGAGAAGAAATGGGCTCTAACAGAACCGGGCCCGCTTCCATGAAGCCCTTCTTAAACGCCTGGGATGCAGCCATCTTGAACGCCATTTCGGAGGAGTCAACCGGATGATAGGAACCATCATATAAAACAGCCTTTACACCGACAACCGGATATGCTGCCAGAGGACCTTTCTGAACGGCTTCTGCGATACCCTTTTCTACTGCCGGGAAGTAGTTTTTCGGAACTGCGCCGCCGACAACCTCCTGTTCGAATACATAAGGAGCTTCCAGATCGCCGGAGGGCTCAAAACGCATCTTAACGTGACCATACTGACCGTGTCCGCCGGACTGTTTCTTATATTTATATTCAACGTCGGATTTCTTGCGGATCGTCTCGCGGTAAGCAACCTTCGGTTTGGAAAGTTCAATCTTTACTTTATATTCGTTTTCCAGACGGCTTGCAATCACTTCCAGATGCTGCTCACCCATGCCGTAAAGCAGGGTCTGACGATTCTCGGAATCGTTGACTACGCGCAGCGTCTTATCTTCGTCTGTCAGCTTCTGCAGAGACTGGGAAATCTTATCGATATCCGCCTTGTTAACCGCTTTATAGCGCTTTGCAGTATAAGGCTTGGAATATTCGGTCTTCGCATAAGCAACCGGATTTGCCTTGGTGGAAAGCGTATCACCGGTCTTTGCGCCGGTCAGCTTTGCAAGTGCGCCGAGGTCGCCGGCATGCAGCTCGCTCACTTCGATCGGTTTGTTGCCCTGCATCACATACAGCTTGCCGATCTTTGTCTCAACATCGCTGTCGCTGTTATACATCGTATCGTCCGTTTTGAGTACACCGGAGCAAACCTTAATCAGGGAATACTTACCGATGAAGGGATCGGAAATCGTCTTATAGATGTATGCGGATTTCGCTTTGGAGAAATCATAATCCGCCTGGAAAATGCCGTTTGTCTTTAAGCTGATGCCTGCGCATATCCTGTCTTCCGGGCTGGGAACGTATTTTACAATATCATCCAGCAGCGTGTAAACGCCCTGGCAGAGGGTGTTGGAGCCCATCGATACGGGAACGATCGAGCCATCAATAACGTTAGTACGCAGCGCTGCACGAATTTCGGATTCGGAGAAAGTCTCGCCGCCAAAATAGCGCTCCATGAACGCTTCGCTCGTTTCTGCAACCGCTTCCATCAGCGTCTCTCTGCAGATCTCAAGATTCGGTCTGTTGTAATCCGGGATTTCGCAGGAAACAACCTCCTTGCCCTGCCAGCGGTTACCGGTTTCGGATACGACGTTGACATAGCCTACGAAGTGCTCGTTTTCACGGATCGGGAGGTTAAACGGTGCGATCTTCTTACCGTATTTTTCTTTCAGATCTTCTACGATCTGACGATAGGAGGCGTTATCCACGTCCATGTTGGTAACATAGACAAAACGGGGCAGTTTATATTTTTCGCAGAGCTCCCATGCTTTCTCGGTGCCGACTTCAATGCCGGATTTGCCGTTGATTACGATGATGGCAGCGCCTGCAGCCTTTACTGCTTCTTCTACTTCGCCTACAAAGTCAAAATATCCGGGAGTATCCAAAATATTTATCTTCACGCCGTTCCATTCGATGGGAACAACGGAGGTATTAATCGAAATCTGTCTCTTCTGTTCTTCCTTGCCATAATCACTGACGGTATTGCCGTCTGTGACCTTACCCATTCTGGATGTAATGCCAGCCAGATAAGCCATTGCCTCAGTCAGACTGGTTTTGCCCGAACCGCCATGGCCTAACAGAACCACGTTACGGATCTTGTCAGTTGTGTAAATGTTCATCTTCATTCCTCCGTATGTTGCAAATTCTGGGTATTCTGTCAAAGATTTTTAGATGATTAAAATCATTCCCAATTTCCCCATGTGGATATTCTACTAAACTTTCACATTTTTAGCAAGCCTTTTCGTCATTTTGGACATGTTTTTCTTTGACTATCTGAAAATCTTTTCGCCAGTTCTGTAAAAGCTAGACTTTCCCGTGTATTCTTATATAATATTTATACAGGATACAATTGACTTTCGCACTTTAAAGTGCTATATTACAAGGAGATTTTTCGAAAAGAAGATACAGAATCAAAGATTTTTCACTCAAGGGAGGACTTTACTTATGATCATTGTAATGAAACCGAAGGCAGCGGATAAAAATATAAAGGCTGTCACACAGTATATTGAAGCAAACGGTCTGACCGCACATCTGTCCCATGGCGAACAGGTTACGATCATCGGCGTAGTCGGTGACAAATCCCGTCTTTCCACAGAAAATATTGCACTGCTTGAAGACGTGGACCGGATCGTTCCCGTCACGGAAAGCTATAAGCTCGCAAACCTGAAATTTCATCCGGAGCCGTCTGTCGTAAAGGTCGGCTGCACCTCTATCGGACCGAAAACCCGAACCATTATGGCAGGCCCCTGCGCGGTGGAATCCAACGACCAGCTGATGCTGATCGCTGAAGCAGTCAAGAAAAACGGCGCGACCATCCTGCGCGGCGGTGCATATAAGCCCCGTACCTCCCCCTACTCCTTTCAGGGTCTTGAAGAAGAGGGCTTAAAATACATGAAGGAGGCCGGAAAAGCCTTCGATCTGGCGACGATCTGCGAGGTTGTCAGCCTGGAAGCGATCGAAGCAGCGGTCAAATATGTCGATATGATCCAGATCGGTGCCCGCAATATGCAGAATTTCATCTTATTAAAAGAAGCCGGCCGTTCCGGTCTTCCGGTTTTATTAAAGCGGGGTCTGTGCGCGACGATTGACGAATGGCTCAATGCCGCAGAATATATTATGGCGGAAGGCAACCCGAATGTGGTATTATGTGAAAGAGGTATCCGCACTTATGAAACTTCCACGAGAAATACATTGGATTTGAGCGCGGTTCCCGTCTTAAAGGAGCGGACACATCTGCCGGTTATTGTAGACCCGTCCCATGCGACAGGTGCTTACCGTTATGTGCCTCCGATGGCAAAAGCTGCCGTTGCCTGCGGCGCGGACGGTCTGATGATCGAGGTGCACAACAATCCTGCCTGCGCTCTTTCTGACGGTCCTCAGTCTTTGAATTTTGAAAAATTCGCCCGTCTTTCCAAAGAGCTCGATCCGTTCTGGAAGCTTGCGGGCAGAAATTAAGGAGTAAGTTACTGTCATGATTACCTGTGGTTTTGTCGGACTCGGCTTAATCGGCGGTTCCATCGCCAGGGCATTGAAGGCCAACCGGAA
>UMGH01033969.1_pt1 | contig 12271 bp, 10 predicted proteins | sample 1965231 | NCBI WGS metagenome assembly UMGH01 (sample SAMEA4836068, study PRJEB28245) | human gut metagenome | biome: gut microbiome; material: fecal sample | place: Denmark | collected 2008 | reverse complement strand
AAGTGCAGGCGTTTTCCAACGGTCTGAAACTAACACTATCCACCCGCCACAGCTTACTCCGCAAGCGCCTCCAGATGTCGCAGGCTCATCTGGAGGGGGAGTGGACTTTAGCGTGTAGGGAAGGCACAAGGAAGTCCAAAAAGGAAGCCGAAGCGTGGCAGATTGGATGTTGAAGCGGGGAGAAGGTGAGATGAAGTCCAAAAGGGAAGCCGAAGCGTGGCGGATTGGATGTTGAAGCGGGGAGAAGGTGAGATGAAGTCCAAAAGGGAAGCCGAAGCGTGGCAGATTGGACGTTGAAGCGGGGAGAAGGCATGATGAAGTCCAAAAAGGCAGGAGAGGAGAAATATAATGGGAACAGTATATTTTACACGACATGGCCAGACTGTCTGGAATGTCGAGAACAAGATATGTGGTGCAACAGATTCACCACTCACAGATTTAGGCCATGAACAGGCAATAGAGTTAGGAAAGAAGATCCTTGCAGAAGGAATACACATAGATGAAATCCTGTATTCGCCACTTATAAGAGCGAAAGCTACAGCACTTCATGTATCTGAGATTACAGGAATACCAGCGCGCGAAGATATAAGACTTAAGGAACAGAATTTCGGTAAATACGAATCAACACCAAGAGATGGAGAAGAATTTGCAAAAGCCAAATGCAATTTCATATGTAGTTTTGATGGAGGAGAGACAATGCTTCATCTTGCACAGCGTATATATAATCTGCTTGACGAAATTAAGGCACAGCCCGATAAAACATATCTTTTAGTTGCACATAATGGAATTGCACGAATGGTAAAGTCATATTTTGAAGATATGGGAAATGAGGAGTTTTCGGCGTTTAAGATAAAGAATTGCGAGATATTGAAGTTCAAGTTGTGACATACGGGAGGTTGTGGCAGACGGACGCTGTGGGCGGGGGATAGTGTCATTTTCAGACACGCTCCCGCTCGGAGGAAAACGCAGCTGTACTAAATTCGCTGGTTAGCCGCATAAAATGCGGCTTCCAGCTCATTAAGTGCAGGCGTTTTCCAACGGTCTGAAACTAACACTATCCCCCCGCTCGCCGCTTACGTTGCCGCCCCTCCCGATGTCGCAGGTTCATCGGGGGACTTCTGGCGGGGTGGGTTGAATGAAGGCTCACCTCAAAATTTTCGCAGACACAGGTAAGCGAAGCGATACCATCAGGTGTTAGTTTTGGGATTATAAGAGGTGTGGATAGAGTCAGCGGGGTTAATTGTGTATATTTCCTGAAGCAGACCGTTGGAAAACGTCGGCACTTAACGAGGCGTGGGAGCCGCCTTTGACGGCTGCCCCGGGCGAGTTTAGTACCGCTACGTTTTTCATCGAGCGGGAGCGGGTCTGCGGAAGGAAATATGCCAATTAACCCAGCGTCCGTTCTCCCTTCCCTCTCTCATAATCACCCAAACTAAAACACAATACCCCCTAGACCGCATCATTTCTTTGAGCTATAATCAAACCCGGCTGGGAAAGCTAATGAATTGTATATGGAAAGAAAGGCAGTAATATGTTTAACAAATCATACATTAAAAAGGCTGCAGCGATAGCAGCAGTAATACTTGCGGCAACAGCACTTCCAGTTAATATGGCAAATGCAGATACACAGACAACAGGAAGCACTGTAACAGGAAGTATAGCAAATCAGACAACATCAGAATACAAAGAAATCCGCACAGCGTCAGAGCTTGTGGAAGCAGCTAAGAGTGCATCAGGGAATTATAAGCTGATGACAGATATAGATATGACAGGAGTTGAGTGGACACCATGGGATTTTTCTGGCACATTTGACGGCAACGGACACAGCATACTTAACCTGGCAGTAAATACGGTAAGTAAGCATACAATGATGACATATGACGGTAACAGAAAAGAGTATGAAACATATGGAGCCGGCTTTTTTGGTGTTCTTAAGGATTCGAAAGTAACAGGTCTTAACATATACGGTGCAAGAGTTGAAGTAACTTCAACAGAACCGTGCTTTGCAGCACCAGTGGCAGGTCTTGCTGATAACAGCGATATATCAGACTGTATAATTAAGGATACATATGTGTCACTAACAGATTCAGCTAAGATGTGGGGAACAGGCGGAATTGCCGGATTTGGAAGCGGCAATCTTGATAACATCACTACAGATGTAACACTTGTCTGCGTTGATACAGATGCAGCCGTAAGAGATGAGCAGTTCATGGGTGGTGCTTACGCAGCCGGCTTCCTTAATATAAGAAATTGTTCTATAACAATAGATGGATATGATTCAGACCACGGATATGTGCATGATGGCGGACTTGTCGGCATGTATATGGTATATCCATTGGAACTGTCAAAGACATATCAGGGCGAAGTGCTTAACAACAAAGTTAAGGGAATGATAACATTTTTCGAGGACAATACAGACCGCCGTGCATACTGTCAGGCAAATATGGGTGAGGTCATGAACTGGACATATGCATATTCAGGCTTCACATCAGATTTCAAGAGAAATGAGACATATGATTATTCAGTTACACTCCTTCCTGAAATGTGCAGCAATCCTTCATACACTGACACAGTGACAGAAGCAACAGCAGCGGATTTCGGCTACACAACACATACATGCAGCACATGTGGTTATACATATTCAGATAAATACACAATACACGAGCATAAGGTTGACAATTACAGTGTTGTAAAAGAAGCTACGGGAACAGACAAGAAAGATGGAATAGAAGCAGGAACATGCAGTCTGTGTAACCAGACCGTTTACAGGGAATATGCTGCAAATGTGGTAACAGACGATAATGAACAGACAGCAGGTAATAAAGCATCAGATTCACAGAGTAAAAAAGGACTTAGTGAAAGTACTGCAATATTTACAATAATTGTAGTAGTGATAGTTGCGATAATAATCATAACAGTAGTCATTATGGTACAGAACAATAAGAAAAAAAGAAGATATAATAGAAAAAGAAGACGCAGATAGAAGGGAGCAGTTATGGAAGAGAACACATTTATAAATGTATCAAAAGATATGATGTCATTCATAGAGAAGAGTCCGAGTGCATTTCATGTAACGGCGAATTTTATGGATTTGCTGGACGACGCCGGATTTGTGCGCCTTAATGAGAGGGACAGATGGCATCTTATACCGGGTGGCAAATACTATGTAACAAGAAATGATTCTTCCATAATAGCTTTCAGAATGCCGGCGGCAGAGGGCTTTATCAATTATCAGATTGCAGCCGCACACAGTGATTCACCGTCATTTAAGGTAAAAGAGAATCCTGAGCTGACACCGGACAAGAATTACGTTTCGTTAAATGTGGAAAAATACGGCGGCATGCTTATGGCACCGTGGTTTGACCGGCCTCTTTCAGTTGCAGGAAGGGCAATAGTAAGGGAAGGTGCAGTATTAAAGCCAGTCCTTGTAAATGTAGACAGGGATTTATGCATAATTCCTAATCTTGCAATTCACATGAACAGGGAAGCCAACACAGGGCTTAATTATAATGCACAGAAGGATATGATACCGCTTATAGGAGAGGCAGAGTCCAAAGGGCTTTTTGACAGCATAATAGCAGACGCTGCACAGACAGATAAAGAGTCAGTGATAAGCAGTGATTTGTTTCTGTACAACAGACAGGCAGGAACTATATGGGGTGCGGATAATGAATTTATATCAGCACCAAGACTTGATGATGTGATGTGTGCATATTCGTGCATGAATGCGCTTATGGACAGTGATGAGAGCAATCAGGAAAGCGTTGCGGTATGTGCGGTATTTGACAATGAAGAGGTTGGCAGCAGCACCAAGCAGGGAGCAGATTCAACATTTTTATCAGATGTGCTTATGCGTATAGCTGCGTGTGCCGGCAAGGATAATGAGGATTATATAAGGGCGTGTGCAGGTTCTTTCATGCTTTCAGCGGACAATGCGCATGCGGTTCATCCTAATTATCAGGAGAAAGCTGATCCGACTAACAGACCTCATATGAACAAAGGTATAGTCATCAAATACAATGCCAACCAGAAATACACAACAGATGCGGTTTCTGCGGCAATATTTAAAGAAATATGTACAAGAGCGGGAGTTCCGACACAGGAATTTGCTAACCGTTCAGATATTCCGGGTGGTTCAACACTTGGAAATATAGCTAACTGCCATGTGTCAATGAACACAGTAGATATCGGGCTTGCGCAGCTTGCGATGCACTCACCTTATGAGACAGCAGGAATTATGGACACAGAATACATGATAAAGGCAGTAAAAGAATTTTTCGAGACAGCCATTGTGACTAACAGCAACGGCACATTTACATTAGAATAACAGAAAGATACAGTATATGAGCAATACTATATATATGGCCCCGATGGAGGGGCTTACAGATTTTACATACCGTAACGCCTACGAGAAAACATTTGGAAAAGGCAGAATTACAAAATATTTTACACCGTTTATCTCACCTAATAAGTCAGAGAATTTTCTTGCAAGAGAGATAAGGGACATAGACCGCGGGCATAATAAGGATACATATACGGTTGTACAGGTCATGACTAATGAAGCTAAGGATTTTATATGGACAGCAAAAATGCTTTATGAAAAATACGGCTACGGTGAGATTAATCTTAATGCCGGCTGTCCTTCAGGCACGGTTGTTTCAAAGGATAAAGGCTCAGGAATGCTTCGTGACACAGAAAAGCTTGACCGTTTTCTTGATGAGGTGTTTGAGGATGCATTTATAAGAGAGAATATTAGGGTTTCGGTCAAGACACGAATCGGAGTAGAAGATGACGATAGCTTTCCACAGATAATGGAGGTGTATAATTCTTATCCTCTTGAGGAGCTTATTGTTCATCCGAGAGTGCGTACGGATTACTACAGAAATGAGCTGCATCTTGACGCTTTCCGATACGCAGTGGATAACAGCAGGAATAAATTAGTGCTTAACGGAGACATATTTACAAGGAAGAATTTCCTTGAGATGAAGGAGATGTTCCCGGAGGTTTATACATTTATGCTTGGAAGAGGGCTTATCGCAGACCCCGGACTGATTAATGTATTAACAGATGATAATCCTGAGGCGAAGGTGCGAGACCTTAATGCAGATAAGAAGCTGATGAAAGAGCTTCACGACATGGTATATGCAGCCCGCACAGCCATAATGCCGGGAGATACACATGCCATACACAGAATGAAAGAAATGTGGTGTTATATGGAATATGTGTTTGATGATTGCAAAAAAGAAATCAAGGCAATCAAGAAATCCCAGAGAATGGCTGATTACAAGGTTGCAGTTGATGTGTTCTTCAACAAGGCAGTGCTTGTTGAAAGAAAGAATATTATATTTTCAAAAAAATTCTAAATCAGTGACAGGCAGTATCATATCAGATATTGTCTGTCTTCTTTTTCTGCTGGTGACCTGTCATAAAGGCAAGCACCTGTCTTGGCAGGAATCTGCTGCCAAAAACTCCGGCTTTCATTGTAAATGTCGGAACAATGGTAAGTTTGCCTGTAAACATTTTACAAAGTGCATAATAGGCGCAGTAATCAGCAGGAATTCCTGATAATGCGAACTTTACATTGGCAACATTGTTGAAGTTGGTATCAACAGGACCTGGACAGAGCATGCTTATGTGAACGTTACTCTTTAAGTCGCGCAGTTCCCCGTGTATTGAAGTAGTGAGGCTTGTCACATAAGCCTTGGTTGCATAATAGGTAGACATATATGGTCCACCAGGAAGCAGCCCGGCACTTGACGCCACATTCATGATGTAGCCCCTGTCACGTTGTATAAAGCCCGGAAGTACGGCCTTTGTAAGTATATGCACAGCTTTAATATTAACATTAATCATGTTGATATCATTCTTTAATTTTGTTTCAGCAAATGTGCCAAGTTCGCCGAATCCGGCATTATTAATCATAATATCAAGTGGATACTGACGAAGCTTCCTTCCAAGCTTTACGCATGATTTCTCATCAGACAAGTCACATGTGATACATTTGCATCTGACAGCAACATTATCAGCAATTTCGTGAAGTGCCGCTGTGTTTCTTCCAACAAGAATCAGGTCATATTCAAGGTCTGAAAGCAGATATGCAAATTCTTTTCCGATGCCGGAAGATGCTCCGGTAATACAAGCAAGTTTCATAAGAAGACTCCTTTCTTTTTCAATTCATGTTTGTGCAGTTTATGCCGTACAGCCTCTGCTATTATGAAAATCTGTCCGTTGCTGCAAAGCAGAAATGCACTTTTAAATTTCAAGAATTCAATTTCAAAATATTGATTGAATTTATAAGAATACAAAGATTTTATGTCTTATAGGCACAAACTGGAAATATTTTTTCTGAAAAGCTTCAATGTTCATAAATATGCCTATAAATATTGAACCGATAATAATCTTATAGGAAATGTATGTAAGTATTATATCAGATTTGTGCAATATATGCTATACAGCCGAACCGCCATTAACAAAATCCACCATTGGCAGCAGGCAGTCAGCAACCTTCTCATATCACAATATAACATTGACACACCTCCCCGCCGGGCTTAAAATTATTCTTTAGATAAAGCCTGCTAAAGAGGCGTTCATAATGTAGTGTTATACAGGGAGGAATTGATGACAATAAAGAATGAAACAGCATTCACAAAGGAATGTATGGAAGGTGCCATGCGTGCCAGTAATTTTGATAACAGCAGATATAAGACATTTAAGCTTATTTACAATATGTTCGGACTTATATTCGGAATGATGATGATAAGAGAGCTTGTTCTTAAGATGACAGGAAATGAGCAGGCTGATACATTTATGATAGTGCTGTTTGGTTTAGTGGCGGTGGTATTTCTGTATATAGGAATGATTGGAATGGATAAGAGCAATAAGAAGAAATTCCATAATATATATGGAAAGATGGTAGGAATTAAATTCACATATGAGATAGATGCAGAGAATATTATTATTACAGATGAAGAAAACGACAGTGACACATTCAGTTGGAATGAAGTTGTAAAATGGAATCAGGATCCTGATAATATATATCTGTTTGTTGGGGATGATAACTGCCTGGTTGTAAGCAAGAAAGGGTTTACCCAGGGAAGTGCAGATGATCTGAGGCAGCTTGCTGATGCTGTAATTGGTATGAGAAATGTGACAGGAAACAGCCAGCAGTAAATTGACAAACACTATTAGTAGCAGATATAATATCTTCATCTGCGTTTAGCTATGCGGGAAATAATCAGGAGGAGGAAAGCCATGAACAATCAGGAAATGATGGAACTTTCAACAGTAGATAAGAGCGATTTTGAGGAACTTGTAAAAGAGTGTACAGCCTCAGGTATAATCGATCAGAATCTGTATACAGAGTATGATGTAAAGAGAGGACTTCGTGATAGCAATGGTAACGGCGTACTTACAGGTCTCACAGAGATATCAGATGTATTAGGTAACCAGAGTGTTCACGGAAGAAAGATACCTGTAGACGGAGAATTATATTTTCAGGGATATAATGTTGAGGAGCTTATCAAGAGAAGCAGCCTTGACAGATTCAGATTTGAGGAAGCAACATATCTTCTGTTATTCGGAGTACTTCCAGACAAGGATCAGTTAGACAGATTCATAAGAATCTTAACAGATCTTCAGGAACTTTCAGGAGCATTCATCAGAGATGTTATTATGAAAGCTACAAGTACTAATCTTATGAATTCGCTTATGAAGAGTATCTTAAGTCTTTATTCATATGATGAGAAGCCGGATGATATTTCAATTCCTAATGTATTAAGACAGAGTCTTCAGCTTATAGCTAAGATGCCTCTTCTTTCAGTATATGCTTATCAGTCATACAGACATTTTAAGCTTGATGGAACACTTATGATAAAGAATCCTAAGAAAGGTTATTCAACAGCCGAGAATATCCTCTATATGTTAAGAGATGACGGAGACTTTACAGAACTTGAAGCAAAGGTACTTGATATTTGTCTTGTTCTTCATGCAGAGCATGGTGGTGGTAATAACTCAACATTTACAACTCATGTTGTTACTTCATCAGGAACAGATACATATTCAGCAATAGCTTCATCAATCGCATCCCTTAAAGGACCTAAGCATGGTGGTGCTAACTTAAAGGTTCAGGAAATGTTTACAGATATTAAGGCACATTGCAGCGATTGGGACAATAAAGATGAGATATGTACATATCTTAACAAGATCCTTGACAAAGAAGCATTTGACCATGCAGGACTTATTTATGGTATGGGTCATGCGGTATATACTAACTCAGATCCTAGAGCAGTTATTCTTAAGAAATTTGCAAAACAGCTTTCAGAAGAGAAGGGAATGCAGAAAGAATTTGCATTATATGAGCTTGTTGAGAGCGAGGCAGGACAGCTTATCATGAACAAGAGAAAGATGTTTAAGCCGGTCTGTGCCAACGTTGATTTCTATAGTGGATTTGTATACACAATGCTTGGTATTCCAGAAGAAATGTTTACACCAATGTTTGCAACTTCGAGAATTTCAGGCTGGTGCGCACACAGACTTGAGGAACTTGTTAATGCAGGTAAGATTATCCGTCCTGCATACAAATATGTTGGACATCACAGACCATATGTTGATATGGACGAGAGATAATTACGTTTAATGGAGTAGTAAAATTATGTCACAGTACAAGGTTAAGAAGCTGGACCACCCGATTCACTGTACAGTTGAAGTGCCTGGTTCAAAGAGTATTACTAACAGAGCGCTGCTTATGGCAGCTTTATCACAGGGCGAATGTACCCTTAAAGGAGTTTTGTTCAGTGACGATTCGAGACATTTTCTTTTAAGTCTTATCGCACTTGGATATATTATCGAAGTAAACGAAGTTGAACGATATGTTATCATTCATGGACATGGAAGAGATATTCCTAAGAAGAGAGCAACAATCAATGTGGGAAGTGCTGGAACAGCAGCCAGATTCCTTACAGCCATGCTTGCATTATCAGATGGTGAGTACACAATTGAAGCTTCTGAACAGATGAAGAAAAGACCAATGCTTCCGCTTTTTGAAGCATTACAGAGCATGGGAGCAGAGTTTGAGTTTCTTGAGAAAGACGGACATCTTCCAGTTAATGTAAAGGGTGCGGCATATGGTGGAAAGAAACCACAGAATAATGTATCAATAAGTATAAGTGAAAGTACACAGTTCTTAAGCGCACTTATGATGACATCTCCTATGCTTGAAGAAGGAATACATGTTCATATTACAAGTAATAAAACAGAAGGTTCATATGTGCGTATAACAGCTAAGATGATGGAGCAGTTTGGCTGTGTGGTAGACCATGAAGGCGCAGAATATATAGTTCCGGCTGGTTCTGGATATTATCCACAGACATATTATATTGAACCGGATGTTTCAGCAGCATGCTACTTCTATGCAGCAGCAGCACTTACAGGCGGAACAGCTATCGTTAAGGGAGTACATTCTAACTCAATGCAGGGTGACCTTAAGTTCATAGATGTGCTTAAGCAGATGGGCTGTGCTGTGACAGAGGAACGCGAGGGTATATGTGTCAGCGGACCTAAGGATGGAGAATATTGCGGTGTGGATGTTGATATGAATGATTTCTCGGACCAGTCAATGACACTTGCGGCTATTGCTCCATTTGCAAAGACTACTACAGTTATCAAGAATATTGAACATATACGATTACAGGAATCAGACAGAATTGAGGCTATGGTCAACGAGCTTAACAATCTTGGCGTTGATGTCAAAGAGGGAAGAGACCGTATAGAGATATCTCCAGCCAATGTTAAGCCAGGAGTTGTTGATACCTACAATGACCATAGAATGGCGATGTCATTTGCATTAATCGGACTGCGTGTTGATGGCATAATAATTGATAATTATGAGTGCTGTTGTAAGACATTTGAGAACTATTTTGAAGTACTTGAAAAGGCATGTGCACAATGAAAATACTTTTATACAGATGGAAGGTGTTCAATCAGGATGATGTAAAGTCTGCGATTGAATATTTCGGACATGAAGTACATGATTACACAGAAACAGTAATAGATAAGGATGATGAGACCGGCTTTAAGCTCCGTGACTATGCGGAGCTTAGGCAGGTCTTTTCTGCATACGACTGTGTTTTTTCACTTAATTATTTTCCACATGTATCGGATTTATGTGAAGAGCTTGGAAAAAAATATATTGCATGGACGGTAGATAGTCCGCTTATATCACTGTATCATCAGTCTTTATTTAATAAATGTAACTATATATTTATTTTTGACAGATTTTATTGTGAGGAACTAAAAAATCTTGGGGCAGAACATGTGTGGTATCTTCCACTTGCTGTAAACTGTTCCCGTGTTGGTAAGATAACAGGTTCGCTTACTGCTGATGAACGGAACAAATGGCACAGTGAAGTATCATTTGTCGGAGGAATGTATCACAGGAATTCTTATGATGAAATAAAGGATAGGCTGCCGGAATATTTAAGAGGGTATTTTGATGCGGCAATGGCAGCACAGATGGAAATCTATGGTGACAGCATATTTGATAAAGTGCTTACAGTTGATATACTTGAAAAGTTATGTGAGCTTATAGATTTTAAGCAGGATGAAAGAGCATTTTCAGATATTGCACTTGTGTTTTCATCAACATTTTTAGGTTTCAAACTTGCTAATATAGAGAGGGTGCAGATACTTAACAAGCTTGCAAAACATTTTCCAACAGATCTCTATACGGATGATCCGGATAAGGAGCTTATAGGAGTTAATCTTAAGGGTGCAGTTAATTATATGACAGATATGCCTAAGGTGTTTAATTGCAGCAGGATTAATATTAATCCTGTAATGCGCAATATCCGTACGGGAATTCCGCTTCGGGCGTGGGATATTGTGGGTGCAGGCGGATTTCTTATGACGAGCTTCCAGCTTGAATATATGGATTTTTTCGAGAATGGAAAAGACTATGTATATTATGACAGCCATGATGACCTGTTAAGAAAGACAGAATATTATCTTAATCATGAGGATGAGCGTGCGCAGATTGCAAGAAATGGACATGAAAAAGCAGTGAAGTTTCATTCGTATGAAAGGAGAATGGAGTTCATATTTGATAAATGTGGTATGTTAAAGCACTAAAGTTCAATTTTAGCAGTTTACTATATTGAAATGTGCATATATGACCATTGTTGAAAATAAATATATATGGTATTATAAAAAAGGTTGAGACAACAACCATACAATATTATAACTTTTACTTTCAGGAGGGAAAAGAAATGAGTTTTTGCAAGTATTGCGGAAGACAGTTACAGGACGGAGAAGTCTGTACATGTCAGCAGGCACAACAGTCAGCCGGAGCAGCACAGCCACAGCAGGGATTTAACCAGCAGGCAGCGCAGCAGACATTCCAGCAGGGAGCAGGTCAGCAGACATATCAGCAGGCACAGCTGGGATTTAATCAGCAGCAGGCTTCACAGCAGATGGACGCTGTTAAGAAGGCAGGAGCTAATGCAGCCCTTGATTATGTTAATGTATTGAAGGGATTGTTTACATCACCGGTAGAAACGGTATCAGCATTTGTTGCTAAAGCTAATGTTATTATGATTGCAATACTTATTGGTGGTCAGGCAATTATTAACATGCTTACAAGATTATTTGATATGTTAATTGCTAACAGTAAGGCAAAGGTTACAACAGGAAGTAAAGAGCTTGACAGCTTACTTTCATCTTACTACAGCTCATATACTAATACCAAGCCATATCCAGCAGGCTCAATATTCAAGAACATGCTTCTTGAGATTCTTCTGGTAGCAGTAGCGGCAGCTGTAATTGCACTTGTAGTTATGCTTCTTGCAAAGGCATTTAACAAGGCTAATGTTACATATATGCAGGGCCTTGCAGTATATGCCATTACAGCAGTACTTGGTATACCAGCAGAGTTACTCAGCTGGGTAACAGGTCTTACATCAGTAGGATTCATTGACAGAATATCTTCATGCGTAACAGTATTTTCTAATGTAGCAGGATATGCATTTGTATACATAGCAATCCGTGCTTTATGCAAGGATGAGAAGAAGATACCTCTTATAATGGCAATCTCATATGTTGCAGTTAATTTCCTTACATGGGTATTAAGACTTATGTTCTAATTAACAATTTGATAATTGGTTATAATTAATGATTCCCGGCAGACCGGAAGTGTGAATACACAATGGTCTGCCGGGAATTTTTAGTTTTTAAGCTTTCCACTGAACACACCATCGTATTCAGTAAAATAACTCTCTTC
>UMGH01029343.1_pt1 | contig 12279 bp, 7 predicted proteins | sample 1965231 | NCBI WGS metagenome assembly UMGH01 (sample SAMEA4836068, study PRJEB28245) | human gut metagenome | biome: gut microbiome; material: fecal sample | place: Denmark | collected 2008 | reverse complement strand
ACGTGGTTTCAAAATTGTCGAAGCGTCAGATGCGGGAATATGATATTTCCGCAGGTTGTCCTTGTCATCGGACAGGTAGCAGCCGGCGAACTTCACGCTTCCGTAGGAATTGTTGAAGATCTCGATCCAGCCTGTCCGCTGACCGTAGCCGTCCGTAAGCCCGTTCGTGTTCTCCACGAGAACCTCTCCGATCCTCAGATCCGAAAGGTTCTGAGCGTCGAGAGCCAGTCCGGAGAACAGCAGGACAGCCGATAATATTAATCGTCCTGATCTCTTCATAATATTACAGAGGAAGGTTGTCGTGTTTCTTGGCAGGCATCTGCTGCTTCTTTCCCGCAAGCTGCTCAAGGGCCCTGATGATGCGGAAGCGGGTGTTGCGAGGCTCGATGACATCATCGATGTAGCCTTTCTCCGCCGCCTGGTAAGGGTTGTTGAAAAGTTCTTCGTACTCCTCTTTCTTGGCGGCCCGGATCTTTTGCTGCTCGGCTGGATCCTCTACAGCCTTGATGTCCTTGGCATAGAGCACGTTGACGGCTCCGTCAGCACCCATAACAGCGATCTGGGCGGAAGGCCAGGCATAGACAAGGTCGGCACGCAAGTGCTTGCTGCTCATGACGATGTAGGATCCGCCATAGCTCTTGCGGAGCTCGACGGTGACTTTCGGCACGGTCGCCTCGCCGTAGGCGTAGAGCAGTTTCGCTCCGTTGGTGATGACAGCGCCATATTCCTGCTGGGTTCCAGGGAGGAATCCAGGCACATCGACCAGCGAGACGATCGGAATGTTGAACGCGTCGCAGAAGCGCACGAAACGGGCACCCTTGCGTGAGGCGTTGATGTCCAGCACTCCGGCGAGCATCTTTGGCTGGTTCGCCACGATTCCGACACTGCGGCCGTTCATATGGGCGAATCCCACGATGATGTTCTTGGCGAACTCCTTGTGGATCTCGAAGAACTTGCCGTCATCGACGATGCTTGTGATGACCTTGTACATATCGTAGGCCTGGTTCGGGTTGTCGGGGATGATCTCGTTGAGGGAGTCGTCGACCCTGCTGACCGGATCGTTGGTCGGGACCCTCGGAGCCTCCTCCATATTGTTCTGAGGAATATAGCTGAGGAGTTCCTTGATCGTGTTGATGCCTTCCTGCTCATTCTCGGCCGCGAAGTGAGCCACACCGCTCTTGGAGGCGTGCACGCTGGCCCCGCCGAGTTCCTCCTGCGAGACAACCTCACCGAGGACGCTCTTCACGACAGCCGGGCCGGTGAGGAACATGTAGGAGGTGTTCTTGACCATCACAGTGAAGTCCGTGAGGGCAGGGGAGTAAACCGCTCCGCCGGCGCAAGGACCGAATATTCCGGAAATCTGCGGGACCACTCCGGACGCGAGGATATTCCTTTCGAATATTTCCCCGTAGCCTGCGAGCGCGTCAACTCCTTCCTGGATTCTCGCTCCGCCGGAGTCGTTGAGGCAGATGAAAGGGGCACCGTTTCTGGTTGCCAGATCCATAGCCTTGCAGATCTTCTCCGCCATAGTCTTTGAGAGTGATCCTCCCGAAACGGTGAAATCCTGGGCGGCCACATAGACCAGACGGCCGTCGATCGTGCCCTGTCCGGTGACAACGCCGTCTCCGTCGAAGTGCTGCCTCTCCATTCCGAAGTTCGTGCAGCGGTGACGGACAAACATATCAAATTCCTCGAAGCTTCCTTCGTCAAGCAGCAGTGCGAGGCGCTCCCTCGCCGTCAACTTGCCTTTCTCGTGCTGGGCATCGATCCTTTTCTGGCCTCCGCCCATCCTGGCCGCGGCTCTGCGCTCAACCAGTTTCTTGATGTTATCCTGCTGGATGCTCATATTTTGTTACTTTAATCAAATTTTTCCAAATCACAAATTTATCAAGAATCCTCTTTCATTCAAAATTCCTGCCCGCAAAATCGTAAATTTCCGTTGCTTGTGGTGAAATGTACATTTTGAACATAAATTATCATTGATGTCACCACAGCGCAAAGAAATTTTTCCATGGCAAATTTTTGTAACGTGAAAAATTTGCCATGGAAAAATTTCTTGCGCCCATCATGACCACTCCGTAAAATAAAAAAGGCTGACTAAAAACATTTTCAGTCAGCCTCTAATATTCATTAGTGTAATTATTACTCCTCCGGTTTCAGCGTGCTGTAAACATTGGTGACATCGTCATCGTCCTCAAGAAGGCCGGTGAGCTTGTCAAGAGTCTCACGTTGCTCCGGAGTCACGTCCTTCAGTTCCACGTTAGGAATCCTCTCGAATCCTCCGGACACAAGCTCGTAGCCATTGTCCTCGATGTACTTCTGGATCGCTCCGTAGGACTCGTAAGCTCCGTAGATCACCACGTTCTTCGTGATGTTCTCGTCCTTGTCCTCCTGCTCCTCGATGAAAACCTCAGGATCATCATCGCACTCACAGAGGGCGAGCTGAAGCTCGTCGATGTCCATCCCTTCCTGATACTTGATGCGGAACACGCACTTGTGGTCGAACATGAAGCTCACGCTGCCGCTGGTTCCGAGAGAGCCTCCGCACTTTGTGAAGTAGCTTCTCACATTGGCCACCGTACGGGTGTTGTTGTCAGTCGCCGTCTCGACGAGATAGGCGATTCCGTGAGGGCCGTAACCCTCGAACACAACCTCCTTGAAATCTCCCTGGTTCTTCTCAAGGGCTCTCTTGATGGCCTTCTCGACGTTGTCCTTAGGCATGTTCTCGCTTCTGGCCTCCGCCATAAGGGCTCTGAGCCTGGAGTTGCCGACCACGTCAGGTCCACCCTGCTTTACCGCGATGGTGATTTCCTTTCCGATCTTGGTGAAGGTCTTTGCCATGTGACCCCACCTCTTGAGTTTCCTTTCCTTTCTGAATTCAAACGCTCTTCCCATATTCCTTATTTGGTCTGGTTCTCGATGCGGGTGATGTACTTGTCGATGTCGTAGCCTTCAACTGACTGAGGGTACTGATCCTTGATCTTCTTGTAGAAAGTGAGGGCCTTGGCGTTGTCTCCGAGTTCCTCGCAGGTCACGCCGGCCTTCAGAAGATAACCGGCAGCGAACATGTTGTCAGCCGCGGCCGCAGCCTTCTCGAAATAACCGACAGCCTCGCTGTATTTCTCGAGACCTACGTAGGCGTCACCGATGCACGCTGTGGCGCGGGCGGAGAGAATCGCGTCCTTGCCGTTGTACTTCTTGAGATAGTCGATGGCTGCCTGATAGTTTCCGAGCTGGAGCTCGCAGACTCCGGCGTAGAAATATACATCCTTGCCTCCCTTCGCACCGAAATCGTTGATGATCTGCGCGAAACCGAGCACGTTGCCGTCACCGTTGAGGGCGAGTTCATACTCACCGTTGCGGAAGTTGGCCTCCGCCGGAATCATCTGAGCGGTGGCCTCATCGCTCTTAGGCTGCACGTAGAATTTCTGATACGCGACAAGGGCGAGGGCGATCACCACGAGGGCGATCAGAATGCCATAGATTGTCTTTTTGTTCTCACGGAAGAACTGGTCGGTCTTGGATACGGTCTCGATGACCTTCTCCTCACGCTCCTGCTCTTTCTCCTTTAAAATTGCATCTTGCTTTGCCATTTCTATAAAGTTTTTGTTATTATCGAATAATAGTCCGCAAAAATAGAAAAAAATGTTTAATCCTGCAATATTGACGAGCCTATATGAAATTAAGGTACCGCCAAGGGCCGCCGATTCTTTCCGCGAAAGGGAATTTTGACTAATTTTGAAGAAAAATGCGCGTGATGAGACATCCTTGTGTGGCTGTGCTTGCCGTTCTCATGACCTTTGCCTCCTGCGGTGGCCGCAGAGACGGGCTGAGGGAGCTTGACAAAGTCATAGCCGATCAAAAATACTACCGGGACAGCCTTGAGAGGTCAATGAATATGTTGAGGGAAGAGTTGGACAAGACTTCGTCGGACTCTGTCAAGTGGGAATATGCCCGTAGGCTGTTCTCCGGTTATTACCATTATAGTCAAGACTCCTCTTCCAGGTACCAACGCTTGATGGAGCGGTACGCTTCCGACGACTCGCAAAGGTTTCTGGCCAAGATCCAGAAAGTCAGAATATTTCTCATAAGGAACGAGGATGACATGGCGGCTTCTGTGTTCAACAGCCTTGACACCGCGCGGGTGGTCGCTGATCCGGAACTGCTGAACGATTATATTCAGTGTGAGGCTGTGCTTTGTTCGGACATGCTGTCATCCGATATTTCCGAGGAGGAAAAAGATGTTTACCGGCAAAGGCTCAGGTCGTCCCGCACGCGCTCTTTGGCTATTGACTCCACCTCTTTCTACGCGAGAAGGATGAAGGCGCAGCTTTGCAGGGACAGCGGGGACACCCTTGCGGCTATGGCCATTCTGGAGGAACTTTACAATGGAAGCGATAATCCGCATGAAAAGGCTTCCGTGGCGTATAATCTTGCCAGAATCCATGGGAGTCAGGGCGATGATGAGGCTCGTTTCGACTGGCTCGTGCGCAGCGCCGTGCATGATTTCAAAAATGCTGAGAGGGCGTATATGTCTCTGTATGAGTTGGCTTTGATTCTTTATGACAATCATCGGTTCCGCAAGGCGGAACGGTACATCAGCCAGAATCTCATGGACGTGATCGCAGGTAATTTCAGCAAACGCCTCGGGGATTCCGGCAAGGCCAACCTGATCATCACCGAGACGGTACAGAGGGTGACGCGGTCGAGAGCCCGGTGGCTGGCTGTGGGAATATGTCTGGTGACGGGGCTGTTGGTGGTCATCCTGACTCTTCTTCGCCGCGAGGTCAGGCACAAGGAACAGATGAAGGAGACGAACAGGAGACTCGTGGACGCGAACAAGATCCGCAACGGCTATGTGTTCAGGTACATGGCCCTTTCCGTGCACTACATAGACAAGATCAGCGAGACCAGGAACGAAATCAGGACCATTGCCAAGTCGGAAGGGTTGGACGCAGTGATGAAGGCCCTGCGTTCTCCGTCCGTCATGTACAAGGAGTACGAGAACTATTACCGCATCTTCGACGAGACTTTTCTTGGAATATATCCGGATTTCGTCGAGAAGGTAAACGCTCTCATGACCGAGGAATCCCGCTTCAATCTGAACGGGGAGAAAACCTTGCCTACGGAACTCAGGATTCTGGCCGCCATCCGTATCGGGATAACGGAGAGCGGAAAAATCGCCAAATTCCTTAAATGTTCCCCCAACACAGTCTATACCTACCGGACTAAACTGAAGCGTTCCGCAGTGTGTCCAAAGGAGGTTTTTGAGGCGGAAATCTCAGAAATATAGTTGCAACCGCTCTTTAATGGTCTATATTTTAAACGATATAATCCTATAAGTTATCTGCGTCTATATTCATTGATAGATAATGATTTATTAATTAAAGAACGTCTATATTCCTCTGTAATCAGTCTATATTTCATCGCGCGGGTATTGGGCAATCCGCCGCGATTGGCGAATTTTGCATCGCGGTTGGTTCCGGACTACATCGGAACGGTCGTCTGGATGGCGTGTCCATCTTGGAAAAGTTAATACCTACTTTTAACCAAAAATAACTCATAATGAAGATTAGACTGATTCTGATTTTCGTGGTCGCGGCTTTGTTGTGTCCGGTCTTCGCGGAAGCCCAGGCGCAGCAGGGAACGATCACTGTGGCAGGTACTGTCGTGGATGAGAAGGGGGATCCTTTGCCTGGCGCGTTCGTGCTTGTGCCGGGGACAACCAACGGCACCTCTACCGACGCCGACGGCAAGTTCTCAATCAATGTGTCCGCGGGAGGCTCTTTGGAGGTCCAGTTTATGGGATATGAGACGAAGAAGGTCTCCGTCCCTAAGGAACGCCGGAACATCTCAGTGTCTCTGTCTCCGGACAGGAACCTTACACTTAATGAGGCCGTGACCATCGCTTACGGCTCTGTGCGCAAGCAGGACCTGACCGGTTCGGTGACCAATGTGAAGATGGCCGATGTGAAGGACGCGCCTGTCCTTTCCGTTGACCAGGCCCTTCAGGGAAGGATCGCAGGAACGGACATTATGACCACCTCCGGTGAGCCGGGAGCGGCCACGTCGATCCGTATCCGTGGAACCCGTTCGATCATCGCGTCCAACGAGCCTCTCATCGTGGTGGACGGAGTGATGGACGCGGTCTCTGACCTTGGAGACCTTAACTCGGCCGACATTGAGTCCATCTCCGTGCTCAAGGACGCCTCGTCCACTGCCATCTATGGTTCCAGAGGATCCAACGGTGTCATCATCGTCACGACACGGCAGGGCTCCACGGGAAGCAAACCGAGGATCACGTTCAAGGCCGAGGCCGGCATAAGCCAGCTGCCTAAGAAACTGGATCTGATGAACGCCAGCGAGTTCGCCCAGTACAGGAACGACATAGCTCTGTTCCAGTCATCCAACACTGACGCTGTGCCCGGAGCGTCTCCTTCCGAATATCCTTATCCGGATCCCCTTTCCTACGGGCAGGGTACCGACTGGATCGGGGCTATAATGAGGACTGCGGCCTATCAGAACTACAACCTGTCCCTGTCGGGAGGCAACAAGGAGGCCTCCTACTATGCGTCTTTGGGCTACAACGACACCGAGGGTATCGTGAAGAACAGCGGCCAGACCAGATACACGGGCAGGATCAACCTTGACCGTCAGCTCTTCAAGTGGATGAAGGTCGGGTACAAGGGCTCCTACACCTACCGCTCTCAGGACAAGCTCCTTGCGAACATCGGCGGCACGAGCACCCGCTCGGCGATGTACCTGAGTCCGCTTCTGAAGAAGACGGACTACTACATCACCGATGACGAGGACAATGTCACCACGACCTATAATCCTCCTACCGCGCTCATCGCGATGAGGACCAACTATGTGACGAGACTTTCGGCCAACCATTCCGTCTATGTGGAGATCGAGCCGGTAAAGGACCTGAAACTCAGGAGCAGCAACTCTTACTACAGCTACCAGCAGCACGGGTTCATCTATAATCCGAGCACCCTTCCGGCGAAGAATCCGGGGGAGGGCGGAGACGCCACCAGAAACGAACGGGACGATATGACCCTCTCCAGCGAGAACACGATAACCTACGCCTTGAAGAAGAAAGGGCACAGATTCGATGTCCTCGGTGGCTTCACGGCGTACCGGTTCAAATCCGACAGGCTTGCCATCTCCGGCTCCGGATATATGGTGGACGATGTGAAATGGAACAATATGGGAGGCGTGACCGACAAGAACACGCTCAGCCCAAGCTCCGCTTCCGTCTCCACGACCAAGATGTCTTTCCTCGCCAGGGCCAACTATAATTATAAGTCACGTTATTACATCACCGTGACAGGCCGCGCGGACGGCGCTTCCAACTTCGCCGCCAACAACAAATGGGGATTCTTCCCTTCGGCAGCCTTGAAATGGAACGTCAAGAAGGAGAACTTCCTGAAGCACGCTTCCTGGATCGACGAGCTTTCACTCAGGCTCAGCGCCGGACGCACCGGAAACGATGCGGTTGACGCTTACAGAAGCCTTGAGATGCTCTCCACGACTTCCAAGGGTTACATATTCGGAGGAAGCCAGGCGGCGGCGTATTTCAGGGGGCAGCTTCCAAGCCCGGACCTCACCTGGGAGAAGACGGACCTTTACAATGTCGCGACCGATATGTCCTTCTTCAACAGCAGGCTCAATGTCACGGCCGAGGCCTATGTCTCCAAGACCAGAGACCTTCTTATGGATGTGCAGGTGGCTTCCCAGACCGGATTCAACTCCCATTTCGTGAACCTCGGAAACACCTCCAACCACGGAGTCGAGCTTTCCATCGAAAGCCGCAACATCGTGCGGAAGGGCTTCACCTGGACCACGAACCTGACGCTGTCCCACAACAGACAGAATGTGGACAACATCGGAACCTCTGAATATGTCTCCGTGGCCGACTCGGGCGGAAACAACCCGTTTATGATGCACGGATTCGTGAAGGGCTATCCGCTCAACGCCCTTTGGGGATTCCGCTACGCCGGAGTATGGCACAACACTGAAGAGTTCAAGCGCAACGAGGTCACGCACGCCTACACGTCATCCTCTGTGATCACGCCTGACAAGTACGACATCAACCTCGGAACGCCTCGGTACTATGACATAAACAACGACGGAGCGCTTGACCAGAAGGACCTTGTCTATCTTGGCAACGCTGACCCGTGGCTGTACGGAGGCGTGCAGAACACGTTCACCTTCGGCGATTTCCGTCTCGGTGTCTATGTGGCCTACTCGTTCGGCGGAAAGATCTACAACTACTCGGAGCTGTTTATGGCCGGAGGCAACACCACCAACCAGTACAGGTATATGGTCAACTCCTGGCATCCGGTCAGGAATCCTGATTCGGACTACCCGAGGGCCGGCGGCACGATGTCCAAGGATGTGCCGAGCGACAGGATGGTCTATGACGCTTCCTATGTCAGGCTGAAGAACGTCTCGCTGGGCTACACGCTCGATATGTCCAAGAAGGTCAAGTGGCTGAAGGACATAACCTTTAACCTCAGCGGAGAGAACCTCCTGCTTTGGAAAAAGTACAACGGGTTCGACCCTGATGTCTCATCCTCAGGCAGCGAGTCCACGCTGAGGCGTCTGGATATGGGCGCTTACCCTAAGGCGAGAACCATAGTGTTCAGTGTGCAGTTCAGATACTAATCATCGACAGAAATGAAACTTAAGAATATATTGACAGTGATTTTCGCTGCGGCCGTCTTCTCGGCGTGCAGCCTTGAGGAGGACACGTCCACATTCGCCAACTCCAAGTCGTTCTACAAGAACGAACAACAGTGCAGGGCGGCGTTGAACTCCTGCTATATTCCTATGAAGGATCTCTATTCCTACAAGATGATGCTTGCCACGGAGTGCGCGACTGACCTGGCATATTCAAGATCATCGACGCAGGACGCTCAGCTGGACATCTCGCCGGCGAACCCGCGTTTCGGCGCCGATGTCTGGAACAACGGCTACAAAGGAATACGCTACTGCAACGAGGCCATAACCGGAATCGAGGGCTCCAACCTTGACGAGAAGGTAAAGGCTCCGCTGGCGGCCGAGGGCAAGATTATGCGGGCCTTCTACTATTGGCTTATGACATCGTTCTTCGGGGATATTCCTTTCTACACCGAGGATGTCGCTGACGAGGCGACACTCGCAAAGGTGGCCAAGCTTCCCCGAATGTCGGCGGACTCGACCCGCGCGTGGCTTATCAAGGACCTTCAGGAGTGCCTTCCGAGCCTTCCGTTGAAAAGATCCTCCGAGATAGCTGACAACAGGGTCGGAGCGGCCGTGGGCTATATGCTCATCGCCAAGATGGCCCAGTGGAACAAGGAGTGGCAGGTGTCGCTGGACGCTTGCCGGAAGATCGAAGAAATCTACGGATCTCTGGATCAGTACCCGCTTTCGGACATCCCTTTCAGGATGAAGAACACTCCCGAGTCCATCCTTGAGGTGCAGCACACCTATTCCTCCGGAGGCCTGGACTACACATCCAATCTGGCCTGCCTTTGTATGCCTTACAGAAGGAGCGGCGACAAATATGACGGAGTCGTGATCGAGGAACTCGGCGACAACGCCACGTGCTGGGCTCCGGCGCAGGCCAACAACTATCTGGTCAACAACCTGCTGGCGGAGGAGAACAATGACCTCAGGCGGCCGATGACAATCGTCAGGGAATGGAACGGTCAGATGTTCAACACGATGAAGAACACCACGACGACGGCGTTCCTCGGTCCTAAGTTCTGGTGCCCGGATATGCAGAGCAACCACGACCACAACAACTACAAGATTTTCCGCTACGCGGATGTCCTGCTGATGATCGCCGAGGCCCACTGTATGCTTCAGGATGATATGGACGCGGCCCTCAAGTACTTGAATATGACGAAAATCCGTGCCGGGATAAGGCTTTATGACAAGCACACTTGGAAGAGGATCCGCGAGGAGATTATGGCGGAGCGCGGACGGGAGCTCTTCGGAGAGTTCCAGAGGAAGTTCGACCTCGTCAGGTGGGGAACCTGGTACGAGCGCACGGAATCCGAGACCCGGTCCGTCGCACTGAAGACCAACATCCTCCCTTGCCACAGGTATTACCCGATCCCTGCCGTGCAGGTGGCCTACTCAGGCTATGCGCTTGACAATAAGGAATATGAACAATACGGAGTACAATAATAAACACTGAATGAATATGAAACATACAACCATACTTAGGAATGCCCTGACAGCGCTTCTGGCCGCGGCCGCCCTTTTCGCGGCTTCCTGTCAGGAAGAGAAAGAGTCTCCGACAAGGATGACCCTCGCTGTCAATGACACCACCATGAACCTTTCCAGCAAGGCCAGTCAGCAGCACGTGCTGGTCTATGCCAAAGGCAGCTGGAACGCAAAGCTTGGCGAGAACGCCGACTGAGCCACTCTCGACAAGGCTGACGGCTCGGGAAACGGTGAGTTCGTCCTGAATGTGACCGGTAACGATGGGCTCCGCCGCCGCGCGGACATCGTTCTGACGGCCTCAGGAGTGAGCAAGACCATTTATATTCATTTGAATCAGGATGGCGCGCTCGGCAATCCAAAGATCACGTTCGAGGACACGGACAAGCATTACATCGCTTGGTCCACGGATGATCACATCACCTTCAAGTCCAATGTGGACGAGTCTCTTCTGAAGGCGGAGGCCTCTGAGGACTGGATCACCGGCCTCACTGTCGAGGACGGCAGGCTGAGCTACAGCGTCGGCGAGAACACGACCGGCGAGGAGCGTACCGGAACCTTGATCCTCTCCTACACGGATGACGAGGCCACCTACCGTGCCACGGCGACCATCACCCAGGGATCAGAGGCGGGTTATCTTATCCTTGACGAGACACAGATGACGGTTGAGGCCTACGCCTCGGCCAAGTCCGTGACCTGGAAGGCCAACCTCGGGACATTCTTCCCGTCGCTGACCAGCTCTGTCACCTATGAGGGTGCCCGGAAGGACTGGATTTCGGACATCGTGATGTCAGAGGAAGGCGTTACGTTCAATGTCGCCGCCAACGAGATAAAGTCCGAGCGCACGGCCACAATCAAGTTCGAGCTCGCCGAGAAGGGCGTGTCCGCCGAACTGAAAGTGACACAGATCATCCCTACCAAGCAATATTCATTCGCCGAACTCCGCGCGCTTCTGACTTCCGCCGGGGAATATAAGTTCGACGGCGACTGGTTCGAGGCAGTGGCTGTCGCTGACGGAGGAAAGGAGAATATGGACACAGATCCGATGCTCTCTGCCTCGTCAATCGACTACAACGAGTCCGCGACGACGAACTACCTGCAGGGAGTTGACGGGAAATATGGCCTGAGAATCAAGGTGGCGACCGCCGCCGACAACACCCTCAAGAGGGGCGACAAGGTCAAGGTCTCCCTTACCGACGCCACCCTCGTCCGTGAGGACAATCCGGTGAGGTACACCCTCAAGGGGCTCACTGCCAACTGCTTCACCATTGAGTCCAGCGACAACGCCGCGTCTGTCTCCAGGACCGTGTCACAGATCGGTGACGATGACATCTACACGCTTGTCACACTGAAGAATGTGGAGATAGCCTTCTGCTACGGAAGCTACAACAACGTCCGCACGACCTGGATCAGCACCAATATGCAGAATTTCGACTACAGGATCCTTCGTGACGCGAACGGAGCGAGGATGAATATGCTCGTGAACAGCAACACTCCTTGGGCCATCACAGACAACGGCGTGCCGCAGGGTTCCGGTGACATCACGGGAGTCGTGGTGAGCTCGACATCAGATTTCCACAGCGCAGAGCAGCTCGGAAAGTATCAGATCCGTCCTATCGACCTGAGCGACATCGCATTGAAGACCACCGGATTCAGCGAGACCCTTGTCGAGTGGTTCTGGCCTGGAACACCGACCGACCATAAGACCGGAGACACATTCGACCCGTCGGTCGGAACCGGAGTGATGAGCAGTGTCGGCGGCAAGCCTAACCAGACAGACTCGTTCCTCAACTTCACAGGAAAGCCGGACACCGCCACTGACAGGGCCAGGGGAACACGTTTCGATGCCATCTGGTGGAAATCAGGAGCGGCCAACGCTTCGGTACAGTGGTCGTTCTCGACAGCGTCCGTAAGCGGAAAGAAACTTGCGTTCATCTTCTCGTCCGCTATGGGGCAGATGAAGGAGGATGCCACAGGTCAGGCTCCGGTCAACTGGAATCTGGAATATTCCACGGACGGAACCAACTTCAAGACGGTTCAGAAAGTCTTGATCAGACCTCTTCC
>UMGH01026245.1_pt1 | contig 12287 bp, 10 predicted proteins | sample 1965231 | NCBI WGS metagenome assembly UMGH01 (sample SAMEA4836068, study PRJEB28245) | human gut metagenome | biome: gut microbiome; material: fecal sample | place: Denmark | collected 2008 | reverse complement strand
CTAATCGAATTTCAGCTTGGTTTGGTAGATAACCCATAAGTATGTATTAACCTCGTGTCCCATCATCAGGGATATGGGGTCGATAAAACACACGTAAAATCGAGACTGTAATTTCGACTAATGGCAGGAGGTTAGCGAAAATGGCAAGCAACAATGGTTATCTTACACACTGCCGCATCTGCGGTACACCGATTTTCAGCCTGGGGAACCGTCAATTTTGCTCTGCGTGCTACGCTCAGAACCGGCGCAATGCAGCACATCGCAGCAATGCGGAAGCCAAGATGAGAAGAGAACAGGCAAAGCGCGAGGAGGAAAAAATGAAAGCATCTAATAAAACTGTTACGAGCGCACAGGAATTGGCTATGAGAGCAAAGCTCTCTGAAATGGGTGGTATCTCTTACGGGGAACTGTCCTTGTGGGAAATGTCTCACGGCCTGGAATTCTCTGCATGGGAACACGAATGGGAAAAGCTCAACGGTGGCACGAATTCTGACGGCACCAAGTTCCCGGACCATCTGCCGGAAGGGTTCCCGAAGCGCCGTGTTCCGCCGGAGCATCCTTGGGTCCATTCGGCTGCCTGCCATGGCTAATCACCGGAAAAAGTATAAACGGTCTGAGGATTACCGATACCGGTATATCTTGAATCATCCCGGAATTTTTGGAAAGTTCTACATGTGCCCGTATTGTGGACGCATTATGACGCGCAATTCGATGCAGGTTGACCATATCATTTCCATCAATCTGGCTAACGAACATCGGGCGTACCGAATCCTTGTTCCGAACGATGACATCAACAATATCCGAAATCTAACGGCTTCTTGCCCTGAATGCAATAACAGGAAATCTGATTCGGGCGGCGGCTGGATATTCCTTGGCCGATTCGGCAAGTACATCTTTATTTTGATTTGGGCAATTCTTCTTTTGTCTTGCTTAGCTTTTGTCCTATGCTGCATGTCTGGGACTCTTAAACGTGGCTTTTTGATTCCATATGTTGCAGATATTGCAAATGTTTTGCTGCACTGGATTTCCGACACGATTGCTCAAATGTTTCGATTTAATACATAACACCACACAAAAACCGAAAGGAGATATTTGTTCATGGAACCGAATTCGACTCTGGGCGAGCCTATTGGCGTTGTCCACGTTACTATCAACGGCCAGAAAGTTCCGGCCAATGTCTATGCCGACCGCACCTGCATCATGCCGGATGGCACGATTCGAAAGGTCAAACAGGAGGTGGTCGATGCACTGCTTGCAAAGAAACGTGCGGCAGAGATTCCGGCTCAGACTCCTGCACAACAGGCCCCTGCTGCTCAACCTTTTATTACCCGCGTTCAGTCTCAGCCTGTTGTTCAGCCCGTGCAGCCTGCCGCACCTCAGCCCGCTGTTCAGACTCCGCAGACCACGATGCAGTATGGCGTTTCTGCTCATGGCGTCTCTCCTGCACAAGCTCCTGGATATCAAGTGCCTGTAACGGGTTCTGTTGAACAGCCTTCCCAAGCGACTGCATCCATTCCCTATATTCCTGACCCCAATGAACTTCCGGACCAGATGACGGTCACTCGCCAGACAATGGTGGCTCAGGAATTGATGCAGCAGGAAGCAAACGAAGCGGCCAAGAAGCGTTTCGGGCTTGGCAAGGGCAAAAAGGAAAAGCCTGCAAGCAGCGTTCACCACGCCGCACCGGCACCGACTCAAGCCACCGCAGAGCCTGCTCGGCCTTCGCAAAAGAAAAAGAGCAGCAAGGTCATTGCAGCAATTCTGGCAGTTGTCATCGTTGGCGGTGTGGCTGGCTATGCTTTCGTACCGTCCGTCTATGATGGTGTAAACGGAGTTCTCACTGCTGTAACCGGACATCAGGTTGGCGTACCTCCTGTATCTGAGAACGGCGATAATAATGTCATCACGCCTCAGCCGACCGTCAATCAGCCCGCATCCGGCAGTACCGACACCACTTCCAATGAAGTAAACAAGGTTCTCGGCGATATCGACATGAGCGGCGATGTCACCATTGAATTCTACGCCAGCGTTAAGACCGCAGATGGTAGAGAATATAATGTTCCTCTGTCTACCGCAAATCTCACCGATGGCACTCTGACTGCACTTCTGGATTCTGGCGGCTATCCGTTGACTCAGAATGCTCAGTGAATCGGTATCAGCTTACACAAATCAACTTTAAAAAGGAGGATAAGCGGGGCTGATGCCGCTTCTTGCCAACAAGTAAAGAATGCAGCAGTAAAAAGCCCAGCCGATTTTGCGTCGGTTGGGCTTTCTCGCTTGAATGAAACATGAACAATATGATTAACTCGCAGAAAATCAAATACGCTCTCTGTGCTGCTGGCAGTGCAGCTCTTGGCCTTATCTTTGCATTGTATACACGAAGAATTGTGCTCATTGCTGCTGGATTTTTCGTGGCCGGGTATTTTGTCGTGGAATATCTGGGAGTTGTACAGAGGGCGAAAGACGGGAAATATGTCACGGTAAAGGCTTTGGCCGTCTCGGCTGACCAGCAGCGTGACATGACCGGCATTAAAGAGACTTGGCGGTTTGTCCCGGTAGATGAAGAGGGAAATCCGCTTCGTGACACAGCTTCCCACGACATCTTCCTCACCGTAAAGCAAAAGGACCGTGACTACCATATTGGTGGAACCTACAACATGCTGTTTTGCCTTGAAGACGATAAGGGAATGAACAACGAAACGCTCGTCAGTATCGAGCAGTGCTTTCCGGCTTCCTCGACCGCAAAAAAGGCACAGGAACCGGTTCAAGAGCAGACCGCAACGCAAGAAGTTGGCGCAAGCGTGAAGAAAGTGAACTTCCAGAACGTTGCCAATAAACCCAAGCTGATTGTGTTAGATAACAGAAACCACAAGAAGGACAGTGATACGGAATGAACTTTCCGATGATTGTTCTTTTATGCTTCGTATGCTGCCTGTTCTCGTGCAGAGTAACGAAAGATAGAAGAACTCTGACGGGAATCGTGGTCATGGGTAGAACCTATAAGCGACGCAGTAAATTGCTGGAAGCGACGGCACTCGAAATCATTGTGACGGATACAGGAAACACTGCCCTTAAATTGGAAGTTCCGGGGTGCAAGGATTATGTTGCTTTGCGTCTGAATCGCCACGAGGTAAAGAAATTCAAGGAAGCCTTTATAGCGTGCGGAAACGAGCCCATGGTCGTAACTCTGCTTCAATACAAAGTCAACGGCAAGCACTGCTACATTATTTATCATGAACCCGGCAAGAACGATTCATACCCGGAATTTGACGGCGCAAAAGAAGATGAGCTGAAAACAAAATGCCGCACCGCTCGCAATATTGCTTTCGTGCTCTATGGCTTTTCTCTTATCCTGTATCCATTGACGTGGTGGGTATCGGTAATCCTGATAGTAGCTGCTTCCGTCCTGATATACCTGAACATTCCCTTGCTGGATGATGAACTTTGGTTTGATTCCTGCGAATTCATTAAGCGTCCAAAACAGGTAAAAGGGAAGAACTCGGATTCTGATGTTGTCGCATCTCAGGCGTCTATTATCCTTGAAGGAATTTCTGAAAAATATCAAGACAAAGGCAAGTCGGATAGAGACTATGAGCAGCATCAAGAAGCACATGCTGAAACATCTCGAAAAGAACCGCCCAAGAGTCCTGGAACGGTCGAGACAGCCACTCCAATCGACAACAAAGAACCTGTAAATGTCAAGGTAAATATCCACACCGAAATCAACCCGGAGCCTTCCGAAATCCTTGACGTTCTGGCAGATGAATCTGAGCCTATCGTTCCTCCCGCCCCTAAAGCAGCATCGACTCCCCAAAATGCCGATACCGCTGAGCCTTTTGATTCTGCGGACATCTTTGAACCAGAGCCGGAGCCTGAACCGAAGCCCGAAAAAGAGTCGGTCTTTGACTTGCCTGTGGATGATGACGATACGCGGGACCCCTTCGCTGAAGAAGACTCTGATTCCCCCGCTGGTCTTTCATTTGACCCCAGCGGCATTGACATGGATGATGAAAAGGACCCGTTCGCGGACGATGATGCTAACGTATTCAATCCTCCCGATGATGTAGATGAGCATGAAGAGAAACCGGATATGGATATGATGGACCTTGATGTCCCTGCTCCTCCTGAACCTGATATCGTTGACGCCCCCACATTAGAACAAGAACCATCTATGCAGGACAACGCCCCTGAAATGCCCGCAAAGAAGACGAACGCGTTCGGCACTCCCAAAGCAGTCGTGGCCGAGCCTAAAGTCAAACCTCACGAGCCTGCAAAACCTGCCGAAAGCCATCCAGCTCAACCCCGCACCGTTCAAAAACCTGATGTTCCTCAGATGCAAAAAGCTGAATCGAAAACTGCTCCGTCAGCACCGGCTCAGCGGCCAAAGGCGGACAGGGAAGCGGCCCTCGCGGGCTTTAACATTACTCGCAAGGTCGAACCTTCAAAAGAAGTGAAGAAGCCTAAGAAACCCATCACGGATAAGCGGACGAGCACTTCAAAATCAAGTCCCAAGGAGGATTCGGCAAATGCACCTAAACAGAAGCAGCCATCCAAAGAGGCTCCTGCAAAATCGCAAAAGAAACCGGCAAATGAAAAGCAGCAGAATTCTGACGAACCCAAAAAGGCCCAGCCGTTTGACCAGAGCTTTCGAAAGCGTGGCAGAGGCTCTTCCAAAAAGGCCCAGCAGAGCAATGGTCAAATCAGCTTTGAGGAACTTCATTGAGTGTTAAATTCGCCTGAATGCTTCGAAACTTGCGGAAATGTGCGAATCGCGAATAATGGAAAATGTTGAGCCGGTCTCCCATTTTCCAGCTCAATCGTATTATCCGTAAAATGGTCGCAAGTCAGAGGCAAGCAAAAAATGAAGACTCTCAAACAAATTGTTGCGCTGCTGCTTGGTATTGCTGCTTTGCTCGCATCTATCTTTTCTCTGATGGATGTCAAACGAAATGTTGAGCGAAATAAGCAGGCAGCAGATTTCGCAACACAGGCGATTCTTTCGGCTCAGTCATCTACGCTGTTGGAGCCGACACTTGATGTGGATGCCAGCCGCCTTGAACTTCTTTCCACTGAGGTTCGGAACACGGAATTAACTCCCGTCAATCAGACTCTTGATGTTCAGGCTTCTATTCAGAAAATCGATAACAAGCTGAAGAACATCCAGGAAGAAAAGAATTCCGAAAAAGAAAAGGAAGAAGAAGCAAAGGCCGAGCAGCAGGCAGAAGCGACACCGGCAGGTCCGAACTATAACGACGATAACGATTACCCGAACTTCTGCGGCCGATTGCATATTCCTGCAGCTGGGGTAGACGTTGCGCTCTACAACAACACGGACCAGGAAACCTGCAACCGTGAAGACAGCGCATGCGTTTTCCCGAAAGCGCCGCAAGATGGCGGTAGCAATATCGTCGCGGATAACGAAATACCTGGCCTGACATCCGTGACAATCGGCTCGACCGCATATGTCATCACTCCGTCTGGCGAACAAATCAACTACGTCTGTGTGGATGCCTGTGACGGCCACAACGATGTGACTGGTTTTGATGCTTTGCAGAAAAATGACGGAACGGTTGTTTGGGGTTCTGCGGACCTTATCGTATATACCTGCCTGAGCGATGCCTACAATGTTCGCATTGTCTGCTTCAACCGGGCTTGAGGAGGAAAAGCAATGAGCAACGAAAAGAACAGCCAGAACAAGTCTGGCGAATTGAAGAAACCGCCCTATGTGACTCGGACGAATCAGCCCTGGACCACGGTTTTTGCGGAGGACCTGAACAAGAAGAAAGAAGAGGATACTCCCGCTGAAACCAAACTCGACCTTTCTCAGTTCGTGAAAGTTGAAAAGGTCCAGGACGATAAGTCCACTACCATTCCCGCTCCTGTGTCGGAAGCCAAGAAGGACAAGGCAGACACCGTGAATAAAGGGAACGTTCAGAACGTAGCGGCTATCCCCACACCGGAACATAAATTCCGTCTGAAAGGCTCTTCTCAGCAGAGCAATCCTTCCGATGAGTTTGAAACGAAACCCGTTATGGAAGCGGCTCCTGCCGCCACTGAGGAAAAGCCTGTCGCTAAACCCGAAAGCAATCAGCAGGATGATGACAGCGACTCTTTTGTCTCTCCTTCGTTTGGTGGATTCAAGAATCCGTATGCGGATGAAGAAGAACCGGAAGAGAAACAGAAAAAGAAAAAGTCTGAACCGAAAGCTGCGGAGGAAAAAGCTGCTAAACCTCAAGCAGCTGCTAAGTCCCACAAAGGCGGCAATGTCATTCTGGGTGTCAGCTGTGTAGTTCTTGCCGCATCCGTGGTCGTTATGGGCATGACGATTGCTGAAAGCCGTAAGAGTGATTCTATCGTTTATCCGTCTACTGGAAGTACTCTGAACATCTCGGCTGATGTTGCGACGACCGACACTAATTTTGAAAATCAGGAAGCCTTGACTCCTGTAGTATCTATGACTTCGGATGGAAACACCTGGACGCTGAGTTCCTCGACTTTCCTGATTACTGATGGCGAATCCAAGGTAGCGGTTGCTGTAGACAGTGCAGACAGCATCAAGTACGATGGCGCGGCCTTGCAGTATGAGCGCAATGGAGTAACCTATCTTGTCCGTATGGTGAGCGACAGCTCTTATCTGGGCGGAAGCACAATGACCGAGCACGAGGACGGTGCCACTCATATGATTACCGGCATTGAAGGTATCGGGAACGGTAAAGTACTTGTTGTGATTGCTACATACGGTGCTACCGGCGATGAGAGCATCAACGATGCAGCAAATGAAGAAGTAACCGCTTTGCTGAGCAGTGCCGCACCTGCCAATGATGGTGCTTCCTTGCTGCTTGATAATGTGCCTGCCGATTTTGATGGACGCACTTTGAGTCTGACGAATGAGCGCGTTCTGGTCAAAGATGGCGATTCTGAGGTCGTGTTTGCACCTGCATCCTACAACGCTGATGATATTCAGTTCACGGATACCAAGCAGACACTTTCTGGTTTTACAGTTGCTCGCTCTGATTATGCTGACTCCGACAGCAGCAAGACCTATCTCGTGGAAGGCACTGACCGCAATTTCCTGGCCGTCACGAACAATGAAGATTTGCTGAACAGCATTCTGCAAGTCCAGTAAAAATAACATTTCAAAAATAGGAGAATACCAAATGAATAAACGTAAAGCTTCTTTTATCCTTGCAACTGCTCTGGCTGCATCCATCATCATGTCTGGCTGTGCATCGACTGCTGTGTCCGGCAGTGACAGTTCTTCTACTGCCACTGAAGAATCTGCAACCGTCGAGACCGCGCTGGACATTGATTACAGTGCGGGTTTAAAAAAGGACGGTCACTATGCTGGTGTCAAGGCCAAGAATATTGTTACTCTTCCGGATGACTATGAGCATATGACCTTTAAGACTGAAGACCTGCACATGGAAGACGGCGCTCTGGATTCCGCTTTGCTGCAGATTAAGCAGACTTACGGTGAACACACCACTGTGGACCGTGCGGCGCAGGAAGGCGATTGCGTGACGGTGGATTATACCGGCTCCTACAACGGCGATGAATTCCCGAACGGTTCTGCAAAGGATGCCGAAATCGTATTGGGTCAGGGATATTACGTAGATGGCTTTGAGAGCCAGATTGAAGGACATTTTGCCGGTGAGAAGTTCGATATCACTGTGACTTTCCCCGACAGCTACCCTGACACCACGGATTCCGAGGGCAACACTCTGAGCCTGGCTGGTCAGGATGTTCAGTTCCGCATCGAACTCAAGGATGTCTCTGAGCTGACCTTGACGGATGACTCTATCGTGAACTGCTTCGGCGATAACAAGTATTACACCGAGGATGGCACTCTGGTCAATTCCGTGGATACGTTCAAACAGTATTACAATGAGCTTTTGACCAAAGATGCTCTGGGCCTCGCCATCTATAACTATATGATGGATAACTCCGTTGTTTCCGAAATTCCTCAGAACCTTATTGATGACCAGCGTGATACTTACCGCAAGGAAATCGAAGCAAGTGCAGAGAACATGGGTAAGACCATGGACGAGTACCTGGAAACCACCGATTATGATACTGAGGATGCCTTGCTCGATAGCTACAATGACCGCATTGAAGAAAGCGTAAAGGCGTATCTGATTTTCCAGGCTGTGGCTGAAGCAGAGAAAATCAAGGTCAACGATGCTGATGTAAGCGATTACTTTGGTGATGATTCCTTGAGTGTCCAGCAGGCTCAGAAATACTACGGCGAAGAATATGTGAACCAGACGGTTCTGTACAACAAAGTAGGTGACTGGCTCACTGCTCACGCAACGATTGTGTGATTTCATCCCAAAAATGCTTGACGATATATGCGAACTCGATACAATGAATATTGTACGATAGATACCATCTACTAGGCGATATATGCGCTCGTACAATTCACAATCTCGTCGTAAGGCAGACTTCTCATTTGTTTGGGGAGCCTGCCTTTTTTATTTATTAACTGTCTTTTGAAAGGAGACAAAATCATGACTAACGTTAACATTTTCACCATCATCGGCCGTCTTACTGCTGATGCAGAAGAATTCACTATTGGCAACAACACATACGTTGGGTTTCGTGTTGCGGTAGACCGTGGACAGAATAAGGAGACTTCTTTTATCCCGGTTCGCGCTCCGAAGAAGTTTATCAGTGACAATCTGCGTGCAAAACTCGTCAAGGGCGCACCAGTGTTGGCCACTGGCCGCTTTGAATCCGGCTCCTATGATAAGGACGGACAGAAAAAGTACTATTCTTATCTGAGTGCCGCAACGATTCAAGCAGATGTCAGTGGCAACTTCTCCGAGGGCCTTCTGATGGGTAACCTGACCGCAGATGTTACGACCCGTTCTACTCAGAACGGAAATAACATTGCAAACTTTACGGTTGCCAGCAACCGTTCTTACCAGAAGGATGGGCAGTGGGTTGATGTTCCCTCCTTTGTGGCTGTCGCTGCCTCCGGTAAGCTTGCAGAATTTATTGCAAGTCATTTCCATAAAGGTGACCCTATCATGGTTGCCGGTACTTTGTCCAGCTATTCTTACAAGAATAAGAACGGTGAAAATCGTACGTCCTACACCGTATGGGCTGACAAAGCATCTTTTGCAAGTCGCGGCAAAGACACTACTCAGAACAGCACTCCTGCTCCTGCAGCAACTCCCGCTTCGGCTCCTGCTCCTTCTGCACCGACTTACGGTGAATATGGGGCAGATGAATTCGATGCGGTTGAAGAGGACGATTTGCCCTTCTAATCATCAATTCTAAGCCCCGTGAGCTGTGCTAACAGGCTATACGGGCGATTACACACTAATTCATGTCGAGACTGGCATTTTTGCTGGTCTCGACTATTTTAATTTAATCGGAGGTAAATATGAATACTCAGAATTTATGGTGGACCGGCAAAACAAATGACTTACTCGACCCTGCACTGCCCGACTTCTTTCATGATGTCCAGCTAGGCATCGGAACGAGGTTTATTGATGACCCTGCCGCTGCCAGTGTAAAGCAGGCCGGGGTATACCGAACTAATGGACACTGCGTACAGGGCAAAATAACAGCGGATTTCGCGAAGGCTTTGTGCCGCGCTGAAATGATTGAGAATGGACGAAAAGTCGGTGCGTATTCTTGCAACAAAGATGGTCGTACAATGGCCGAGTGGGTAGATAACAATATCTACAAAGAATGTGAAACTGACCATTTGGGGAACACGCTGTGCCTGATTTATGACAGAAGCACCGGCCAGATGTACGCATCTACTGGATTTAATGGTAATATTTTGGATGTTGCAAAGATTGGACTTGCGCCTTTCTTTTTGCTTCTCTGGGGTGATTTTCGAAATCGTGTTGACGGTTTTGAAGATATTTTCCAATCTTATGTTGCAGAAACCGACACCACAAAGAAGGTCAAATACGCCTGCGCTTTGGCCGGTACTGCGATGGACGCTATGCTGGAACAAAACACAGAGCTCAAGGCCAAATATCCCAACAACGGCAACTTAAAAAATGTTACTCAAACCCTTTCCAAGAGCAAGAAGTTCCTTCCGGACATGGTTTGGGGCACTTTCCAGTTTATGAGCGACCAAAAAGGCTCCGGAGCCAGCAAGTTCACGTTTAAGTCTGTTAAAGACTTTGTTGGCTATTTTGCTGATAACAATCGTATTCTCTCTGACGAGGAGAAGAGCCTGGTCCCTCAGCTTGATGACGGATACATCCTTCCCGAAGAAGTTGTGACTTCCTGCTATCTCATTTCTAAAACACACGGCACCAAACGCCCTATGACCAACGTCATGCTGCGTGGTGACCCGTCTGTCGGTAAGACTGCTGGTGCTCGTGCGATTGCTGCTGGTCTTGGTCTACCTTATACGTTCATTACCTGCAATGCTGGTACTGAAATGTATAACCTGATTGGCGACATGATGCCCATTGATTCTACTGATTCTGACGATAGTATCAATGAGGAACTGTTCAAGGACCTGCCGACCGCAACTGATATCAGTATGGACCCCGTGACAGCATATGAAGCTATTACTGGTGTTTCCAAGGCTGATGCCACCGAAACCGAATGCATGACCGAGCTGTTCCGCAAGCAGATGAAGCTTTGCTCTGAGGCTTGCGGCCAAGGCTTCCGCTATGTTGAGAGCCCTCTGGTTCGCGCTATCCGCAATGGTTGGGTCTGTGAGCTGCAGGAGCCTTCTCTGATTACGCGTCCGTCCGTCATGCCCGGTTTGAATGGCCTTTTGGATGAAACTGGCTGCGTCGTATTGCCGACAGGTGAGATGCTGCATCGGCATCCTGACTGCATCATTATCTCCACGTTGAATGTTGACCTGGAAGGCTGCCGTCCGCTGAACCAGTCGTTCATCGACCGCCACCATCTCATCGTTGACATGAAATGCCCGGATGATGCGGTTATCATCAAACGTATCATGGGTATGACCGGCTGTGGAAATGATGTTCCGCTGCAGACGATGGTAGATTGCGTTCACCAAATTGCCAAGAAGTGCCAGACTTGTGGCGCTACAGATGGCAATGTAAACTCGATGCGCTCTCTCGCGAACTGGGTTCAGGTTGGTATGCTGATTGGCGATTATGCTAAAGCTGCCGAATGGACCGTTGTGAGCGGTGCAACATCTGACCCGCAGACTCGTGAAGAGCTCTTGGGAGTTGTTGCAAACTACAGCTTCGCCTAAATAACAATAAAGCCCCGACCTTTCTGGTTGGGGCTTTTTATTTCGCGCTTTTATGGTTTAGCTTTGAAAATCAACGAAAAGGGGACTATGTTTTGTTTGATTTCTAGCTTCGCTAAATCTACGTTTAGCGAAATACAGGGAATACTTTTAGCTTTTGGAATCTTTACAGGCATCGTGCGATGCAACTTGCCGCAAGCCATACAATTCATCCAGAACTCGCATACCTGTTGGTGTAAATTCATTTCTTACAAAAAAGCAAACAGCGAATGCTCATTCCAAGCGTTTTCTTGGTAGTGCATCCGCTGCATGTTTAGAAATCCTTGTGAATCTGCTTTTTCAGAAGTTCAGTATTTAGGAGCAGCCCATGGATTGCGTAACGATACGATAGAATCTTTTCGCTGTCATAGGTTCCGAATACATCCTGTGCATAAACAACTCTATTCAGCTGGCTTACTTCATCCTCGGTCAAGTACAACGAGACCTGTTTGTTTTTCGTTAACTTTGTTCCTCGTCTACCTTCGTTGGTCGGCATGAAGGATATGATTTCATCAATCTCTGGTAAGAGATAGTACGATTCATCCAGACCTCCGGTAGCTACCAGCTCGTCGTATTCAGCAGAACCTTTAGAGATAATGTACTTCTCCCCTACTCTGCTGACCTTTTGAAGTTCACTTCTAACCAATCGGTTTGTCAGCGTTCCCAAGCGACTTCCTTCGTACCACGCCCGAACTTCAAGTATTTCCGCAAAGTCTGAACGGAACCGCACTGAAATCGTGCTTTTTTCACTATTCATAATTATGGAGCAGGACACCCCATCTATAGCCGTAAGGCTTAGGTGGGGAGGAATGCGTTTATTAGAAAGGACTAAGATACAGCATTTCCTGCTTACCTCCTTTCAATATTTAGATGATTTGTATCCATGCTCCCGCATGGCAAACAACTTGAACTTTGGAAATTGCTACGGACTTGCTTTTCCCATTAGCAGGAATCAAAAGTCTTGTGCCTTTATTATGGCACCCGCTTGTAATGTATGTTTTACCTTCGAGACGCACAGTGTCGTATGGCTGAATTGCATAGCGCT
>UMGH01004808.1_pt1 | contig 12377 bp, 10 predicted proteins | sample 1965231 | NCBI WGS metagenome assembly UMGH01 (sample SAMEA4836068, study PRJEB28245) | human gut metagenome | biome: gut microbiome; material: fecal sample | place: Denmark | collected 2008 | reverse complement strand
AGGCCTCGCTCCCCCCGTCGAAACCTTTACGCCCCCATAAAACACACCTTGCGGTGTGGGTAAGCTTTGAAGTTTCCGGGCAGGAATGCTGCCTGAAATCAATAGTAAACGCCGTTGGATTTAACGGCCCGGTCGATGGAGCGCTTGGCATCGCGCTTGGCGGCATCTGCACGCTTGTCGTAGAGCTTTTTGCCCTTGCACAGGCCCAGCTCCATTTTGACGCGGCCATGCTTGAAGTAGAGCGAAAGCGGCACAAGGGTGTAGCCCTGCAGCTTGCACTGCTGGTGCAGCCGCCGGATCTCGTTCTTGTGGGCCAGCAGCCGCCGCACCCGCATGGGGTCCTGATTGAAGATGTTGCCGTGGTCGTAGGGGGTGATGTGCATTCCCTTGACCAGCAGCTCGCCGTCCTCAATATCGACCCAGCTGTCTTTCAGGTTCACGCCGCCGGCACGCAGACTCTTGACCTCGGTGCCTTTCAGCTCAACGCCGGTCTCCAGCGCTTCCAGAACGAAATACTCGTGGCGCGCTTCCCGGTTTGTGGCAATCGTCTTGGTTGCCGGACGCTCTTTGGTCGGTGCCATTCCGCGCGCCTCCTCTCTCGTTTTGGTATCGTTACGTTAGTATATCATATTTTTGTGGATTTTCAAGGCCGCTTTTTGAAAAAACTGTAAATCTTTTCCGCAAAAAGCGCCTTACAGCTTTTTATAACCCGCCGGTTCGTCCGCTGTACACCGCCGCTCCATCAGGTAGGTGTCCAGCCAGCGGCCGTGGCAGTCCCGGGCAATGCGCTCCCGGCGGCCCACCACGCGGAAACCGCATTTCAGGTGCAGGCCCCGGGAGGGGGCGTTGTCCTGCAGCACCGTGGACTGCAGCGTCCAGTACCCGGCCTGTTCGGCCTCACGGCAGAGCGCCGTGAGCAGGTGATAGCCCAGCCCCTTGCCCCGGAATTTCTCCCCGACATAGATGCTCACCTCGGCCACGCCGCGGTAGCACCAGCGGGGGTCTACCCGATGCAGGGCTGCCCAGCCGGCCACGACCCCATCGTCCAGCACCACCAGGCGGCATTCCCGGGTATGGGATGCGTCCCAGGCGGTGTAGGGCGGGCAGTTGGTCTGGAAGGTGGCGTGCTCGGTGGCAATGCCCTCCAGATATATTTTGGACACGGCAGTCCAATCCTCCGGCATCATGGGCCGGACTGTGATCTCACTCATATTCCTATCCTGACCGGAGCCGCAATGCTCCGGTTTCCCCTCATTGCGTGTGCAATATCTTTTTTCAGTATAGCAGAATCTGCCGCAAATCACAATGGAAACCTGTTCACCTCAGGCCGGGCAGAGTGTCCGGAATCTGAATACCCGGCCCCCCGGAAGCGTGGAGATCACAACGCATGGATTTTGCGGACAGATTTGTTTTGACAATACCGGTGGGTGTGATACAATAGAACAAAAACCAACCGGTGTCGCCTGTGCAGCCTCATATTATAGTCCTCTGTACGGGAAAATGCAATCAGGGCGGTGCCGGGGGAAGGAACGGAACATGAAACAGGCAAAACGAATCGTTGCGATGGTGCTGTGTCTGCTGGCTCTGCTGGCCCTGCCCGCCGGTGCCGTGATGGAAAAGGGAGAGCCCAACATCACGGCCCAGACCACCATGAAGGAAGTGCGCAACAACCCGGGCATCAAGAACTCCGGCTTCTACACCTATTCGCAGGATAAGGACTGCCCGCCGGGTCAGGCCCTGTGGGAGATGACCACTGTGGAGGGCTACACCAACGAGTATGTGGCCGAAGGCTGCGCCAAGGGGCTGAATCTGGTTATTGAGAACTACAACAATGGCGTTCAGGTCACCCACTCGTTCTACACGGATGCGGAAAAGGCGGCAGACCGCACCAAAAACAACACCGGCCTGTTCTATTTCCCGGCCAAGACCGAAAATGCCAAGTTTGCGCTGATCCTGGCCGGCAGCGGTGCCAATGAGAGCGCCGAGCTGGAGGAGGGGGCCTGCACGGCCTGGCAGCTGCATGAACTGGGCTATGCCGCCTTTATTCTGCGGTATCGCGTCTGGACGGATGCTTCCGATGACGCTCCGCTGGAGGACATCGGCCGGGCCATGCAGTACATTGAGGAACACGCTGCGGAGTTTGGCATCCAGCCGGAGCAGTACGCCATCGTGGGATATTCCATGGGCGGCCACCTGACGGGTCTGTTCGGCACGGAATCGGTGGGGTATAAGCATTACAATGTGCCCAAGCCTGCCGCCCTGCTGCTGGGCTACCCCATCAACGATATGACCTACATCAAGCCCATCTACCATGTCATCCAGGATATCGGTGCATACGGCCCCAAATACTATACCCGGAACCTTTCGGATGAGATCACGCCGGACTACCCCGCCACCTACCACTGGCACGGTGTGAATGACACGCTGCTGAAAGAGCTGGTCTACTGGCGGCAGGGACCGCAGCTGGAAGCTGCCCTGCAGGCCAATCACGTCAAGCATGTTTACCGGGTGTTCAACAATGCACCTCACGTCTGCGGCATCGGCACCGGAACAGATGCGGAGAACTGGCTGGTGGAAGCCACTGCTTTCTGGGAAGAGCAGTGCGCCTGAGAGAAAGGATGAAACAGGATGAAAGATCTGAACGAAGCATTTGTGCATCTGAACGTCGGTCTGCCCGATGATGTGGAGCGGCTGAAGGCCGCAGGCTATTACAAAGAGGCTATGGCGCGGATCGATGAATATCTGGCCGAGGACTGGACGGAGACCCAGAACAGCCCCCGCAGTCAGGGGTTGGAAATGCCGGAGTACGAGCAACCCGCCAACCCTGTGCCCCACGGCGTGGACGCGCTGCGGGATGCCCTGCTGGTGCAGAAGGAGATCATGTGCCGTCTGCCGCAGGAATACTGCTGGAACGAGGCACAGGCCGTGGCCCGGATGCAGGGCCTTGTGCGGGATTTCACGGTGGAGGAGTTCCGCCAGCTGGTGCATGAGGGCCGGGTGGACTGGCGGTTCGTGGAAGGGGAGAAGCACTACCTTGACCGCTTTGCCGAGACGCTGATCGCCACCCACGCCGACCTTGCCGCCCGTCAGCTCGACCCGCCCGCTCCGGCCGCGCTGGCCCGGGAGCGCCGCCGCCGCATCCATGACCAGATGGAGCGGGAAGGGCAGGCCAGTGCCCGCATCACGCTGAAGACCAGCGTGGGAATGTCGGATGAGGCCTTTGCCGCCGCTCTGACCAAGGCAAAGGCAGAGGGCCGGAAGAGCGTACACGTCCGCGCCTGGCTGCCCATCCCGGCGGAATGCCTGGCCCAGAGCGAGATCGAGCTGCAGCACTTTACTGAGCAGCCGGGCCGCATCGCCGATGCAAACGCCCCCCAGCGCACCGTCTGCTGGGAGGCTGACCTGACCGAAAACCGCCGCTTCGGGGTGCAGTACCGTTACAAGACAACGGCAGTCTATGCTGACCCGCTGGACTTTGTGCCTGCACCGGAACAGCCGACCTTTGATACGGAGGAGCAGGCCCCGCATATCGTGTTCACACCCTATCTGCGGGCGCTGGCCGCGCAGCTGACCGAAGGGATCACCGACCCGGCGGAAAAGGCAAAGCGCATCTATGATTACGTTACCCTGAACGTGCGGTATCACTATCAGCCCGCCTACTTTGTGCAGGACTGCCTGCCCGACCGCTGCGCACGGAACCGGCGCGGTGACTGCGGCATTATGGCCCTGACCTTCATCACCCTCTGCCGTCTGGTGGGAATTCCGGCCCGCTGGCAGAGCGGCCTGTCGGTGTCGCCCACCGGCGTGGGCTGCCACGACTGGGCCATGTTCTACATTGCTCCCAAGGGCTGGATGTATGCCGACTGCTCCTTTGGTGCCTCCATGGCACGGCAGGGCGAGGAAGAGCTGCGCCGCCACTACTTCGGCAGCCTGGACACCGGGCGCATGGTGGCAAACCGCGCCTTTGAGGCACCCTTTGACCCGCCGATGTACGGGTTCCGCTCCGACCCCTATGATAACCAGTCGGGCGAGTGCGAGGTGGACGGCGTGGGCCTTTATGGCGATGCGCTGGATACCCGGAAAGAATTGGTCGATTTCGAGGACTTATAATCAATGGAATTTTTAGCTGGATTGTACACCCTGCTGCTGGTCACCATCTGCCTGCTGCTGGCAGTGGTGCTCTGGAAACTGAACAAGCCCCGGAACGGGGGAGACTACGAGGAGCTCAAGCGCTGGATGCAGCAGCAGCTCGATGCACAGGCAAAAGACTTTGCGGCCAGACAGGCGGCAATGGCGGAGCAGAATTACACCGCCATCCGCAGCGTCAGTGAGACGCTGCAGACCTCAGTACAGAGCATGAGCGCCACGCTGGCACAGGGCCAAAGCGGCCAGCAGCAGATCCTGACCCAGCGGCTCCAGAGTCTGGAGGCCGCCAACACCCAGAAGCTGGAAGAGCTGCGCAAGACCCTTGCGGAAAACATGACCGCCCTGCAGGCCGAGAACGCAAAAAAGCTGGATGAGATCCGCCACACCGTGGATGAGCAACTGCAGGATGCCCTGCAGAAGCGGGTGACCGAGAGCTTCAAGGCCGTGAACGACCAGCTGGAACAGGTGTACAAGGGGCTGGGCGAGATGCAGAACCTTGCCGCCGATGTGGGCGGGCTGAAGCAGGTGCTCTCGGGCGTTAAGACCCGCGGCATTCTGGGTGAGATCCAGCTGGGGGCCATTCTGGAAGAGATCCTGGCCCCGGAGCAGTACGAGACCAATGTGGCCACCATTCCGGGCAGCACCCAGCGGGTGGAATACGCCATCAGGATGCCGGGTGCGGACGGCGGCACGGTCTGGCTGCCCATCGACTCCAAATTCCCCGGCGATACCTACGCGCACTTACAGGATGCCCAGGCCTCCGGCGATGCGCAGGCGGTGGAGAATGCCCGCCATGCGCTGGAGCTGGTGCTGCGGAGCGAGGCAAAGGATATCCGGGAAAAGTATGTGGAGCCGCCCTACACCACGACCTTTGGCATCCTCTTCCTGCCTTTTGAAGGATTGTACGCCGAGGTGGTGAACGCCGGTCTGCTGGAGGTGCTGCAGCGGGATTATCAGGTGAACATTGCAGGCCCCAGCACCATGGCGGCTCTGCTCAACAGCCTGCAGATGGGCTTCAAGACCCTTGCCATCCAGAAGCGCTCCGGCGAGGTCTGGCAGCTGTTGGGTGCCGTTAAGACGGAGTTCGACAAGTTCGGGCAGGGGCTCTCCAAGATGCAGCAGCGCCTGCGCCAGACCGATGAAGAGCTGGACAACCTCATTGGTGTCCGCAGCCGGGCCATCAGCCGCAAGCTCCGCAGTGTCCAGAGCCTGGATGATGCCAGCGCAGCAGCCCTGCTGGAGCTGGACACCGAGCCCGGCCGGCCGGTGGCAGCAAGACTGCCGGAGGAGCTTGAATAATCTTTAACAATGTGCTATACTAGGAACCGCTATTAGTATTATGCTGCCACTTTTCCGGCACAGCAATATGGATAGAGAGGATGTCTGCTATGAGCGTGAAAAAGATCAGCGAAGCCATTCTGGGCGTGGGTGTGGACGATACCACCATTGACCTGTTCGAGAGCCAGTACCCGGTGCCCACCGGCGTGAGCTACAATTCCTATGTCATTCTGGACGAAAAGACCGCCATTCTGGATACGGTGGACAACCGTGCCACGGAGCCCTGGCTTGCCAACCTGACCGAGGCACTGGCCGGACGCAAGCCGGATTACCTGGTGGTCAGCCACATGGAGCCTGACCACGGTGCCAACATCGCCAGACTGGCCGCCCTCTACCCGGAAATGCAGGTGGTGGGCAACGCCAAAACTTTCCTGTATATGGATCAGTTCTTTGGGGCGGATGCCGTTGCCAAGGAGCGCCGCGTGGTGGTGAAGGACGGCGAGAGCCTGAGCCTGGGTACCCACACCCTGACCTTTGTGCTTGCCCCCATGGTGCACTGGCCTGAGGTCATGGTGAGCTATGAGAGCAGTGAAAAGGTGCTCTTCTCTGCGGACGGCTTTGGCCGGTTTGGTGCAGTGGCCAGGTTTGACGAAAACGCCGACTGGGCCAGCGAGGCCCGCCGCTACTACCTGAACATCGTGGGCAAGTACGGTCCGCAGGTGCAGGCTCTGCTGAAAAAGGCCGCCGCGCTGGATATCGCCACCATCTGCCCCCTGCACGGCCCTGTGCTGACCGGCGATCTGAGCAAGTACCTGAACTACTATGACCTGTGGTCCAGCTACAAGGCTGAGGAGCCGGAGAAGATCCTGGTGGCCAGCGCTTCCATCCACGGCCACACCAAGGCCGCCGCCCACACCATGGCTGAGAAGCTGCGCGCCAAGGGTGCCAAGGTGGTGGAGATGGATCTGACCCGCACCGATGTCTCCTATGCCGTCACTGAGGCCTTCCGCTGCGGCCGGATCGTGCTGGCCTGCGCCACCTACGATGGCTTCCTCTTCCCGCCGATGGAGAATCTGCTGACCCACCTCAAGACCAAGAACTTCCAGGGCCGCACCGTTGGCCTGATGGAGAACGGCACCTGGGCCCCCATGGCTGCAAAGCTGATGCGTGCCGAGCTGGACGGCATGAAGAACATCACCGTCTGTGATGCCGTTGTGACCATCCGCTCTGCTGCCAATGCCGCCGCTGAGGCACAGATGGATGCGCTGGCTGACGAGCTGCTGGCAAAGTAACGAATCGACCCCATAAAAACGAACGAACGCCTGCCGAGTGAGAAAAGCCCGGCAGGCGTTCGTTTTGCTTATGCGGGAGGTATAGCAGAGTAGCATCTTCGCACGGGGGTAGGCGGCAAAGTCTTTTTTGTGTGGAGTTCGCCTTTCTTTGTCAGAACAAATCGTACTGCTTCATAGTTTCAGCTTTTCGGGAATCATGCTTCTCGTAGTAGCCGATCAGGGTACCGTCCTCGTCCCGCAGGGCAACCATGTAGACATCACGGACATGCTTTGGATTGTAGTAGGTATAGACGATGTTATGGCCTGCATCAGCGGCAAACCAGTCCACCACCTTGCGGATGGCTTCCACCGAATGGGGGTTGTGGCAGGCCAGAAGGCTTTTGCCCAGCAGGGCGGCTCCGCCGTATTTGCCGTAATCCACCACAGCGGCAGAATTCATGTAAATGATGATGTGGTTCAGATCGCAGATGACCACCGATTCGCGGTCCTGGTCGATGATGCTTTTGAAATAGGCGTTCAGGTCTGCCATGATGTTGCTCCTTCTTTATTCTTATCCAGCGCGTCGAACTGTTTGATGATCTGGGGGTCTTTCAGCTTGATGACCTTGCCGGTGAGGTAGTGCAGGGTGTTCTCCTCCGGGATATCCAGGAAGCTGATGCGGACGGCGCAGAGAGCCTGCGTCCGGGTGCCGGTGCGCTCGTTCATCTTGCGGTTGCCGTATTTGATATCTCCCAGCACCGGCTTGCCCAGATAGGCCAGATGCGCGCGGATCTGGTGGGTGCGGCCCGTGACCAGGCCGATCCTGCACAGGGCAAAAGGCCCGGCAGTGCGCAGCACGTCCACATCGGTGATGATCTGCTTACGGCGCTCATCCTGAGATTGGTGGGCATGGATGCTGACCTTGTTGTTCTTTTCGTCGTGCTCCCACCAGGCCGTGAACCGCCCGCTCTGGGGGATGCCCACGGTGATGGTGTAGTATTCCTTTTTGAGCAGATCGGTGCGGATGATCTCGTTCATGTCCCGCAGGGCGGCGTAGCTCTTGGCAGCGATGACAAGGCCCTCGGTGCCGCGGTCCAGCCGGTTGCAGATGCCGGGTTTGAAGCGATTCTCGCCGCCCGCATCGTACTCGCCCTTCTGGGCCAGATACTGGGTGAATGCGTCCACAAGGTTGGCATCGCCAGTGCGGTCGCTGTGGCAGAGCAGGTGGGTGGGCTTGTACAGCACGGCAATGTTCTCGTCCTCATAGATGACGGTCACCCTGGGCTGGTTCTGCTGCTTTTTGGGGGCAGGCTTGCGGGCCGCAGGCTTTGCGCCCTCGGGCGGGAAGAATTCATCGTTGATGTACAGCTCAATGAGGTCGCCCGCCTTGAGCCGATCCTCGGGGGCGCCCTTTTTGCCGTTGACCTTGACCCGCTTGTTGCGGAAGCTCTTGTACAGCAGGCTGGTGGGGAGATCGCGCGTCACGCTCTGGACAAAGCGGGAAAGCCGCACGCCCTCGTCGTTTGCGGTGGCAGTAAATTGTTTCATAAAATCGTTCCTTTTATTGGATGAAAGACAAGCCCTCTCCGTCTTTGCTTCGCAAATCCACCTCTCCTGATAGGAGAGGCAAGACACGTTTCTTGGCTCCCCTATCAGGGGAGCTGGCGCAAAGCGCCTGAGAGGTTTTCTCTATAATAAACCACCCTTTCTTTGAAGTCAACGCAGAATATTTCCTGTGCCCCCTTGTGTTTTGCTGAAAAAACGGTACTATTAGAGTAATAACGCAAAAGGAGAACGACCATGGCGAAGGAAAGCAGCCCGCATACGGGGCACCGCCAGCGGATGCGCGCCCGGGTAGAGCAGTACGGACTGGAAAGTCTGGAACCCCACGAAGCGCTGGAATATGTCCTTTACATCACCAACACCCGCAAGGACACCAACGGCCTTGCCCATGTCCTCATGGACCGGTTCGGAGACTTTGCCGGGGTGCTGGATGCTTCCGAGGAGGATCTGCTGACGGTGGAGGGGGTAGGCCCCTCTACCGCCCGGATGCTGCATCTTTTGCCGCAGGTCGGCAGATACTATACCCAGTGTGCGGTCAACGGCAAAAAATGCATGAAGACCACCGACCAGCTGGTCGAATACCTGATGGCACAGTTTGCCGGGACTGTGCAGGAACGCGCCCTGCTGGCTGCGCTGGATGGCCGCAGCCGCATCAAGGGGCTGTTCTGGCTGCGGGACGGCACCAGCGACCGGGTGAGTCTGGAGATCAAGGATGTGGTGGCGGCAGCCCTCAAGGGCGGTACCGACAGTGTGGTGCTCTGCCATAACCACCCCAACGGCGTGGCCCTGCCCTCACGGGAGGATCTGATGGCCACCGAGAATATCGTCCGGGCGCTGGGGCTGGTCAAGGTGCATCTGCGGGATCACATCATCCTGACCGAGAGCGAATATTTCTCCATGCGGGAGGCCAACCGCCTGCCGTTCTACGATTTCCAGACCGGGGAGATGCTCAGGCCGTATTGATATTATAAAATAATTGTGTTATAATCAACATGAAAAGCACAACTATTTGTAGTTCTATCTGAGAACAGAAAGGAGAACCGAGACATGGCCGATGAACAGTTCCATCTCGTCTCCAACTATGCCCCCACGGGTGACCAGCCCCAGGCCATTGAGCAGCTGGTAGAGGGCGTTGAGCGGGGTGACCGCTGCCAGACCCTGCTGGGTGTGACCGGCAGCGGCAAGACCTTTACCATGGCCAACGTGATCGCCCGGTGCAACCGCCCCACGCTGGTGCTGGCCCATAATAAGACGCTGGCGGCCCAGCTCTGCACCGAGTTCCGCTCGTTCTTCCCGGACAATGCGGTGGAGTATTTTGTTTCCTACTACGATTACTACCAGCCCGAAGCCTACATCCCCAGCACCGATACCTACATTGAAAAGGACAGCGCCATCAACGATGAGATCGACCGCCTGCGCCATTCGGCCACGGCGGCGCTTTCGGAGCGGCGGGATGTCATCATTGTGGCATCGGTGTCCTGTATCTACTCTCTGGGTGACCCCATCGATTACCGCAGCATGGTCATCAGCCTGCGGCCCGGGATGCAGATGGAGCGGGATGACCTGTGCAAAAAGCTGGTCACCCTGCAATATGAGCGGAACGACATCAATTTTATCCGCAATAAGTTCCGCGTTCACGGCGACACGGTGGATATCTATCTGGCCTACATGAGCGACCTTGCCATCCGGGTGGAGTTCTTCGGGGATGAGATCGACCGCATCACGGAATTCAACCCCGTTACCGGCACCCGGCAGAACGTGGTGAAGCATGTGGCCATCTTCCCGGCCAGCCACTACATCGTCAGTGCCGATAAAAAGGCAGCGGCCATTGAAAAGATTCGCGCCGAGTGTGACGAGCAGGTGAAGAAGTTTACCGCAGAGGGCAAGCTCATTGAGGCCCAGCGCATCCAGCAGCGAACGAACTACGACATCGAGATGCTGACCGAGGTGGGGATCTGCAAGGGCATCGAGAACTACTCGGCGGTGCTGTCGGGCCGTGCGCCGGGCAGTATGCCCACCACCCTGCTGGATTATTTCCCGGAGGATTTTCTGCTTTTTGTGGATGAGAGCCATGTGACCCTGCCGCAGGTGCGTGCTATGTACGGCGGCGACTATGCCCGCAAAAAGACGCTGGTGGAATATGGTTTCCGTCTGCCGTCGGCCTTTGACAACCGCCCCCTCAAGTTTGAGGAGGTGGAAAGCAAGCTGAACCAGATGGTGTTCGTCTCGGCCACGCCGGGCGAGTACGAGCGCCGGAACAGCACCCGGATCGCGCAGCAGGTCATCCGGCCCACCGGCCTGCTGGACCCGCTGATCTCGGTGCGGCCTGTGGAGGGGCAGGTGACTGACCTGCTGGGCGAGATCAACGCCCGCACGGCGAAGAACGAGCGTGTTCTTGTGACCACCCTGACCAAGAAGATGGCCGAGGACCTGACCGATTTCTTGACCGAGCAGGGCATCAAGGTCAAATATATGCACCACGAGGTGGATACCTTTGAACGGATGGAGATCATCAAAGATCTGCGCCTGGGCTCCATCGATGTGGTGGTGGGCATCAACCTTCTGCGTGAGGGTCTGGATCTGCCCGAGGTCAGCCTTGTAGCAATCCTGGATGCTGACAAGGAAGGCTTCCTGCGCAGTGAGACCAGCCTCATCCAGACCATTGGCCGCGCGGCCCGCAACGCCGAGGGTCTGGTCATTATGTACGCCGATGAGGTGACAGACAGCATGGAACGCGCCATCACCGAGACCGAGCGCCGCCGTGCCATCCAGATGGCCTACAATGAAGAACACGGCATCGTGCCTAAGACCATCGTCAAGGCCATTGCGGACAGCATTGAGATCAGCGATAAGGCGGAGAACGCAAAGCGGAATACCCGCCGCATGGGCAAACTGGAGCGGGAAGCTGCCATCGAGCGCCTGACCCGGGAGATGAAGGAGGCTGCCAAGCTGCTGGAATTTGAGCATGCGGCCTTCCTGCGTGACCAGATCGACCGCCTGCGCCGGGGCGAGAACCCCACCGTGGACTCGGATGCCGAGACCGAGCGCAGGCAGAACCATGCACAGACACAGAGAAGAGGGAGAAAGTACCTTGGCAAACGATAAGATCGTCATCAAAGGCGCACGGGAGCACAACCTGAAGAATATTGATCTGACCCTCCCGCGCGAGAAATTCATTGTTATGACCGGCCTGTCCGGTTCCGGCAAGTCGAGCCTTGCCTTCGATACCATTTATGCCGACGGCCAGCGCCGCTATGTGGAGAGCCTTTCCAGCTACGCCCGGATGTTCCTGGGCCGGATGGACAAGCCCGATGTGGATGAGATCACCGGCCTGTCGCCGGCCATTTCCATTGACCAGAAGACCACCAGTCACAACCCCCGCTCTACCGTGGGCACCGTGACCGAGATCTACGATTACCTGCGCCTGCTGTATGCCCGGGTGGGCGTGCCCCACTGCCCGGTGTGCGGCCGTGTCATCAGCCAGCAGACCGTGGATGAGATGGTGGATGCCGTGCTCAAGCTGGAGGACGGCACTAAATTCCAGGTGCTGGCTCCTGTGGTACGTCAGCGCAAGGGCACGCAGCAGAAGGAGCTGGATGCCGCCCGGCGGGGCGGCTACTCCCGTGTGAGGATCGATGGCAATCTGTATGACCTGGACGAAGAGATCACGCTGGAAAAGAACATCAAGCACACGGTGGAGATCGTGGTGGACCGTCTTGCCATGCGCAAGGGCATCCGGGGCCGTCTGGCGGATTCGCTGGAAACTGCGCTGGCTCTGACCGGCGGCATCGCTGAGATCGATGTCATCGGTGGGGAGTGCATGACCTTCAGCCAGAACTTTGCCTGCCCGGAGCACGGCATCTCCATCGGGGACCTGTCGCCCCGGCTCTTCTCCTTCAACAACCCCCAGGGTGCCTGTGAGAAGTGCACGGGCCTTGGTACGTTTATGCGGGTGGACGAGGAGCGCATCCTGCCCAATAAGAACCTGTCCATCCGGCAGGGGGCCATCAAGGCCAGCGGCTGGTACTACGCCGAGGGCTCTGTCAGCGAAATGTACTACCTTGGTCTGGGTAAAAAATACGGCTTTACGCTGGACACGCCCATCAAGGATATGAGCAC
>UMGH01050562.1_pt1 | contig 12418 bp, 10 predicted proteins | sample 1965231 | NCBI WGS metagenome assembly UMGH01 (sample SAMEA4836068, study PRJEB28245) | human gut metagenome | biome: gut microbiome; material: fecal sample | place: Denmark | collected 2008 | reverse complement strand
TGAATAAGCAACTTTTTTACCACCTAAATTGACGAAGAACCTAAAATTTGGAGATAGATTTAAAATTATGTAACTTTGCAGCCGAAAAGGCTTCCCTGCTGGGGGCATGCCCCCAGCAGGGAGTGGGAATGAAAGTTAAGAACAAGCCTTGACACAGTTTAAATTACACCCCCTTTTTGATGACAAACAAAATTCATAGCGAACCTGTTGGCGGAATTAATTTTCTCGTCTTTTCCCCCACCACCCATCGCTCACATCTTTGTCCCCAAACAAGATATGAGCGATTTTTCTATACGTCCCAACATCCGTTGCACCATACATGACACAAAAAGTATCCACCTTCACTCCCTAAATAAATGAAGTCTTCAATGATAAGCACTACATTGCCCCATCATCATCAATAATTCACATATAACAATCTAAAAAAATCATTTTATTAATATCACATACCATATAAACATTTTCATGAAAGCACCTATTTTTTTACAAACTTATCAACATATTTTATATATCTTTGCATTTAAACTATAAAACTCATCATTATGAAGAAACTACTTTTCACCTTATTTCTATCTCTCCTGACACTCACCATGTCAGCACAGATTCAGCGTACATTTCTTGGCAATACCTTAGGCGAATCAACCTACGCACAAGTTAAAGCCAACATGGCAAAAAAAGGATATGAAATTTCCAATTCCGGAAATAAAGATTGGGCAATCTTTTATAATGTCAATTTTGCTGGCTACAATTGTGAACAAGCTTATTTCTACTTTTCTAATGACAAATTTTGTTTTGTTTCTTTTATCTTGCAAGAATCATATTTGCAAGATAATTTAAAAGAGACATTCAATTTATTAAGAAAAAAACTTATGGACAAGTATTATATGTATAATACCGTTAATGAAGAAAACTCGGTTTCTTTTAAAGACCTAAAAACGCTTAACAGCTTAAATATTAAAAATTTAGATGACTCAGGAAAATACTGCCTGTATATAGGATACTCAGATAATGAAATTTTGAATAGTATCAACAAGCAAAATTCTGACGAACTTTAAAATTTATCTTTATGGAAACAAATTCTCTTATAACATATGGTAGTGTAGCTTTTATCGTTTTAGCAATTATATATTCTAACAACTATATAAGCAAGAAAGAAGACGAGAGGACGTTAAACGAACACAGAAAAATTATAGAATCGCTACCGACTATTATCTCAACACTCGGTGTGCTGGGAACATTTGCAGGTATCACATGGGGACTGTATAATTTTAATACGTCCAACATCAACGAAAGTATTCCGACTCTTTTGGAAGGTCTGAAAACTGCATTCTTTACTTCCCTTGCAGGAATGGTCGGTTCTATGTTCTTATCTTACAGAATTAATAATCTTTTCGATGAAAAAGAAAAGGGTGTATCTGACATCAACCAAGCTGCAGCTCAAATTTGTAGTACTTTTAATAATCAAAGCAATGCGTCTATAACAACACTTCGATCAATTTCCCAAAATATCCAACAGCAGACACAAGCACAGAATACATTTTATAGTAACGTAACTACAAATATACAAAATATAAATTCAGCTATTATCACTATAATTGCTGATATAAAATCTCTAAAACAAGACGTTACTACAATAAAAAACTGTTCTTCTAATCAGAATATCAACATTGCTTCTATTGCAGATGAACTTGCTAAGGTTAAAGCATCCATTATAGATATTAATGAAAATGCGAATGCTTTACTTGTTTCAGAACAAGACAAATCTAAAACTTTAGATTCTCTTGATAAAAATATAAAAGCTGTTACCGAGAATACTAAAGTCCTCCCGAAAATCAAGGATGGTATTAATTCCATTTTGGAAGATACTAATGGAATTAAGGAAAAATCAAACAATCAAGAGTTGACTCTTTCTTCTATATCTTCTACTATTGAGGATTCATTGCTCGAAACTCGCTCTACTGGTTCGTTGCTAGAAAATATGAGCCAGGCTTTGGCTACTCAGTTCGTAGATACAAACTCGTCTCTTAAATCTATGGAAACGAACGTTGGAGAACTTCTTGAAGCTACCACTTCTCTATACACAACTACTGAAGATATGAATACGGAGGTTCATACATTCAGTCAAATAATGCGTTCTTCTATTGATGACACGAACACTCTTCTAACCAAGAAATTTGACGAATTCTCTGATCTGCTGAAAAAGAGCAATACCGAATCTCTTGTCAAAGTCATGGAGGGTGTTACCAGAGAATTCCAGAAGCAGATGCATGACCTTATTTCAAGACTTATACAACAGAACTTTGAGCAACTCAACCAAAGCGTTCAGCAACTTAATACTTGGCAAGTTGAAAACAAGCAGATGATTTCTCAGCTTACCGCTCAATATAAGGCTATGGCTGACAATTTTGAGCGCAACGCCAATACTTTGACTTCTGTTTCTAACGATACTAAAAATCTTGTTTCTGACGGTGGCAAGCTGAAGCAGCTTATCAATTCTCTTAATCAGGTTATTGTTGAGGATAAGAAGTTTGAAACTATGACGAAGCAACTGCTTGATACCGCTAACCTTACTAAAGGAAATATGGCTGAATTTGAGCAGTCAACAAACAAACTTAATGAATGGGTACGTAAAAACCGTGGATTCGTTGAGCAAGTGCAAATGCTTATCAACAAGCTGGAGGAACTTAATAAATTACGTGACTACTCTCAGGACTTCTGGAAAGATACAAAGAGAGGCATGGAAGACGGCGTAAATATCATCAAACAGGGTTCTAAAGCTCTTGATGCTCAGCTTACGGATTTGGACGCTAAATTCTATATGCGTCTCAGCTCTACTCTTTCGGAACTCGACAAGTGTATTCAGGCTATGGTTAACAGCAAAGACAACAGGAGGTAATTATGGCAAAACAAAATGTTTGGCTTTCGGTTTCTGACCTTATGACGGGATTGATGATTATCTTTCTCTTCATATCTATTGCATATATCTCTAAGGTTCAAGACAACCAGGAGGTTTTGAGTGATTATGTGGAAACGAAAACAAGATTACATGATAAACTCGTAGATAGATTTGCTGAGGACACTAAGAGATGGCAAATGGATATTGGTAGAGACCTTTCGATGAAATTTAAAAATCCTACCGTTCTTTTTGAATCTGGAAAGGCGGAACTGACTCCGCAGTTTATGTCTATACTTGACCAGTTCTTGCCTAAGTATTTTGATATTTTAGTCCATGATTCTCTTCGCGACCAAATCGAGGAGGTTCGTATTGAGGGACATACGGACATTGTGCCTTATCCTCAGCTTGACCCGGATCCATATATCGCTAATGCAATACTGTCTCAACAGAGGGCATTAAATGTGCTGAGATATTTCAGACAAATGCCGGCTTATCAAAAATTCACCAAGGAGGAGCAAAACCGTATCGAATTCTGGCTTACTGCCAATGGCCTTTCTTACGGAAAATCTCTTGACAAGGAAGGCAACTATGCTTTTGAATCTAAAAAGCAACCGGACTTTGCTAAATCTCGCAGGGTGGAATTCCGCATCATCACTCGTGGCGACCAGGTGCTTGAAAATTTCGTCAACAAAAACAAATAGTCTATGGATAATACCGAGAAACCTATTGTCTCTTTTGAGAGATTGAAAAAAGCTCTTACTGAAAGGGGCTATGTTATCAATGATAGCCAAACACCATATATCACTGTTAAACCTGATATTTGGAATCCAAATGACGCAAAAAACGATGTCGAGTTTACTGATGACGGTATATTTGTCATTACTGAACCAGGGCACCAGATGCATCAAGTCTTCTTGTATAAAATGACTTACCATCTTGAGCGATATGGTAAACCAAGATACCATATTTGCAAGTGTACTAAGATCGATGAGTTTATTCAAAGTGGTGGATTTAATCAATACAGAAGAGCTAATACTGAAGTCGTAACTGTCAAAGATATGGATAAGGGCTACATAGAAACAGAAGTAGATTCATTGCCTCTATGCCAATACTGTATTGCAAAAATGAACGCTTTACATAAAAATGTTTCTAGACAGATGGACTCTCTTACTTTTGCAAAACTTCTTAAAGAAGCCGGAGAGGTTCAAGATGATAAGGAGGTGGAGGTCGATATCTTTGGATATACAAAAGATTGGGAACAAATCAGCCGAGCTTACAGGGAAAGCAAAGATTATACTTGTGAACGTTGTGGCATCCACATTGAAAACCCATTTGACAAACAGTTTATTCAAGTTCATCATAAGAACGGAAAGAAAACTGACAACAGACTCGACAACCTTGAATGTCTATGCATTCGCTGCCATTCTGAAGTTGACGATGTTCACCGAAAGGATTTCTCTTCTGCTGCTAATAAGATACAACTTGAAGAGTTTAACCAAAAATATCCGGAACCTGAGCCGATGAATGAAGCTTTCAATATAGACGATTATCCTTTCTGATTTTTAAATTTCTCGTCTTTTCCCCACCACCCATTCGCTCATGTCTATGCCCTAAAAAAACAAGAAATGCGTAAAGTATACTCATGATAATAGCATACAAAGTGTTCTGGAGAACTTCGCTTTAAATAATGTAGGTTTTACACAATCTAATTATGATAGTTTACAATTTAAATATATCTACCAAGAATTTCACCAATGCTTCTTAATTGAAACACTGGTGCATAAAATAACACATAAAATGTCAAGAATATGCAAAAACTAATATTATGGCTTAAACGCAATTTTACAGTTAGCATATGTGCTCTAATTGTTTCTATTATATCTGCGCTGATGGCATATAATAGATATTTGATTGAAAACGGGGGACAAATCACTCCTGTTTTGTATTCTTCAGAGGCAAACATTCCTAATAGGACGGTAATAATATGTGTAGAGGATGACACTGTAAAACTATATGGATATGAATTCTGTAGAAAATTTATGAATACGTCTAAATATGCTATGAAATATTCTAAAGCTTCATACACTATCGTATCAAATCCTTCTAATGTAGTAGATGTAAGACTTGATGTGTCAAAAAAATATGACTTTACAGAAAGTTTCTTCGACATTTCTACTGGTGAGAGATATGATAATTATGTTTGTAAATTTGGCGATTTATATCAAGATGACATAACACCGAATTTCTTAGATACAATTACATTAATTCCCCGATTAAACGCTGATGAAGATACTATGTCATTTAATGTGGAAGAGAAATTCTACTGGAACACTAATGCCCCTATTTCATTTAAAACCAAATTCTTTATTCTTAGAATGGGTAAGAAAGAATTTCCAATAGAATGGAGCGATAGTGTGATTGCTAAATTAAAAGGAATAATGAATAAAGGCGAAAATTATGAGGTGATTTTATTCCCTCACAACTATTCAATTAATGATTTAGGCAGTTCTCAATTTAGAAATATAAATATTAATAATATTGATTCTTTAAACTACATCTTTGATCATAAAGTATGGGCTAAAAACCATTTGTACCAATTTAAGAACTTACAACAAAAAAAGATAAAATGGAATAATCTAATGATTGGCTCAATTTTTCTTATTCTTATATTGTTGATCAACTTAATATGCTACAAAGAAAGAATCTCAAATTTCATTGTAATAAACTGTATGTCAATCCCTTTTTATATTATAGGATTAATATACTTTAGATCTGTTTTCTTATATTTTGATTTCTACAATGCTGTATGCGAGAAATTTCTTATGCACTTTGCACTTTATCTTTTTATGGCGGAATGTTTGGGTACTATATTTTACTTTAAAAACTTAAGGAGAATTTATAAGTATTATAGATTACTGTTTAAATTGATTGTTATTTTATATATTTTTGCAGGACTATTCTTTGCCCTATTAATAGAATAACCTGTCTTTTCCCCACCACCCATTCGCTCATATCTTTGCCCTAAAAAAGCAAGACATGAGCGATTTTTTCTATACACCCCCAACATCCGTTGCCCCCATCCCCGGCACAAACAAATCTGCCGCCTTCACTCCCAAGACGAGTGAAGTCTTCAAGGAGAAACACGACATCGCCCCCGTCATCATCAACGACAAGATGAAATACATACCGTGGGGAGGCTACAACCGTATGCCGTACAACATCATCGACCTCATCGAGTCTGACGAGACAATGAACACTTGCCAGATGTTCAACGCTGAAGTCTGCTATGGCGGTTTGATCTACGACACAGAACAAGCCACCGTACAGATACAGGCACATGTGGAGGACTTAACCACCGACAACGACCTATCGAGCTACTTCCTCGGAGTGTGCCAGGACTTCAAACACTTTGCTTTTGCCGTCAGCGTCATCTCAATCCTCTTTCTTGTCTTTGCTGTCATTGAATTGTCTCATTGGCATGAGATTGGGAATGCTGTCCTTGTACTCTTGCAATTTATAGTCGAACAACCATTTCTCACTATCAATGGTCTCGGTCTAAGCCGTCAGGGACAGTGCCACTACTTCCAAGTCAGAAAATTTGGGAACATGACCACGGTGTGAAACATTACCCGATTCATTGAAGAGATTTTCAGAGAATTGCTTGCATATCTCAAGTATTTTGACGAATTTTGTATAAAGGTTGTATATACGATGGTTTGAACTTAATGTTTTGATCACCACTAAGTTACTAAAAATCAGCGACATGTACAACTTTTTACTCATATTTATCAACTTAAATTAATTCCGCCAACGGTTAGTAATAGGCAAATAAAAAAAATAATTATGAAAAGATTTTTATTTACAGCCATATTTACCAGCATGTCATTTATAAATGTAATGACAGCTGATATAATCCCCTATTCATATTCTGAGGGAAGAGTCAATACTTTTAGTAAAGTTAATGACGATTGGATTTTTCTTGGTGAAGTAACATTGTCTAACTATTCTTCAGGCTACGAACCAATTATTGCGAAATTATATGTTAGAGAAATTGCAAGGAAACTTATCTATCGGGTAGAACATCAGGGAGTATTCTATGCCACAATATGGCACGATAACTCTAAAACATACCATGTAACAATAAACAGTAAAACATACATATGTGATGTTCCTGCAAATTATACAGAAAATGAAACGGAGAGTAGAAATTCTGCAAACTTCGTGGGTAAGTGGAGGTTTGTCGGGAAACAGGAATGGTATGTGGATATATCATTTAGTAATGGTAGATATAGTTTTTACATAAATCCTGACATGGAAAGTGAGATTATAGATGTTAAAGAGACATCAAATGGCATCGTATTTACCACTGTACAAAAGCTTGATCAACGCCCTGAGTTGAACAGAAGAGGTTTGCGGTGTTCTTATGATGAAAGAGATAACTTAGCAGACCCAGGCTATCCTACTAGCGGTAGATTTGAATACGACAGAACTGTTGTGTATTATACCACCTCCATTACTTTATCAGACAAAGCACCAGTCTGGAAACGGATAAAACAACATAATTGCTTTTATTTAGGATCAGTATTAACCTATGCTTGTACAGTTACAGATTTTAGTCTTCCAGCTTATACAGCAGAACTAACTAAATAGGGTGTCCAAAACGGTTTAAATCATCAGAAAATCTTGTTGATTTGCTTGAATCACGAGGTTTACAGATTTGTGACAGAAACAAAGCCATACAGTAGCTTGACAATATTGGTTATTACATATTGCCTGCTTATCGTTTGGGATTGCATATAAATGTATTTGGGGCAAGACTCCCGGTTATTACTGTTACTCGAAATTCTTGTGGTCATCATTCAAGAGTATGGAACAAGCAGAATGCTATTCAGCCTTCAATTCCCAATAATCCAGAAGGAGAATGGATAACACTGCCAACAGATTCCATACGTGCTTACTTCGATCTATGCATCATCAAGTACTTTCTTAATGTTATATCCCCCAATAATGATATTAGGCTGTCCAATTTGATGTTCCCAACTTTTAAAAGTTTTTATCAGCTATATTGCTGATTATAAGGAACTAAAGTTAAGTATTGCATATCAAGCACTTAGTATTTGAAAACAGCAAAAAGTGGGTACAACAAATTGTACAGCCTATAATGATATGCAATCTAAAATAACATGGTTGTTCATTCGGTTTCCCGAAATCGACTTAAAAGCTCTCGGCTTTCCGCAGGGATGGGAAATGGAACCATTATGAAGGTAATAACATGTGGAATGGCTACTGATAATTCATTCCCTTACATTGTCTTCTTTGTTTCGGTTTTATCATATTATTGGGTCGGTTCAAGCGCCCCAAATCGATACATACCTATGAGATTTTTTATGATTGAAAGTTAAATACGTTAAATCTCACGTTTTTCGTATCCACACAGAATCCACACTGCCACTTTTCTACCGTTTAGAGCGTATGATACTGATAATCAACTAATAATACCTGTTGGCGGAATTAATTTAGTGCATACTTAATTCTGCCAATGGCTTGTCGTTAATGAAGTTTACGTATTGCAGAATGGTAAGTGCACTGATTTTGCCATTGATTTTGGCATTGATTTTGGCATTGATTTTGGCAAACAAACCATTCGTTATTTTCGCATAGTTACTATAAAACAAGACCCACATATAACAGCCGCTGAAATCGCAATGCAATTGAATATGTCTTCACGAGGAGTTGAGAAGCAAATACGTAAACTTCGTGAATTAGGTAGAATAAAACGAACTGGTGGTAGATATGGAGGCTATTGGGAAATCGCAATATTAGATAAAGAATAAAACGGATATGTTATTAGGAAACAAGATAAGGTCTCTAAGAGACAAACAAGGAATATTGCAGCGTCAAGTGGCTGCATACTTAGAAATAGATACCCCTATGTTCAGTAAGATTGAACGTGGGGACAGGCGAGCAAAGAGAAGCCAAGTAATTCAAATGGCAACATACTTCAAAGCGGATGAAAAGGAAATGCTCACCCTTTGGCTTGCCGACAAGGTTTTGGATGCTTTGGAGGATGAAGATGAATTGAAACTTACAGCCATTGAAACCGCCAAATCCAAGTTAATGGATGTCAATCACTAATTTACAGCAAACAATTCGTCCTCAGGAGGAAATAAAGCAAGACTGATTTTTTGCGAGCAAAAGGAACTTTATGGTATCATTTACGCTTGATGTCGTAAAGTTCCTTTTAATTTACAGGCACTTATAAAATACATACAGGTTCAAGTGCGGATACAGGTTACAATAAGGCGCAAAGAGCGTCTGAATCTTAAGGTGGCAGAACACTGCCGCCATACGAATCCAACAATGAAATGACAACAACAAAATTCCAAATACGATGATGAAAATAACGAGGACCATCCTGACCACCACTATTCTGTGCGCTACGCTGAGTGCCGCGGCGGGAGGGAAGAAAAAAAGCGTATTCATCCCTATGGACTACTCCACTTGTGGCTACCATGCCTCTGTGGGCGGTATTCCCGACGTGAGGAATGCCGTGTTCGTGGATTGTCAATCCGACGATGCCGATGCCAGCCTCCGTCTGCAACGCGCCATCGACTACGTGTCACGACTGAAGGCTGACAAGCAGGGACACCGTGGCACGGTGCTTATCGGCGAAGGCACGTTCTATCTCGACAAACCGTTGAGAATCAGTGCATCGGGAGTGGTATTGAGAGGTATGGGAAAACGGAAGACGAAGCTCGTGAAGCGTGGCACCGACCGCGGTGCCCTCGTCTATATCGAGGGACAAAGTGCAATGACAAAAGGTGACACGATAATGGTGGCTGACCAGAAACTGGCTGCCGGAAGCCTGAACATCACGCTCTCCTCCACTGCCGGAATCAAAGTTGGCGAGAGGATAATGGTTTTCAGACCGTCTACCAAGGAATGGATAGAGAGTCTGGGATGCAACGACTTTGGTGGAGGACTCGACTACACGGGATGGAAACCTTCCGACATCGACATGAAGTGGACAAGGACTGTGGAGAGCGTAAAAGGAAACGTAATAACCCTCGATGCCCCCATCACGATGGCTATAGACCAGAAATACGGAAGGGCTATGGTCATCACCTCTTATAATAAGGGGGAGATAACGGAATGTGGCGTGGAGAACATGACGCTCGCCTCTCAGCACAACGACTGGAACCCGAAGGATGAGGACCACTGCTGGGACGGGGTGTGGATGAACAATGCCAGCGACTGCTGGGTGAGACGCACGGATTTTCTGCACTTTGCCGGTAGCGCCGTGAACCTGCAGAGGCAGACAAGGCGTATCACAGTTGAAGACTGCATAGCGAGCGAACCGGTGTCGGAAATCGGAGGCTGGCGCAGAAGGGTGTTCCTGACGAGGGGCGAACAGAATCTCTTCCAGCGCTGTGTGTCGAAGGATGGATTTCATGATTTTGCAGCCGACTTCGCGGCTCCCGGACCTAACGCCTTCGTGCAATGCGACGCCGAAGGGGCTCTCAGCTTCAGCGGCAGCGTGGGTTCATGGGCACCGGGACTACTGTTCGACGTGGTGAACATCGAGGGAGGCGACATCTCGTTCCGCAATCTCGAAAACTGGCAGATGGGAACGGGATGGAACACAGCAAACAGTATGATGTGGCAGTGTACGGCATCAACACTCTACTGCTATTCTCCTGACAAAGACAACCGTTCGAGCGCCAACGCCTGCTGGGGCACGATGACCGGCAACGGGGAATGGAGCGGCAGCAACGACGCCGTGACCCCGCGAAGCCTCTTCTACGACCAGCTGCAAAAGCGTGTGGGCGACAAAGGCAACAACGGTTATGTATATAACAGGAACATCACAGCATCGAGCAGTCCTACAATAGAGGTGGCACAGAGGCTCGCCATGGAATCGGTTACCACACCACGCGTGACGATAGAGATGTGGACTGACTCCATACCATACACCGCAAGCATCTCGGCAAACGGACTCAAGAACATCAACGACATAAAGTCAACAAACTCCCACGGCAAATCACTGAAGGGCAGCGACGAGAAAACCATCAACAAGGCTTTTGCCATTTCAAACGGAAAGATGACATACGACGGGAGACTCATCGTCGGCAACCGATATGCCATACCTTGGTGGAACGGAAGGACGAAAGACAACTTCGTGGTAAAGGGCGCCAAACCTGCCATAACGAGATTCGTGCCCGGAAGGGAGGGCACGGGATGGACAGACCGCATCGACTCTGTGGTGACATTCTTGAAAGACAACGGATATGCCATGCTCGACAACCATTACGGACTATGGTATGACCTACGCCGCATCGACCACGAAAGAGTGAAGAGAGCCGACGGCGACGTCAGCGCTCCATTCTACGAACAGCCTTTCACCCGCTGCGGCAAGGGCAGGGCGTGGGACGGACTGAGTCTGTATGACCTGACGAAACCAAACCTATGGTACTGGCAGAGGGAACGCGACTTCGCACAGGCTGCCGCCAAGGAGGGAATGCTGCTGTTCAACCAGAACTATTTCCAGCACAACATCATCGAGGCTGGCGCCCATTGGGTGGACGCTCCATGGCGACCGGTGAACAATGTGAACGGCACGAGCTTCCCAGAACCTGTACCTTTTGCCGGTGACAAGAGAGTGTTCATGGCAGAACAGTTCTACAACGAACAGGACCCTGCCTTGCGCCCACTGCATGAAGGATATATCCGCATGTGTCTCGACCAACTGAAAGACAACGGCAACGCCGTGCAGCTCATCAGCGAGGAATACACCGGACCGCTACATTTCACACGCTTCTGGCTGGAGACTATAGCGAAATGGGAAAAGGAAACGGGCAGACACCCCATGATAGCCCTCAGCTGCACTAAAGACGCACAGGACTCCATACTCGCCGACCCACAGCTCTCAAAGGTGGTAGACATCATCGACATACGCTACTGGCACTACAACACCACCGGTCTTTGGGCTCCTCCTGCCGGCAAGAACATGGCACCAAGACAGTTCATGAGAAAGATGAAAGTGGGAAAGACCGGATACAAGGAAGCATACCGGGCAGTAAGGGAATACACAAGTATATTCCCTGACAAAGCGGTAACACTATTCGCACAGCAATATCCGCAGTATGGCTGGGCTATACTGATGGCCGGCGGATCACTGCCGAACATACCGATAGACGACCAGAAATTCCTATCTGACGTTGCCAAGATGAAAGTAGTGGACAACAACCAGACTGCATCGGGGGCTTATGATATGATAGGTGACGATGGCATTGGCTATGTGGTTTACAGCCATACCGACAAACCTCTCTGTCTGACTGTCTCCACTGGGCGCTACAACATATTCTGCATAGACAAAACCAGCGGCAGCATAAGGTCTGTGGCAAAGAAAACTGCCATCAACGGAAGCTACACACTGACTGAAAGCAAGGCGGAACAGGTGTACTGGATAGAAAAGATATGAGAAAAAACATTGAAAACCGAATGACATAACGTCAGCGAAAC
>UMGH01009878.1_pt1 | contig 12514 bp, 8 predicted proteins | sample 1965231 | NCBI WGS metagenome assembly UMGH01 (sample SAMEA4836068, study PRJEB28245) | human gut metagenome | biome: gut microbiome; material: fecal sample | place: Denmark | collected 2008 | reverse complement strand
AAGCCGTTATGGCAGCCGGGGCACGGCAGGTTTTCCTTGTGGATGAGCCTGTCGCCGCCGCCCTTGGCGCAGGGCTGGATATCCGCAAACCCATGGGCTGCATGGTGATTGATATCGGCGGCGGCTCCACGGATATCGCCGTGATCAGCATGGGGGGGCGGGTGCGCGCCGCCAGCCTGCCGGTCGCCGGCAACGCTTTTGACCAGTGCATTGCCCAGTATGTTCAGGAAAAATTCAACATTGCCATCGGCCCTCTAACCGCCGAAGCGCTGAAAAAGCAGGTTGCCTGCTGCACCAAAAGCGAGTTTGAGGGCGTAATGGAGATCCGTGGTCATTCCTGGGAGACCAACCTGCCCGCCCGCCGCCTTGTCTATACGCGGGACCTGTACCTGCCCGTGCAGGAACTGGCCGCCCGCATTGCCGCCACTGCCCGCAATGTATTGGAAAGCACCCCGCCGGAACTGGCCGCTGATGTTGCCAAGAACGGCATTCTGCTGACTGGCGGCGGCTCCATGCTGCGTGGCCTGGCTGGTTATATTGCCGGGGAGCTGCATGTGGATGTTGCCATCGCACCAGACCCCATCAACTGTGTGGCACGCGGAACCGCAGCCAGCTTAACGCTGGGCCAATACCTGACAGCCGGTTTCCGCGATGCCACCCCCAGAGCGTGGCATAACCGACTGCAATCCCCAGAAGGCTTTTCCAATTAAAGCGCAGCTTTTGTGCAGGTTGTAAAAAGTGTGATTTTCTGCGGATACCTCCGCCAGCCTACTTTTCTATCCGGCAAAAGTGTGCTATACTATACAGCGTTTGCCAAAATTCCCAGCCCTGCATGGTTCCGGGCTGGTTCTGCCATATAATATAAGGACAGGTTCATTATGCCCGATACCATTACCACTGAATTTCTGGCCCTGCGGGACCGCTATATCGCTTCCTGCTTTACTAAGCTGAACCCGGTGCAGCAGCAGGCTGTGTTTACCACCGAAGGCCCGCTGCTGATCCTGGCAGGTGCAGGCTCCGGCAAAACCACCGTTCTGGTCAACCGCATTGCCAATATCATCCGTTTTGGCCGCGCCTATGGCTCCAAAGAGGTCAGCCGCCCGGTTGCGCAGAGTGATCTGGAGCAGCTGCGCACCGCCATCATGTGCGGCCAGCCGGTTCCGCAGTCCCTGATACCGCTGATGAGCGTTGCCCCGGCCCGCCCGTGGAATGTGCTGGCCATTACCTTTACCAATAAAGCCGCCGGAGAGCTGAAAGAACGCCTGAAAGCCATGCTGGGCGATACCATGGGCGGGGATGTATTTGCCTCCACTTTCCACTCTGCCTGTGTACGGATTCTGCGCCGCGATGCCGAACGCATTGGCTTCCCCAAAAGCTTTACGATTTACGATTCCGACGACCAGCAGCGTGTCATCAAGCAGATCTACAAAGAACTGATGATTGATGACAAGTTCCTGCCGGTCAAATCAGCCATCTCCCAGATCAGCGGTTACAAAGATAAACTTCTTTCCGCCAAAGATGTCGCCGCCGAAGCGCCGCGCGATACCAAGGCTGCTTTGATTTCCAAAATCTATACCGCCTATTCCAACCGGCTGCGCACGGCTGGTGCCATGGACTTTGACGATCTGATTTTCCATACCGTGCAGATGCTGAAAACCGATGCCGAAGCGCGGGAATACTACCAGCAGAAGTTCCGCTATGTCGTGGTGGACGAATACCAGGATACCAGCGTGGCCCAGTTCCACTTGGTGCGCCTGCTGGCCGGTGGTTCCAACAATGTATGCGTTGTTGGCGATGACGATCAGAGCATTTATAAGTTCCGCGGTGCTACCATTGAAAATATCCTGAACTTTGAAAAAGTTTTTGCCGGGGCCAAAACCATCCGCCTGGAGCAGAACTACCGTTCCACCTCCAACATTCTGAATGCGGCCAATAGCGTTATCAAGAACAACAACGGCCGCAAGGGCAAGACCCTGTGGACCCAGAACGGCGATGGTGACAAAGTTCACCATTATACGGCTGCTTCAGAACAGGATGAGGCCAGCCATGTGGCCGAGGTTATTGGCCAGAACCTGAAAAATGGTGCTTCCTTAAAAGACCATGCCGTTTTGTACCGCATGAATGCGCAGTCCAACCCCATCGAAACTTATTTTGCCCGTGCCGGTATCCCGTACCGCATTGTGGGTGGCCAACGCTTCTTTGACCGCAAGGAAGTCAAGGATATCAACTCTTACATGGCCGTTGTGGTCAACCCGCGGGACGACGTGCGCCTGCGCCGCATCATCAATGAACCTGCACGAAAGATTGGTGCCACTACCATTGATAAGATCGGGGAACTGGCCGCCGCCAACGGCGTGCCGATGATGGAGATCATCCGGGAGGCTTCTTCTTATCCCGCACTGGGCCGTGCCGCCAGCGCGCTGAACGCGTTTTACTCCATGTACCGTGAACTGTGTGATCTTTCCGTCACCCTTCCGTTGGATGAATTTGCCGGTGAAGTGATCCGCAAGACCGGATACGAAGCCATGCTGAAAGCGCAGAAAGAAGAGGGCGAGACCCGGCTGGAAAACTTGGGCCAGTTGATTTCTTCCGTAAAGACTTATGCGGAACAGAACGGGGAAGACGCAACCCTTTCCGGTTTCCTGGAAGAAGTTGCCCTGATTGCAGACCTTGATTCCTATGATGAAGATGCTGATTCCGTTACCCTGATGACGATGCACAGCGCCAAGGGCCTTGAATTCCCGTATGTGTTTATCATTGGTATGGAGGATGGCGTTTTCCCCGGTGACCTTGCTCGCTACAGCGAGGAAGAAATGGAAGAGGAGCGCCGCCTGTGCTATGTCGGTATTACCCGCGCCAAGAAAGAGCTGTATCTTTCTTCCTCCCGCAGCCGTATGATTTTCGGCCAGACGCGCCGCAACCCGCCTTCCTGCTTTTTGGATGAGATTGACCCCAATGTGATGGACGAAACCGAAAGCCCAGAGCTTGCTTACAGCGGCGGTTTTGGCGCCGGGTACGGCAGCTACAGCACCAATGTTCCCGGCGGGCGCAGCGGATACTCCGGGGCTTCCCGCGGGTATCTGAACAGTGAATACAACCGCGGCGGCTTTGGCAGCAAGTATGCCGGCGGCTTCCAAAGTGGGTTTGCTTCCGGCGGGCACGAAAGCCCGAACTACCCCGGCGGCCGCCACACGGTCCAAAGCAGTAGCTTTGGCGCCGGGTATGGCAGTAGCCGCGTCAACCATCATTCCGGTGCTCCGGTTGCTCCGGCGGGCGGTGGCGTTACCACTGCGCCCGCCGTACCCGCACGCAAAAAGGCCGCCAACTTTGCAGCCGGGGACCTTGTGGACCACAAGGTGTTTGGCCGCGGCAAGGTGCTGAAAGTAACGCCGGTTGCGGGGGACTGTATTGTAGAAATCCAGTTTGACCGCGTTGGCATCAAAAAAACAATGGCCAATTACGCCCCGCTGACCAAGCTGACCAGCGAAGAATAAACCACTGATAAAAAAGGAAAAGAGGGAACGGGTCCATGCTTGTAACATTGATCGCCCACACCAATGACCCTGAAAAGACCATTGCCGCAGCCGCCAAGCTGTGCTATTCTGATGCACATATCGAAACCCTGCTGGATGGCCTAACACCGGAAAAGACCGCAGCCTTTTTGCAAAAGCTGAATGACTTCGGCCACGCCAGCCCCATTGAACATGCCAGCTTTACCTTTGGCATTGAGGGCGTTTCCCGCACCTTTCTGGCACAGGTCACCCGCCACCGCATTGCAAGTTTCAGTGTGCAGAGCCAGCGCTATGTGCGGCTGGAAGATTTCCGTTATGTGATTCCCCCGGAAATTGAGGCTGATCCTGCGGCCAAAGCGGCTTTTATTGATGCAATGAACGCCGATGCCAAACACTACCTGGAGCTGGTCAAAGCACTGGAAGAAAAGCATACCCACACCTTGATGGAGCAGGGCATGCCGGAAAAGACCGCCCGCGCCAAAGCCAGCAAAATGGCAAACGAGGACGCCCGCTTTGTATTGCCCAACGCCTGCGAGACAAAAATGGTAATGACCATGAACTGCCGCAGCCTGAACAACTTTTTCAACCTGCGCTGCTGCAACCGTGCCCAGTGGGAGATCCGCGCCGTTGCCGATGAAATGCTGCGCCTTGTATACCCGCTTGCGCCGCATGTTTTTGCCGCAGCTGGTCCCCGCTGCCTGGCGGGTCCCTGCCCGGAGGGCGGTATGTGCTGCGGCAAGCAGAACGCCGTGCGTGATAAATATGCAACACTGAAACAGGAGGCTGAAAACCATGGGTAAACTGATTATTTTTGAAGGCCTGGATGGTTCCGGCAAGGGCACACAGGCAGAACTTGCCTGCCAGAATTTGCATAGCAAAGGGTATGACCCGCTGAAAATCAGCTTCCCAGATTATGACAGTCCGTCCTCCGCACTGGTCAAGATGTATCTTTCCGGCGAGTTCGGCCAGCGCCCGGATGACGTGAACGCTTATGCAGCTTCAACGTTTTATGCTGTTGACCGCTTTGCCAGCTACAAAACCAGGTGGGGCAATGTCTACCGCCAGAATGGGCTAATCATCTCTGACCGTTACACCACCTCCAACGCTGTTCACCAATGTTCCAAACTGCCGCCGATGCACTGGGATGGTTTTCTGGAGTGGCTGTTTGAGTTCGAGTACAAAAAGCTCGGCCTGCCTGCGCCGGATGCGGTTGTATACCTTGCGGTTGATCCCGATGTCAGCCAGCGCCTGATTGCGCAGCGCTACCACGGCGATGAAAGCAAAAAAGATATTCAGGAACGCGATACCGAATACCTGGCCCGTTCCCGCGCCGCCGCTGAATACTGCGCACGCAAGCTGGGCTGGCACCGCATTGAGTGTACCACAGCGGTAGACGGCCAGAAAACCATCCGCACGCCGGAGGATATTCAGTCCGAAGTGATGGCATACCTGGAGCGGATTTTGAGCTAAAACCGTTGGCAGCAAAAGCCCACACGTTGAATATGGCAAGGAGGGGATAGAACATGCTTTGCAAAGCAACGGAAGCTGATTTGGAGCAGATGGTTGCGTTCCGCCGCAAAACGTATGGCGGAACCCGCCAGGATGCTTTGGACTGGCTTTGTGGAATTGTGGGGTTGGATAATATCCTGATCCTTGCCCGGGACCCGGCCCCCGGTGCAAAGCCCATCCCGGCTGCCATGATTGGTGCGGTTCCAGTGGAATGCGGGCACCACCACGGCGTATGGCTCTGCTGCATGGCAACGGACCCGTCCCTGCAGGGGCGCGGGCTGATGCCCAAACTGCTGGCAACCTGCCTGCGCGCCTTTTCCGCCAAAGGGTGTGATTTTGCTGTGGCGGCACCGCAAAGCACGCGGGCCGCAAAAGCGTTTTCCCAGCTGAATTTTCAGGGGCGCTTCCCGCTGCGCATCATCCGCAAGCCCATTGAACACAATTTGTGGGCACGAGCAGAGTTTGATAACCTGACAGTCCGCAAATTGATCGACACCCGCATGCGCTACCAGCCCGCCTGCATCGCCCTGCCGGAAAGCAGCATGAACACCATGATCACCCGGCTCTACCGCCGCGGTATGACCATTGTTTCCAACCAGCGCGGTTACGGCCTCTATTGCCAGGAAAAGGACGAGCTGCTTTTTATGGAGCTGCAGGCCGATAACGACCATTCGGCTGATATTCTGCTGCAGGCCGCGCGGGAACATACCGGTCTGACCAAAGCACGGCTGCTGCTGGCGGAAAATCAGTTTTTGTACCTGGGCGAGGGTAAGCGCTGTGGTTACGGCATGATTTGTTACCTTGGGCAGCCGTTCCCCGTTACGGACGTTTATTTCCGCCTGTTGCTGTAAGACCGTGCATACGTGAAACAGGGCAGTTCTGCTGCCTGGTAAAGGAGATTTGGAATGAAAATCAATCGTGGTGATTCCCAGGACAAGGGCTCGCAGTCGCGCCAGGCTTATCAGGCTGCGCCAGCCCCCGCACCAAAGCGCCCGGTACAGCCTGATCCTGACCCGCAGGACCTGTACGAAGACGCCGAAGGTCCAGACGAGTACGCAGAGGATGACGATGATGAACCCGTCCGCCGCCGTTTTCCCATTGGGCTTGTGGTTCTTGTTGTCATTTTGGCTATCGTCGGCATCGGCGGCTGGAAAGTGTTCCAGTTCTACGGCGAAGTTGCCGGCAACGGCGAACTCGGCCCGGAGCAGACCGTTACCATTGAACAGGGTTCCACTGTTGCAGACATCACAAACGTTTTGAAAGAGGATGGCGTCATCCAGTATGACTGGCTGTTCAAGCTGTATGCCAAATACAGCGGCCGCGCTTCCGGTTTGCAGTATGGCGATTTTACCCTGCGCTCCGGCATGGATTATAACACGATCCTGAAAACCCTCAGCGTGCAGCAGGTCAAGCGCAAGACCATTACCATCACATTCCCCGAAGGCTACACAGCCGTTGCTATTGCCCAGAAGATGGAAGAAAATGGCTTGTGCTCGGTGGATGATTTCCTTGCCTGCGCCAACGGCGAGGATGGTTCCGATTTCAGCCAGTATGATTTCTGGAATGCCATCCCGGATACCGAAGGCCGCCTGATGAAGTGCGAGGGCTACCTGTTCCCGGACACTTACGAGTTCTTCACCGATGACTCGGTCTATAATTACGTCAACACCTTCTATAAGGAATTCGACGCCAAAACTTCCGACCTGTGGGATACCATCAACGAAAAGGGCACCACAATGAATGATGTTGTCATTCTGGCCAGCTTTATTCAGGAAGAAGCCGGTATGCCCGCAGAAGACGCCAAGGTTTCCGCCTGCTTCCACAATCGTTTGGAATCCGATGACCCGCAGTGGGCAGAGCATAAGCTGGAATCCAATGCCAGCAGCTATATTATGAACGATAGCGACAATAACTATCTGTGGAATTCGCCCACCGCCGCTTATTACGGCTGGCCGGAACAGGGTGCTGTTCCGGATGATGTGCTTGCTCATTACGACACCTACCGCATCAGCGGCCTGCCCGCCGGTGCCATCACCAATCCCGGTATTGATGCCATTGCCGCCGCGCTGAATCCCGACCAGGAATATCTGGACGAAGGCTATTATTTCTTTGTTACCGGCAACCCGAACGGCGACCACCCTGGCGAATATTTCTATGCCAAAACGGCAGACGAACACCATCAGAACTGCATCATCGCCGGTTGGGGCTGATAAAAGCTGAACTTCACTGAACAAAGGAGCCGTTATCTTATGTTGTCCTGTCCGGAACTGCTGTCGCCTGCCGGCAGCCTTGAAGCCCTGAAATATGCCGTCATGTATGGTGCCGATGCCGTATACTGCGCACTGCCGCGCTTTGGTATGCGCGCCGCACCGGTCAACCTGACCATTGGCGAGCTTCATGATGGCTGCATTTTTGCCCATGCTCGCGGCAAAAAAGTATACCTGACCCTGAACAACCTGCCCACCAACGATGAGCTTTCCGAGCTGCCGCAGTATATCAAGGACGCGGCCGAAGCCGGGGTGGATGCCTTTATCATTGCGGACCTTGGCGTACTGAGCCTTGCCAAACAGTATGCTCCGGATGTGGATGTGCATTTTTCCACCCAGGCAGGCATCACCAATTATGCTGCTGCAACCATGGCCTACAACCTGGGCGCCAAGCGTGTGGTGCTGGCGCGCGAGCTGACCCTGACCGATATTGCCCAGATCCGCGATAACACCCCGCCGGAGCTGGAACTGGAAGCCTTTGTGCACGGCGCCATGTGCATGAGCGTTTCTGGTCGGTGCCTGCTTTCCAGCTATATGACCGGGCGCAGCGGCAACCGCGGCGAATGTGCTCAGCCCTGCCGCTGGAAATACTATCTTGTAGAAGAAAACCGCCCCGGCCAGTATATGCCCATTGGCGAAAATGAGGAAGGCAGCTACATCCTGAACGCCAACGACCTATGCACCGCACCGTTTTTGGACCTGATCTGCAAGGCTGGTGTGGATTCTCTGAAAATTGAGGGGCGCGCCAAAACGTTCTATTACGTTGCGTCCGTTACCGCCGCTTACCGCAAAGCGCTGGACCAGTACCTGGCAAACCCCGCCAGTGATACGTTTGATTTACCGGATTCCGTGCTGGATGAGCTGAACCGTACCAGCCACCGCCATTATTCACCCGGTTTCTATTTTGGCAAAGAGAAAGCCCTGCAGACGCCCAGCCATACTTATGTACGAGATTGGGATTTCATCGGCACTGTGGATTCGTGGGAAGACGGCGTTGCCCATTGCACCCAGCGCAGCAAGTTCTGCCTGGGAGATTCGCTGGAAATTTTGCAGCCAGATGGTTCGGTCGTGCCCGTAACCCCTGAATGGATCAAAAACGCGGAAGGGGAAGCGGTGGATGCCACCCCGCACCCGATGATGAAGTATACCATTCCCTGTGCCACGCCCTTGATGCCGTACAGCCTGCTGCGGATGCAGAAAAGGCAGTAAATTTTTATTTATCTATTTGCAACAACCAAAAGCCCCACCTGCCGGATGCAGAATGTTCTGCCCGGCAGGCGGGGCTTTTTTTATTTTTATTTTTAGCATTTTCGCCGGGCACTGCGACAGTATTACAACAAGCTTCGCCTTGTCATCGAAAAAACACAGACTTAATTTTTTCCCATTACTATAAGTCAGGCAAAAGCAGCGAAACCGCCTTTGCCAGCAGGGAATGGCAAAGTAGAATTTTCACAAAAAACAGTCCACTTCAAACCATGGAATGTCGGATATTATGCCGCTATACTAATAGCATAAGGCAGTTCGCCTGATTCGTATTTTACCAAAAGGAGAGAAAGATGCAAACCTGTTATCTTGCTGTAGATATCGGAGCATCCAGCGGCCGGCACATTATTGGCACCGTGGAACATGGTGTTATGGCCCTGCATGAAGTCTACCGCTTTGAAAACCGCCTGATTGAAAAGAACGGTCACCTTTGCTGGGATATGGAAGGCCTGGTTCAGAATGTGATCGAGGGGCTGAAAGCCGCCCACGATGCAGGCTATACGCCCACAACGGTCGGTATTGATACCTGGGCTGTTGACTTTCTGCTTCTGGAGGCCGATGGTACCCCTATCGGGGACCCCGTTGCTTACCGCGATGGCCGCACCGCCGCCATGCGGGAGGAACTGGAACCCATTCTGCCGTTTACAAAACTTTACGCCCGTACCGGCATCCAGTACCAGTCGTTCAACACGGTTTACCAACTGTGTGCCTTAAAGAAAGAGCACCCGGAACAGCTTGCCGCTGCCGAGCATTTTTTGATGGTGCCGGATTACCTGAATTACCGCCTGACCGGCGTGATGGCCAACGAGTACACCAATGCTTCCACCACTGCCCTGGTGGGCGCTATAAGCAAGGATTGGGACGATGAAATCATCAACCGGCTTGGTCTGCCGCGCAAAATCTTTGGCAGAATCAGCATCCCCGGCACCAAACTGGGAAATTTGAGCTCCGCCGTCAAGGATTATGTCGGCTTTGACTGCACCGTCGTACTGCCCGCTACACATGATACCGGCTCCGCCTTTTTGGCTGTTCCCTCAAGGGATGATAAGGCCGTTTATCTTTCCAGCGGCACATGGAGCCTGCTGGGTGTGGAAAACAAAGACCCCATCACGACCCCTGCCAGCATGCAGGCCAATTTTACCAACGAGGGCGGCTATGAATACCGCTACCGTTACCTTAAGAACATTATGGGCCTGTGGATGATCCAGTCTGTGCGGCGTGAACTTGGCGAGCAGACCGGAACCCGCCCGTCTTTCCCGGAATTGATTGCCGCCGCGCAGGAAGCCAGCAGCTTTGCCGGGATCGTATCCACTGGCGACGACCGCTTCCTGGCGCCGAAATCAATGATCAAAGAAGTCAAGGCTGCCTGCAAAGACGGCGGCAAACCGGTTCCCGCCACCACCGGCGAAGTGATGCAGACCATTTACAACTCGCTTTCGCATGATTATCAGGCCGCTATTCAAGAGCTGCAAAGCCTGACCGGCAAAGAATATACCAGCATCAATATTGTGGGCGGCGGTAGCCAGGATATGTACCTGAACCAGATGACCGCAAATGCCACCCAGCTGCCCGTGTTTGCAGGCCCTACCGAGGGTACCGCCCTTGGCAACCTGATGGTGCAGATGATCCGTGCAGGGGAGTTCAAAGACCTTGCGGATGCACGCGCCTCCATCAAAAAGTCGTTCACTATTTTGGAATGTGATCCGCAATAAATTTTATTACAGGGGGTAATATCCATGTTAGTTGAAACCAAAGCCCGTGTTGGCGTGTTTGCCATTGCTCTGGGTGCCTATCTGCCGCAGTTCCCAACCCTAGTTCCTGAATTTGAGGGTCAGTATGCCGCTTTCAAAAAGACCATTCCCGATACCGTTGAGGTCATTGACGGCGGCATTGTTACCACCAAAGAGCAGTCCATGGCAGCGGGCGATAAGTTCCGTGCCGCAGACGTTGACCTGGTTATTCTGCAGCTGCTGACCTATGCAACCTCTTACAACATGCTGCCCGCCGTGCGCGATCTGGATGTACCCATTGTACTGGTCAATGTGCAGAAGAAGAAAGCCCCGGATTATGCCAACACTGATACACCAACCTGGTTAGGTGAACTGTACGCCTGTGGTGCCGTTGGTGAAATGGTTGCCGACCTGGAACGCGCCGGTAAGCGCCATGCCGTTATCACCGGCGTGGTCGAGGGCGGTGACCCCGGTGTGCAGGCTGAAATTGAAGATTGGTGCCGTGCTGCACAGGTGCGCCGCCGCTTCCGCGATACCAACCTTGCCCAGATCGGCCGCCCGTACCCCGGCATGATGGACCTGTACATTGACGAAACCAACCTATACAACCGCATGTGGCTTTACACCAAGCAGTTTGACTGGGAAAAAATGTGGGCCATTGCCGATAACATCACCGATGAAGAAGCGATTCGTGCCAAGGCACAGGATATTCTGGATACCTTTGATATTGAGGGCGGCGGCACAATCGAAAAGGTCTGGGATATGGCCCGTTATGTTGTTGCCTTTGAGCAGTGGGTCAAGGACGAAAAGATTGCGTTTGTGGCTTCCCACTACGACGGTTTTGCCAAGGGTGTGGCCGGCAAACTGGACTCCATGCTGATTCCTGCATTCTCGATGCTCATCAAGCAGGGCACTGCCTGCGCGGTTGAGGGCGATATCAAGGTTTCGATGGCAATGTCCATCCTGAAAACCATTGCGGGCTGCGGCCAGCTGAGCGAGATGTACTCCATCGACTTCAACGAGGATATCTGCATCATCGGCCATTCCGGCTCCGGTGATGCCGATATCTCCAAGGCAAAAAAGCCGACCATGAAGATCGTGCCCGTGTTCCACGGCAAGACTGGTGGCGGCTATCTGACCCAATTCTATCCACCGGTTGGCGATGTGACCTATCTGGCCATCACGCAGGATAAGGACGGCCACTTCAAGTTTGTGGTTGCCGAGGGCGTCAATGAACCCGGCCCCATCTTTACCTTTGGCGATACCAACATGCGTACCCGCTTCAGCTGCGGTGCGCGTGAGTTCTGCAACCGCTGGAGCGAAGCCGGCCCCACCCACCACATGGCAGCAGCCACCGGCCGCCACATTGATACCATCCTGAAAGTGGCAAAGATCTTTAATGTCCCTGTTGATATCATCACGCGGTAAGCCGCAGGCAACAGTTACGATAAAAGGCAATGGAGTAAAGGAGCAGTATTATGAGCACGATTTATGATGTAGCAAACGTAAAAGGTTTTATCCGTATGTGCAACGACGGCTGGCTGCAGGGCTGGCATGAGCGCAACGGCGGCAACCTGACCTACCGCATGACCGAGGAAGATGTTGCCGCATGCCGTCCTTTCTTTGACGAAACCCCGCGCGAGTGGGTCAACATGGGCGTTCAGGCTGATAACCTGGCCGGGGAATATTTCATCACCACCGGTTCCGGCAAGTTCTTCCGCAATGTGGAGCCGGACCCTATCCACAGCATCGGCATTGTTGAGATCAATGATAAGGGCGATAGCTGGCGCATTGTCTGGGGCCTGGCCGATGGCGCAAAGCCGACTTCCGAGTTTCCCAGCCACTTTATGAACCACAGCGTGCGCAAGGCCGCCACCAACGGTGCCAACCACGTGATCTACCACTGCCATGCTACCAACGTAATTGCCCTGACCTACATTCTGCCGCTGACTGACCGTGATTTTACCCGTGCTTTGTGGCAGAGCGCTACTGAATGCCCGGTCGTTTTCCCGGAGGGTGTCGGCGTCTGCCCCTGGATGGTGCCCGGCGGTGCTGACATTGCCATGGCTACCAGTGAGCTGATGAAAAAATACCAGGCTGCCATTTGGGCACAGCACGGTCTGTTTGCTTCCGGCCCCGATTTTGATATTACTTTCGGCCTGGCCCACACGATTGAAAAGAGTGCTGAGATCTATGTCAAAGTTCTCTCCATGGGCGGCGGCCTGATTCGCCA
>UMGH01055147.1_pt1 | contig 12552 bp, 10 predicted proteins | sample 1965231 | NCBI WGS metagenome assembly UMGH01 (sample SAMEA4836068, study PRJEB28245) | human gut metagenome | biome: gut microbiome; material: fecal sample | place: Denmark | collected 2008 | reverse complement strand
ATGTGCAGCACCGATTTTCACTTATATTATGTCGTCAGTTCACCAACCGAATGTGTGTTAAACAACAATTATCCTATCTCGCTTCCAGCCACGATATCCTTATCTACTGTCATAACTGAAAGATTATCCTTATCATCCATGGCTGCAAGTATCATACCCTGCGATTCAACACCACATATCTTACGTGGAGCAAGGTTTGTTACTACTGCAACCTTCTTTCCAACCATCTCTTCTGGCTTATAATACTGTGATATTCCAGATACTATCTGGCGCACTTCATCACCTACACGTATCTGCGAGCAAAGAAGCTTCTTAGCCTTCTTTACTGGTTCACACTTAAGCACTTCTCCAACCTGAATCTGTATCTTTGAGAAATCATCATATGTTATCTCTGGTTTTTTCTCAACTACTGGATACTCTGTAGCTCCGTTAGCCTTTCTCTGAGCCTCCTGAAGCTTCTCAACCTCTTCCATAACTACATTTATATCAAGTCTTGCAAAGAGAATCTCTGGCTTATCTGTAACCTTTTCTCCTGACTTTCTAAGTCCGAACTTATCAAGGTCATCAAAGTCTCTCTCTCCTTCTGCAGGGTTATCTGGATAAAGCTGCTTTAATATACTTTCAGTTGTGTTTGGCATAAATGACTTAAGAAGATTAGCACCGATAGTAATACTCTCAACAAGGTTGTAAAGTACCTCTTCAAGTCTTTCCTTCTTAGACTCATCCTTGGCAAGCGCCCAAGGCATAGTTTCATCTATATACTTATTGCATCTCTTAAATAAAGAAAATACCTCAGTCATGGCATCTGCAACATGAAGTGTAGACATTTTTTCCTGAACCTTATCTCTTGTTGCTGTTACAACAACCTTAAGGTCAGCATCAAAGTCGAGACTTGCGCCATTTTCATCAACACCGGCACCCTCACTTGTAACGCCAGTCTTGTTTACTACTCCGCCAAAGTACTTGTTAGACATGGCGATAGTTCTGTTAACAAGATTTCCAAGTGTATTGGCAAGGTCTGAGTTCATACGCTCAACTAAAAGCTCCCATGATATAACACCATCATTTTCAAATGGCATTTCGTGAAGAACGAAGTATCTTACGGCATCAACACCAAACATATCTACAAGGTCATCTGCATATATAACATTTCCCTTAGACTTACTCATCTTGCCATCATTCTGTAAAAGCCATGGATGACCAAATACCTGCTTAGGAAGTGGTTCGCCAAGTGCCATAAGGAATATTGGCCAGTATATAGTATGAAATCTGATAATATCCTTTCCGATAAGGTGAAGGTCTGCAGGCCAGAACTTCTTGTACTGCTCAGAAGAGTTGCCGTCAGCATCATAACCGATACCAGTAATATAGTTAGTAAGCGCATCAAGCCATACATACACTACATGCTTGTCATCAAAATCAACTGGAATTCCCCACTTAAATGATGTTCTTGATACACACAGATCCTGAAGTCCTGGAAGAAGGAAGTTGTTCATCATCTCATTCTTTCTTGATACAGGCTGTATGAATTCTGGATGAGTGTTAATATGCTCAATAAGTCTGTTTGCATACTTACTCATTTTGAAGAAATAAGCTTCTTCCTTTGCTGGTTTAACTTCACGTCCACAGTCCGGACATTTGCCATCAACAAGCTGTGACTCTGTCCAGAAGGATTCACAAGGTGTGCAATACATACCTTCATATGAGCCTTTGTATATATCTCCCTGATCATATAGCTTCTTGAATATCTTCTGCACCTGTTTTTCATGATAATCATCAGTTGTTCTTATGAACTTATCATATGATGTGTTCATAAGATCCCATATTCTCTTAATCTCTGCTGATGTCTTATCAACAAACTCCTTAGGTGTGATTCCTGCTTCTTCTGCTTTTAGCTCTATCTTCTGACCATGCTCATCAGTACCAGTCTGGAAGAACACATCATATCCCTCCTGACGTCTGAATCTTGCGATACTGTCAGCAAGTACTATCTCATAGGTATTGCCAATATGTGGCTTGCCTGATGTATATGCAATAGCTGTTGTCATATAAAATGGACCCTTACTCTGTGGCATATCTATAACCTCCATTTTCCTTGTTTTCTCTAATTAATCCTGATTATTTGTACAGGTTTTCCAATCATTTAATGATAGTTAACTTTTGATGATATGTCAAGTTTTGCAAATCCCTAAAAATTCTGTGTATTCAAATTCCTAAATTTTGTGTATGCAAATCCCTAAAATTCTGTGGCTTTTGACCACGACATCTTATAATGTTATGATATGAATAATCATCCTTTGACATTCCAGCACTTATATTGACATATAATATAACATGCCTCAATATGAGCATAAAAGTGGGATGATAATCCAACGATGTGCGAATGGCGGGTACTATGTACCAGTGACACATGTTTAGCACGGACCGAAGCGAAGCTAAGACGTGTGAGTGCGTAGCACAAAACAACCTGTATATATCAAAATCGTGGGCTTTTGACCACGACATCATAATGTACAGATATATAAAAATCAACAGAATCGTTAAAATAGGCTTAAAAGCCGGTGGAATATATGAAAAATCCGCCTGATATCAACTTTATACCAGCTTTCCATATGCGGGATTTTTGTGTCCGCGCACACCTGACACAAACCCGATACGCCCCAAAAAACGTGCGAGGCACAAACTTGAGATGCGCAAAGAAGCAGCGCAAGAATGGAGGATTATTATGTTTAAAACATTCAAAAAAACAATTAGTCTTGCAATGTCTTTAATCCTGTCAGCTGCAAGTATATCACTTTACGGCTGCAGTACACAGGATATACGCAATATAACAGAAAAAAACGACTCTTCAATAACACAGGAATACTCCTATAGCCAGACAGGCAACACCGCCTTTAACGAATATACTGATAACTTATTTTGCGAAATAGTAACCGATGATACTCTTTCTCTTCACACATTGCTTGAACATCCAGAGAACTATGGGATTAACGATTATAATATCACTCTCGGAAGAATCGACACAGAATCTCTTTATGATACGTCTGATATAACACAATATATAACTGAACTTAAAGCCTTTGACAAAAACTCCCTGTCACAAACTCAGGCTGTAACTTATGATTATCTTCTTTCTTATCTTGAATCACGCCTGTGTTATAGTGACCTCGACCTGTATGGCTCACAGCTCACTCCGACAATAGGCATGCAGATAGAGCTTCCTCTTATATTTTCTGAATACTCATTCCTTGAGCAAAAGGATGTCGAGGAATATCTTGAATTACTATGTGATGTTGATGGTTATTTTGAAAATATGCTTGAATATGAAAGACTGCGTGCAGACAAGGGCTTCACTCTCAAAGACTCCTTACTTGAGGATGTCATAAGCTCATGCCAGTCAGTTATAGATTCCATAAAACAGGAGAATTCCACTAACCGTCTTTTTATAGATGATTTTAATTCACGCATCGATGCTCTTGACTTTATATCTGACAGTGACCGACAGGCCTATAAAAAACGTAATATAGAAGCTGTACAAAAGCACGTAATACCGGGCTATGAAGCATTAAGAGACGGTCTTACCCTGCTAAAAGGAACATGCCGTTATCAAGATGGAATAAGCAGCTATCCTGATGGTCAGAGGTACTTTGAAGGTCTTCTTAAGCAGACACTTGGATGGAGCAAATCTATTGATGAATACTCTTCCCTTCTTGAAAGCTATATGAGAAACTATCTGATCGTCATGAGAAAGCTCATACAAAAAAATCCTTCTCTCACCGATGCTTTCAGTTCTTATTCCTTTGGCACTTCCAACCCACAGGATATTATAGAAGAGCTTAAGCAGAAAATGTCTGATGACTATCCTGCCCTTGATGATATTGACTATTCGATCAAATACGTGTCAGAAGCACTTTGTGATTATGCAAGTCCTGCCATGTACTTTATGCCACAGCTTGATAACCCTGATATCAACTCCATATACATCAACAAAACTGGCACAACAGACAGTTATATATATCCAACACTTGCACATGAGGGTTATCCTGGCCATATGTATCAGACACAGTACTTTCTTAAAACTAACCCATGTCTTATCCGTTCACTTATAAAACCAGGCGGCTATGTAGAAGGCTGGGCTTCCTATATAGAAGTACATTCATACGAATATGGCAAAGAAAGCCCCGAACTAAACACACTCGCAAAATGCAACTACGCATTAATACTTTGTCTGCATGCCATGGGTGATATAGGTGTCAACTACTATGGATGGGATGAGGCCCGTCTTTCCTCATTCTTAAGCAACTGGGGCTACTCTGATGTGGACACTGCACATTCCATTTATACAGCACTTATTGCAAATCCTGGCAACTACTGTAAATATGTACTTGGATTTATAGGCTTTGAAGAACTAAAAAAACAGGCCCAGAATGACCTTGGCAGCAACTTTTCTTTAAAAGAATTCCACCGTTACATTCTTGAAATGGGACCTGTCCAGTTCGATATTCTGTTTTCTTATCTTAAGCAGTGGGAAAACAGCCTAGTAGTAGTATCTTCCAGGGCAGCATAATCCACCACCGCCAAGACAACAGTTGCAGGCAAGATTAAGGACTATCAGTTTCATGCACCAGCTTCCCATGCTGCTGCCTGGATTCTGATATGTCTGCTGTCTTCCTGTATACCACTCACCACCGCTGTTCATCCGCTGGTAGAACATCCTGTACTGCATATTATCAGGAGCAAGTTCAACAGCCCTCCTTGCATGTTCCATGGCAGTCGCCTGATTGCCTTTTCCTGCATTGGCCTGGGCACTGTAATAATACCATCTTGCATCTCTGTCCTCCATGCTGTTAAGAACATTAAGTGCTTCGTCAAAGCTTCCATTGTTTATATAGTTAGCTGCGGCTCTAAGATGTATGGTAGTCTGGTCGTTTCCATTCATGTCAGAAGCACCATTGGCATTTCCGCCTCCTCCATAATATCCGCCAAATCCAAATGGTCCATATCCCCAGAAATCTCCACCAAAGTTACCGTAACCGCCATTCTGGTTGTTATTCTGATAATCACCATCATAGCCATAACTTCCTGTACCGCCGCGATTCTGACTGTAGGATGATGTATAGCCACCTTCCTTTTCTTTCATTATCTGGTTATATGCCTGCTGTACAGTCTTAAACATTTCCTCAGCCTTATCCTTGTTTGGATTATTGATGTTGGCATCCGGATGATATTTTCTGCTTAATGTTCTGTATGCCTTTTTTATTTCTTCGTCCGAAGCATCCCTTGACACTCCCAATACTGAATACGGATCAGTCATAATTCCTCCAATATATATGTTATATAGTCTATCCTCTGCCATAGTTAACTAAGCTTAGTTAATACGTTTTACCAGGATTTTCACTTTGACTTTCATTTTTTGTTTTCAATTCTCTTTTATTCCTGCACAGCTCGAATCTTGTCCATACTCCTGAATATATTATGTTTCGTAAAAGATTAGCATTTTCTATGACAGGAAGCCTCTCAAAGGCTGCTGCACACTGTACCATAAGTGATTTTAATATATTTTCAACAAAGGCATCATAATCAGGTCTTTGTGAATACGCCCTGAGTCCATTATATCTGCCCTTTTTATTATCCTCTTCAAGATCCTCATATGCATCTAATATATATATGAACCTTCCAAGTGCGCTGCCTGTCTTGATAAGTGTATCTTTCCACTCATCATCTTTCATAAGCAATATCTGTGACATTATAATCCCAAACTGCTCCGCAGGCATATCAACATTTCCCTCGCCTGCCTTTTCAAGCCCGCTTATTTTATCCAGTGCTTTTTTTATAATATCAGCTTTTTCAGGATATGCTGCCTCTATACGCTTTACTTTACCTGACAATGTATCTGCAAGCACCTTCCTTGTGACTTTCTTTTCATCATTCCAGTCGTCTATGCATTTGTAATATGTCATAAGCACATTCATATCTGCCACATAGCCTGATATATCATTCCTGCTGACTGGATGTCTGTGTAGTGGATGTGCTATGCATCTTGTCTCATACTTTCTTGTTTCCGGCTCGTATAAGCCAGTAAGAAGCAGAAGAAGAAATGTCATATCATAGCTTATGCATAACTGTCCGTTAACCCCATACCGCTCTTTAAGTTCATCACATAGTCCACAATAATATGAACGGTATACATCATATTCTTTAATCTTAAGCTCTGGCTTGTTTACTACAACATATCCGTACACTGGCACTATCTCCCTATCTTGTTAAGTCTGAGGCTTCTGTTATAAAAATATAGCAGCATAAAAACGAAAGCATATATCTGTACACAACAAATACTGCTTTCGCTTATCATATAACATATTTAAAACTCACGTCAATCAATGCCTGAAAGATTAATAAATCTTTTAGATTATTTAGAAATACTGGTCACGGTAATCCGTCCCCCATATAAGAAAATCCTCATAATCTGCCAGGGAATTAAATCTCATCTCACCTGTATACACATCTTGACCACTGGCAGAAGCTTTATCTGCCTCAACATCATAAGTTTTTCTGTGAGGAAATGTATACTTGTGTATATCTGTTCCATCATAACCTTCACAATCATAACCTTCACAATCATACTCTGGGTACACATTAATCACCTCCATAATGGAAGTATCCCCTTTGTGTGATGATTTATTCTAATATATAACTATCGCCTGTCTTCCCATATCCTTGTATCTTTCTTCTACAACTTCTTTATCATATTCATAGATACCTCTTAGCGGATCAGCCATAATATATGTATCAGCTGTATAACCAATAAGCACCATGGCATGCTCATGTGATTTCCACACTATTGTTTCTCCATCAACATTCCACTCAGCTGCTATATGTGGCTTTGACATCCACATTGTTTCCCATACCAACACAGGATGTCCATTATCTACATAGTCAACAAGCTCACTATAATCAGCTCCTGTAACATTATAAACATTCATATCCGAATTCTCGCTGTATAGATATCTTTTTGCAGAATTCACAATTACCGGTGCAAATGCCCCACATGCATCCTCATCTCTTGGATTACCTACAAATGCCTTGTATGGTGATGTTTCACCTACTCTTCCCTTATCAAGGAAGTTATCAGCCAGTGTAAGCTTGTCTACATCATAACCAAGATAGTTAAGTACTATTGTTAATGCTGTTATCTCGCACCCTGTTGGCAGTTCAGGATTCTGAAGCACACACTTAACATCCAGCTTCTTATATGACTTACTCCTTGCAGCAGCTGCTTTAACTATCTCTTTTTCACCTAATTTCTCTTTTTCAAGCGATTCCTCTATCTCAGCTGCTTTAACAGTTCCTGCACCAGTCTTTTCCTCTTCTGCATTTTCATTTTTTTCTTTCTCATATATTTCTGTCTGCTCAATCATGCTTTCTTTTAATAACATCTGTTCTTCTGTCTGCCATACAGTATCTTCATCATAAACAGCATCCACACTGCTTACAGCTTCTATTTCACCCTTCATATAATCAGCTCTCTGAATAAATCCTGTAATATGCCCATTTTTTGTCCTGGCTGCAACTGCCACCATAACTATAACTGCTATCATGCCAGCCAGTATAAATGCTGCAGCAATATTTCTTTTTTTACTGATTTTTTTACTAATTCTTTTCTGTCTATTTCTCTTTTTCTCCATACTTACCTCTTTTCCAGCAGAACACACTGCCGTTCCCCTTTTTTGTTTACCATGCCGATGTATACCTTTATTCTTCGGCCATGACATAGTTCTTTTCTTTAATACTAATATAAATCATTGACCTTACAATATTCTTACAAAACAGTGTTTTATCATAGAAATTTCAGAAAAAGAGAAGAGTAATTTTGAGGAAATGTTTTTAGAAAAGATTTTTATAGAAATGTTTAAAGAAAAATGTTTAAAGAAAAAGATTTTTATAGAAATATTTAAAGAAAAAAGGAGTAGGGAATTTAAGGAAAAAGAAAGTTGATTTTTCAAATTGTTTTTTCAGGAAGAGTGGGGGTTTTAGAAGATTGATTTTTTAAGAAGGTTGAATAAAAAGCAAAAATAAAAGCCCCTCAACCTGACTCCATCGATCAAATCAAAAGACTTTCCTAAATGCACCGCCAGGGGTTCGAACCCTGGACACCCTGATTAAGAGTCAGGTGCTCTACCAACTGAGCTAGCGGTGCGTATATTAAAATGTATGTGAAGCTTAGCGACTTGTGTCTTACGACTTCACAAGTGCACCGCCAGGGGTTCGAACCCTGGACACCCTGATTAAGAGTCAGGTGCTCTACCAACTGAGCTAGCGGTGCATATATAACAATTCGTTGCCGTAACAACAAAAGATATATTATATTCTTTTATGGAAAAAATCAAGTCTTTTTTTGTATTTATTTAGATACAATCGACTTTTTTTAATTTTTTCCAGCATATTTTAGCCTTTTTTTACGAAAAAAGGGTTTTTTTACTTATTGATATAGAGTATCATATGTATAAAGCTTTTAAAATTTATAAAGATTTTAAAATGTTATACAAGTGGCGTAACCGCCGCTTGCAATAACCACTTACAATAACAGCACACAAGGAGTAAATATATGTCTGTATATAACAGCAGCAATACTGATGACAATATGTCTATGAATAACAACAGTAATACTGATGACAATATATCTATGCATAACAACGGTAATACTGATGACAATATATCTATGCATAACAATAGTACTGCTAATAACGATAATACCAGCGATGATAATGCATATACCATCATTAAACACAACCGTTTTCAGCCTAACAGCAAGTATTTTACTATTATGCTATATGGGCTGGCTTTCGTACTTGGTTCAATCCTTCTTGTAAGAATCGTAGGAAGCTTCAACAACACAGTAAAACTTTTAGGACAGGCTATTGAGGTTATAGCACCTTTTCTTGTTGGTGCATTTATAGCATTTATACTATATCCTCTTGTCAGATTCTTTTACAGAAGACTGTTTAAGGAAAAGTGCCATATGAAATCTGACAGGCTTGCCAAATGGCTGTCTATACTTGTTACCTATGCTATAGCAATCGGCATAATCGCAGTACTGCTTGTATTCATACTGCCACAACTGTACACAAGTATAACTGATATACTGGATAAGCTGCCTGTATGGTACAACAATGTTACTATATTTATAGCTGATTTCGAAAAGAATCATAAAGACCTTGGCTTCATAGATTATAATATTATCAATGAACACCTTACGTCTTTATATCCTAAGATATTGTCGTATCTTACAGATATACTGACTAATATTCTGCCATATGTTGTAAACACTTCTATGGCTATTATAAAAGGTTTAATTAACCTTATTATTTCTGTTATGGTTTCTGTATATATGATATCGGACCATAAAAATATCTTTTATCAATTTAAAAGACTTTTATATGCTGTATTTCCTAAACAGGCGGCTGACACCGCAAGAACAATATGTCGTGAAAGTGCAAACATTTTCATTAAATTCATGTATGGAAAAGCTATCGATTCATTAATAATAGGAATCATCTGTTTTATATGTATGACAATATTCAGGTTTCCATACACAGTGCTTATCAGTGTCATAGTAGGTATTACCAATATGATTCCATACTTTGGACCTTATATTGGCGGAGTTCTTGGTGGCATTATTATAGTGATCATCAACCCTCTGCAGGTTATATTTTTCGCGATCATGATACTTATTATCCAGCAGTTTGATGGTCTCTTCCTTGGACCTAAGATTCTTGGCAATAGTACCGGCCTTAAGCCTTTATGGGTTATATTCGCTATAGTTGTCGGTGGTGCTATGTTTGGCGTACTTGGTATGTTCCTTGGTGTTCCTACTATGGCAGTTATATGCTATATCCTTAATATTATTATTGAACATTTCTTAAAGAAGCGTAATATTACGGTACAGCCTTATGATTCACCTGATAAAATGTAGATATCACTACCTGCAATTTATTATTTTATATATCTCATTCCATGAGTGTCTGAATCGTACTATTCTTTGATTCAGGCTGCGATGATAATAAAAGAATTCGTTAAGACGTTTTAATGAAAAACAACGATTACAACGATTACAATGGTTACAACGCATAAAACACACCTTCCATATAATAATGTTTCTGATGCATACGGATTGTTATGTTGCTGTGAAATTCACGCAATTGCATGCAATTCACACAACTCATGCCATTCACGCAATCCTTACATCATATGATTATTATATTAAAGGTGTGTTTATTTGTTACACTATGAATACGTTTATATGCTATTTTCTGTCAGCTATAAGCTTGCATATCGGATTTCCCAGCTCGGAGAATTTCTTTTCATACTCTGTCATGACATTGCCCTCATTAAGTCTTGTGTCGTTATGAAGGTCATATGTGCACTCTTCAAGTATCCACCCTGCTTCCTTTACTTCTTCTACTGAAAAATCAAACAATGCTTTATTATCTGTCTTAAACTCAACTCTGCCTTCCTTTTTTAACATCTGGTCATATCTTGCAAAAAACTGTCTTGATGTGAGTCTTCTTTTTGCATGTCTGTCCTTAGGCCATGGATCAGAAAAGTTAAGATATATTCTGTCAACCTCATCTTTACCGAACACCTCGTTGATATTCTCTGCATCCATACGGATAAATCGTAGGTTAGGAAGCTGCAGCTCATCCTGCTTCTCAACAGCTCTTAACAGCACGCTGGAATATTTTTCTATTCCTACATAGTTAATATCAGGATTCTGTGATGCAAGTGTTGTAATAAATACTCCCTTTCCCATACCAATCTCTATATGAACAGGATTACTGTTTCCAAACACATCCTTCCATGTCCCTTTCATTCCTTCCGGCTCAGTGAACACATACTTATTCTCAATCATCACTTCTCTTGCACCTGGTACATTTCTTAAACGCATATTTCCTCCATCTCAGGCTCTTATATTATTTGTTTTACCTGCTTCTTATAATAACATTCTATATGATAATGCTGTCAAAAGTCAAAATATAGTTGTTTAATTACTAAAAAATATATGTTATAGTACTAAGTAACATGATAATTATATAACTAATATCTACAGAAATGAGGAATTTAATATGTTTAATTCATTTAGAAAATATATAAAACGTACTCTTGGCACTATTGCCGCAGTTTCTATCATAGCAGTTACTACATTTTCCGTTACTGCCAATGTATCTGCGGCTGCTTCCGATAGCAGTACAGCTCCTAAAGCTGCATGGCCTGATGCCCCTTCAATAACCTGCGAAAGCGCAATACTTATAGATGCAGATACTGGTTCAATATTGTATGAAAAGGATTCCCACCAGAAAGCATATCCGGCATCTACAACCAAAATCCTGACTGGACTTCTTACCATTGAAAACTGTAACCTTAATGATACCATGACATTTTCAAGCAAAGCTGCTAATTCAGTCAATCCTTACGAGGATGCCAATCTTAGTATGAAAGCTGGCGAACAGATCACTGTCGAACAGGCTTTATATGGACTTCTTTTATATTCTGCTAACGAAATAGCATATGGACTTGCTGAACAGGTTGCAGGGTCGGCAGATGCATTTATTGATATGATGAATAACAAGGCTAAAGAGCTTGGTGCCATAAACACTCACTTTGCTAATCCAAGTGGATTATATAATCCCAACCATTACACAACGGCTTATGATATGGCTATGATAGCAAGAGGCTGCTATAACAACGCTTCATTTGTCAATATTGACTCAACCTCTTCATCATACACTATTCCAGCTACCAACATGTCTGCACAGCGTACTATAAAGCATAGACATAAAATGCTTAAAGGCCGCGAGTTCTACTATGAATACTGCAAGGGTGGAAAAACAGGATTTACTGATGAGTCGCTTATGACTCTTGTAACATTTGCAGAAAAAGACGGAATGCGTCTTATATGTGTTGTTTTCAGATCTCCTGATGATTCAACACGATATATAGATACAAGGGCTCTTTTTGACTGGGGATTTGGTAACTTTAAGAAATCAACTACTTCTAATTCACAGATAAGCTCATTATTCTCAACTGATAATTATTATTCATCAGATGTTTTTGGCAAAAGCAAGCTTGGTTTTAACCTTAATGCCTCATTTATAACTATTCCTGCTAACGGCAGTACATCTGATGTTACTATGGATATAAATACTGACTATGATGTATCAAACAGTAATGATAAACTTACTGCAAAGCTTAACTACAAATATGGTGATAATGTAGTAGGCACAACAACTCTTACTATATCATCGGGCAATGCTGTCAAGGACAGCCAGCTTCCATATCTTAGCAACGAAATAAAAGTCACAGAACTCACTCCTAAGAAGTGTCTTAAAGTAAATATATGGATAATAGCCGGTATCGTCGCTGTGATACTTATTATTATCACTATTATCAACAACAGGAAGCTTTCTAATAATAGAAAACATCATTATTCAAAAAGAAATCTAAGATTCTAGATAATTGTTGTTTAATTGAATATTAGTTGGTGACGAACGGACG
>UMGH01006797.1_pt1 | contig 12574 bp, 7 predicted proteins | sample 1965231 | NCBI WGS metagenome assembly UMGH01 (sample SAMEA4836068, study PRJEB28245) | human gut metagenome | biome: gut microbiome; material: fecal sample | place: Denmark | collected 2008 | reverse complement strand
AAAGATCTGGATCTGGTAAACGGGGAACGTGTGCAGATGGAAATAAAGCTTCCGGATCTGGAAGGCAAAAAGAAGCTTGTTGTCTATGCGGTAAAGGGCGGAAAACGTATCCAGTGGTTTGCTGTTTCCGCAGAGCAGCTTTACAGGAAGCAGGGAAAACCACAGTACTTTATCGAAAGTATTGAGGTGGAATCCGCAGAAAAAATCTGCCGTGTCCGTGGATGGGCAGCTTTTAACCGTCCCTTAACCATTCGTCTGGAAGACCGCAGCCGGAAGGAAATCCCCTGCGAGATCACCAGACTGAAACGGGTGGATGTGCAGAACCAGTACCAGGAAACAGAAATTGATGCGAAGAGCGGATTTTTCTTTGAATTCCATTATGACAATGTGAAGGAATTTTACATTGTATTTGAGGCCGGCAATGTGCGGACACTTCGTCTGGTGCATCTGCAGCCACAGAAGCGCCTTGCGGAGAAAGCCGCGGTATATTTCCGGAAGGGAAGCCGCTACATGAAACTTCACGGGGCAGCAGCCCTTACCGGAAAAGTTTTCGGAAAGGTAATGAACCGGAAAAACCGTCCTGTGGATTATTCCAAATGGATTGTGAAACATCTGCCGGATAAGGCGGAACTTGCGGAAGAGAGAAAAACAAAATTTTCCTGGAATCCCAAGTTCAGTATTGTGATCCCGCTTTACAAGACCCCGGAGAAATATCTCCAGCAGCTGGTGGATTCCATTGAGGTCCAGACTTACGGAAACTGGGAGCTTTGTCTTTCGGATGGAAGCGGAGTGGACTCTCCTCTTACCGATTATCTTGCCGGACTGGAAAAAAGTGATGAAAGAATCCGGGTGATCCGCAATGACCAGGCACTTCAGATCGCGGAGAATACCAATGCGGCCATGGAAGCGGCAACCGGAGATTTTATCGTGTTTGCAGATCATGATGATGAGATGACACCGGATGCCCTGTTCCAGTGCGTGAAGGCACTGAATGAAAATCCGGAGATCGAGGTCCTGTATTCAGACGAGGATAAGATGTCCATGGATGGCCATAAATTTTTCCAGCCTCATTTCAAACCGGACTTCAATATCGATCTTTTGTGTACAGTAAACTACATCTGCCATCTTTTTGTTGTAAAAAAAGAGATCGTGGATCAGATCGGAATGCTGAAGAAAGAATTCGACGGCGCACAGGATTACGATTTTGTATTCCGCTGCGTGGAAGCTGCGGGAAGAGAGAAAATCCATCATATCCCGAGGATCCTTTATCACTGGAGATGCCATGAGGATTCCACAGCAGAGAATCCGGAAAGCAAGATGTACGCCTTTGACGCAGGCGCACGTGCCATTAAAGCTCATTATGACAGGATCGGTGTTCCGGTAGAGATCGAGAAGGGCGAGTATCTTGGTCTTTACCGCACGAAATTCCTCTGGGAGGAAAAACCGCTGATCTCCATTATCATCCCGAACAAAGATCACATCGATGATCTGAAGAGATGTATTGATTCCATCGAAGAAAAAGCGACTTACCGCAATTATGAGTATGTGATCGTGGAGAACAACAGTACGGAAGATGAGACATTCGCTTATTATAAAGAGCTGGAAGCCTCCAATCCGAAGGCTCATGTGGTGTACTGGGATGGCATTTTCAACTATTCCGCCATCAACAATTTCGGTGCTTCTCATGCCAAAGGTGAGTATCTGCTTCTTCTCAACAACGATACGGAGATCATCAGTCCGGACTGTCTGGAACAGCTTCTGGGATACTGTATGAGACCGGATGTTGGAGCTGTGGGAGCGCGTCTCTATTATGAGGATGATACTGTGCAGCACGCAGGTGTGGTCATTGGTTTCGGCGGCATTGCGGGACACTGCTTTGTGCAGCAGAAGAGGGACGCTACGGGATACTGCCACAGGATCATCTGTGCCCAGGATTACAGTGCGGTGACAGCTGCCTGCATGATGGTAAAACGTGAGGCTTTTGACAAGGTTCACGGATTAAGCGAAGAATTCCAGGTTGCTTTTAATGATATTGATTTCTGCCTCCGTCTTGGAAAAGCCGGATATCTGGTTGTGTACAATCCTTATGCGGAGCTTTATCACTATGAGTCCAAATCCAGAGGTCTTGAGGATACGCCGGAGAAAGTGGCAAGATTTAACCGTGAGATCGCTTCCTTTGAGAAGCACTGGCCGGAAATCCTCCGTGACGGAGATCCTTACTATAACCCGAACCTTACACTGGAGAGTCAGGATTTCTCTCTGAAGCGGATATAGGAGGAACTGATCTTGGAAAAGAAAAAAATCTGGAAAGAAGAACGGTTTCAGGTGCTGGTTCTTGTCCTGGCAGCATTTCTGCTTTTGACTGCATGGGCATTCATGCAGCCGCTGGGAGCGGGCCCCGATGAAAAAATGCGCTACATGGTGGCACAGTATCTTCATAAACATCCGGGAAAACTTCCTCTCGGAGATGATCCTGCCATCCGGGATGCCACCTGGGGAATTTCCTATGCCTATTATCCCATTCTTTCCTATATGGTATCTGCTGTATTTATGGGAATTGCAGGTCTGTTCCATGCTTCTGCCGACGGACTTCTCCATGCGGCAAGAATGGCAGATGTGCTTTTTGTGACCGGATCTGTGTATTTCGTTGTGAAAGCATCCGGAAAGCTTTTCCCAAAAGAGGGAAGATGGCTGTTTGCGGCGCTGGCAGGTTTTATGCCACAGGCACTGTTTTTGGGAACTTATGTAAATACGGATTCCCTGGCACTTTTGTCTATGGGAATTATTCTGTATTCCTGGTCCTGCTATCTGGAAGAAGGAGACTGGAGTTTCAAAAACTCGATCCTGCTGGCTGTTGGCATGGCAGTCTGCGCGTTGTCCTACTATAATGCCTACGGCTGGATCTTATGCAGCTTTCTGTTTTTCTGCCTGACAGTCCTTCTGTGCAGGGAAGAACCGGTAAAACAGAGAATCGCTTTTCTGTTTCGAAGAGGAATCGTGATCGCGGCAGTAACCCTTGTTTTATGTGGCTGGTGGTTTGTCCGGAACGCCATTCTTTATGACGGAGATTTTATCGGAAGAAAAGCCTGTGCAGAGTGTGCGGAGAAATATGCGGCCATTGATTACCGGCCGTCCAGATATCCAACACCGGAGAAACTGAAATGGACATGGAAGGATATTCTTCTGTATCAGGACCCGGGCTGGAACCATAACTGGTTACTGACAGTTCTGGTAAGTTTTATCGGAACTTTCGGACTGATGCAGATCTATATGCCTTATGGTGTGAGCAAGGCATATTTCCTGTTGTTCGGGATCGGTGGCCTTGGAGTATTGTCCATGCTGGGAATGTTTTATCCGAAGAAACGTACTGTCGTAAAAGAACGGAAAACATCAGGCACTGAAAAACTGAAGATAGAAACAGTGACTGTGTCCAATAAATGGGACAGAAAAGGAATCTTCCATCTGCTGATGATCCTTCTGATCCTGATCCCTGTGGGATTGTTCATGTATTATGTATATTACAGTGACAACCAGGCACAGGGACGTTACATCATGCCGGCACTGTATCCGGCCATGTATTTTGTGACAGCGGGCTGGAACCGTCTGCTGGAACGTTTTGTAAAAAAAGAAAATATCAGAATGTGGATCTACCGGGGCTTAAGTGCACTTCTGGTGGCTTCGCCGTTTTTGTGCTATATCTTCCTGGTGGTTCCGTTTTATCGCTGATTTTCCGAGGGGAAAATCGAAATTGACAATAAAAAAATCCCTCCTGTGTATCCGGATATGACCAGTACACAGGGGGGATTTTTTAACCAAATCAAGTAAGTCCCCTGCTTCAATCGCGAAAAGCAATAAGCAGTGGGTGGGGGACTTGCATATAAGATGTGATGCAGATCAGGAGCGGATAATCCTGATCATACGCCACAGAAGCAGGATCAGGATCAGGAGGCCGGCGCCGCCGATCACAAAATAAGGAATTGGAGAGCGGGATTCTGAGTAAGCTTTTGCGGCATCCATATTGTCATCATTTTCCTGAACCTCTGCGGTAGTGCTTTCTGTGGAGGTGTCTTCCACCACTGCAGTTCCCACCTGAGCTCCGCCAAAGGAATAGGTGCGGAGAATCTGGCCATCGGATTCCGTATCTTCCGTAGTAAGATCATCCGAAGTTGCACCGGACGGAACCATTACGGTACCTCCGGACAGAATGTGGAAATCTTCTTCCGAAAGATCCAGAAGCTGGAAATTGGCAAAACCGTAGTCCATAAGAGTAACCGCTTCATTGGCTGTCTGTCCGGTCGCTCCGTTCATAACAACACAGATCAGTGTGGTGCTGTTGCGTTCAGCCGCAGTTACCAGGACGCTTCCGGAAGTAGTGGTAGTACTCTCACGTCCGCCGATACAGCCCTGGTAATAAGTGGCGGAAGTCGGATTTGTCATGGAAAAGGAACTGGTGAGGTTTCTGGCACCGCCGGAAACATTGGTGGCCGGTATGGTATAGGAAGTGGCTCCGGAAATTGTCCGGAAACTGTCATTGCTGATTGCTGCCTGCATGATCAGAGCCAGGTCGTGGGCGGTGGTGTGCTGATTATCGTCCGGAAGACCGGTAGGATTGGTAAATACGGTATTGGTACAACCAAGTTCCTGGGCGCGGTCATTCATTTTCTGGACAAAAGCATCCACAGAACCGCCGATCTGTTCTGCAACCTGAAGGGCAATATCATTGGCAGAAGCCAGCATGATCGCATAGAGGCACTGCTCCATGGTAAAAACTTCTCCGAGCTGTGAGGAAATATGGGCGCCTCCGTCGGTGACACCGGATACACCGGTTTCTGTCATTGTCACCTGATCGGTTAACTGGCTGTTCTCCAGCGCCAGAAGGCAGGTCATGATCTTAACTGCGCCGGCAGGGGAGGGCGGGGTATCCATATCTTTGGCGTAGAGAATGGTATCGGAAGAATCTTCCATGACTACGGCAGATGCGGAAGTGATCTCAGGCCCCTGTGGCCATCCGCTGATGGAGTTGGTTGTAATACCGGATGTGGCGGCAGCAGCGGTTTCTTCTGTGGCGAAAACTGGAGTCTGGAACACCATGGAAGCTGAGATCCCAAAGGCCAGAAGCGCCGCGGTTATTCTTGATTTTTTCATAATATATGGTACTCCTGTATAAAAAATAATTCTTATGTAAGCAATACATACGTAAATGTTACTGTTCACTCCGTGACCAGCAACACGTAAGCACAGTATAACACACTTTCTCTCTTCCTTGCAAAAAAAATGCGGTAATGTTAAAATACGTTTATCAAATTGAGTAATACGGAGAAAATATATGAGTAAAGATGATTCCACAGGAAAGATTCAATGGGACAGGCTTGTGAAGAAGCTTTCTCCCTATACAGTACAAAAGGGCTTGAGATACCTGAAGCATTACGGACTGAAAGAATTCTGGATCAGGCTTCATGAACGCTTTGAGCCGGAAGAAGTTCCCTACGGACCGTGGTATGAGGCATACAGGCCAACCGAAGAGACTCTTGAGAAGCAGCGAAAGAGGAAATTTCCGGATGGCCAGCTGATCAGTATTGTAGTGCCTGCATATCTGACACCGGAGAGGTTCTTAAGACAGATGCTTGATTCTCTGCTTGCCCAGACATATCAGAACTGGGAACTCTGTCTCGCAAATGGCAGTCCGGAAGATCCGGATATGCAGCTTGTACTGAGATCCTATGCAGAGATGGATAAAAGGATCCGCTATGAAGATCTGAAGGAAAATCTCGGTATCGCTGAGAATACCAATGCAGCCTTTGCCATGGCAAGAGGAGATTTTATCGCACTTCTGGATCATGATGATCTGCTTGCACCCAATGCTCTGTATGAGATCGCAGCTGCACTGGAGGAACATCCGGAGGCAGATGTGATCTATACCGATGAAGATAAGGTCACAACAGATCTGTCCGAGCATTTTCAGCCACATCTGAAACCGGATTTTAACCTGGACCTTTTAAGATCCAACAATTATATCTGTCATTTTCTGGTTGTGAGACGTTCAGTTGTGCAGAAAGCCGGAGGTTTCCGCAGAGAATTTGACGGAGCGCAGGACTATGATTTTATTTTCCGCTGTGTGGAACAGGCACGTGAGGTCATCCATGTACCGGAGATCCTTTACCACTGGAGAACCCACAAATCCTCCACAGCGGATAACCCGGCAAGCAAGATGTATGCTTTTGAGGCAGGAAAGCGTGCCATTGAGGGAAATCTTGAACGAACCGGAACTCCGGGAACTGTGGAGCATACCCCGGATTTCGGATTTTACCGTGTGAAATATCCGGTGCAGGGGGAACCGCTGGTGTCCATTATCATCCCCAACCGGGAAGAAAAAGAAACCCTTCAGGCCTGCGTGGAATCCATTTTTGAAAAAACTGTCTATAAGAATTATGAGATCATTATCGTGGAGAATAACAGCAGTTCCGACGAGATCTTCCGTTACTACCGGAAGCTTTCTGAAGACCCGAGGATCCATCTGCTCCGCTGGAAAAAAGAATTCAATTATTCTGCCATCAATAATTTTGGCGTGCGCCATGCAAAGGGGGATTATCTGCTTTTCCTGAATAATGATGTGAAAGTGATCGATCCGGACTGGCTTTCGGAGATGCTTGGTGTCTGCCAGCGACAGGAAGTAGGAGCTGTCGGGGCTAAACTGATCTATCCGGACAATACCATCCAGCATGCAGGCTGTGTGGTGGGAATGGGCGGCATTGCGGGACATATGTTTGTAAATATGCCGGCAGAACGTACCGGATATCTGCATAAAGCATCCCTTCTGCAGGATATGAGCTGTGTGACAGCTGCCTGCATGATGATGAAAAAAAATGTTTTTCTGGAAGCAGGCGGCTTTACAGAAGAACTCGCGGTAGCATTTAATGATGTAGATCTCTGCCTGAAAGTGAGGAGCCACGGCCATCTGATCGTCTATGATCCGTACGTGAAACTTTATCATTATGAGTCCAAATCAAGAGGTGCGGAGGACAGTGAGGAAAAAGTCCGTCGATTCCAGTCGGAAATCGAATATATCCGTTCTCACTGGATAGACATCCTCAAAAACGGAGATCCGTACTATAACAAAAATCTTTCTCTGTCAAAATGGAATTATTCCCTGAAGCCTCTTCCGGGAATGGGAAAGAAGAAGGGATGAACCAATGCAGGAAGTATCAGTAGTCATACCGAATTTTAACGGGATGGCATATCTGGATGGTGTGCTTTCAAGTCTTGAGAGACAGACCATCCGCAATTTTGAGGTTATACTGGTGGACAATGGGTCCACAGACGGCAGCTGTGCTTTTGTTTCTGCGGAATATCCGTGGGTCCACATGATCCAGCTTCCGGAAAACTATGGATTCAGCAGGGCTGTGAATGAGGGAATTCATGCGGCACGCTCTCCGTATGTACTGCTTCTGAATAATGACACGGAAGCGGAACCGGATTTTCTGGAAGAGATGGTAGCGGCCCTCAGAAGACATAAAAAAGCTTTTTCCTGCCAGGCAAAAATGATCCAGCTTCATGACCATGACAAGATGGACGATGCGGGAAATTATTACTGTGCACTGGGATGGGCGTTTGCCAGAGGGAAAGATAAGGATATTAACCATTACGATAAAGAGCAGAAGATTTTTTCCGCCTGCGCGGGAGCTGCCATTTACAGAAAAAAAATCATCGACCGGATCGGAGATTTTGATGAAGAGCATTTTGCCTATCTGGAGGATCTGGATATCGGTTATCGCGCCCGGATCTTTGGGTATCAGAACTGGTATGCTCCAAAGGCGAAAGTTTATCATGTGGGAAGCGGAACAAGCGGTTCCAGATATAATCAGTTTAAGATCCGGTATTCATCCAGAAATAATATTTACCTTATTTACAAGAACATGCCGTTCTTTCAGATCGTTCTGAACCTTCCATTTCTGCTTGTCGGATTCGGGGCAAAAATCCTGTTTTTTGCGTCAAAAGGCTTTGGCAGGGAGTATCTGGCAGGAATTAAAAATGGCTTCCAGATCAGCCGGAAGAACAGGAAAGTAAAGTTTTCCATGAGGAATTTTCCACGTTATATCCAGCTGCAGGTTGAGCTCTGGATCAACATTTTTAGGCGATTTGCCGGTTAAAACTCCATATTTTCACAGAAATTTTATATTTCGGAGGGAAGATTTTGTTGCTTTTGGGATGCATCTATTATAAGATAAAAGCAATGAACTTAAATGAGGTGACGGAAATTGATTAAAGATAACCAGAAAAATTTCAGTCGTCTCCATATGCTGATCGATGTATTTGTGATCGCAGTCTCTTATGCGCTGGCGTGGCTGATCCGTTTCCAGGGAATATTTGAACATTCCGCAGTTCAGTCCAAGACCGTTCAGGAATATATGTTTATGCTGATCTTTATCATTCCTGGATATGTGCTTTTATATCAGGCATTTGATCTTTATACACCGATGCGAATGCAGGGGCGTCGTCTCGTGCTTGCCGGAATCGTGAAGGCAAACGCGTTAGGGATCCTTATCATCATGTTTGCACTTTATAATTTTAAAGAACTGGATTATTCCCGTCTTACACTGGTTTCCTTCTGTTTTATCAATATTGTCCTGGAATGGCTTGTACGCATGTTTGTGTTTTACATTCTCCGGGACATGCGGAAGAAAGGAATGAACCAGAAACAGGTGCTGCTGGTTGGATACAGCCGTGCCGCTGAGGAATATGTGGACAGGATCCTGCAGAATCCGCAATGGGGATATGTGATCAGGGGCATACTGGATGACAATGTGCCGGCAGGCACTACCTATAAAGGAGTCAAGGTGATCGGGCGTATTGCCAATCTGATGATCATCCTTCCATCCAGCCGACTGGATGAGATAGCTATTACCCTGGGCTTAAGTGAGTATTATCGTCTGGAAGAGATTGTTGCACTCTGCGAGAAATCAGGAGTACACACGAAATTTATTCCGGATTATAATAATATTATTCCGACCAAACCGTATACAGAAGACATTCTCGGACTTCCGGTGATCAATATCCGGTATGTGCCGCTGAGCAATACGTTTAATGCAATGATCAAGAGGACGATGGATGTGATCGGTTCTTCGATCGCGATCATTGTTTCATCGCCGGTGATGCTGATCCTGTGTATCCTGATCAAGCTGACCTCTCCTGGTCCGCTGATCTATAAACAGGAACGTGTTGGCCTTCATAATCAGACTTTCCGGATGTATAAATTCCGTTCCATGGAGATCCAGAAGGAGTCCGAAGAAAAGAAAGCATGGACTGTAAAAAACGATCCACGTGTCACCGGAATCGGAAAATTCATGCGTCATACCAGTCTGGATGAACTTCCACAGCTTTTCAATATCCTGAAAGGGGAGATGAGCCTTGTGGGACCGAGACCGGAGAGACCGTTTTTTGTAGAGAAGTTTCGTGAGGAAATACCGCGGTATATGGTGAAACATCAGGTGCGTCCGGGCCTTACCGGATGGGCACAGGTAAATGGTTACCGTGGAGACACTTCTATCAGGAAGAGGATCGAATGTGATCTGTACTATATCGAAAACTGGTCAGTAGGATTCGATATCAAGATCATGTTCCTCACCATATTTAAAGGCTTTATCAACAAGAATGCATACTAAAAAGGGGAAAAGGAAAAGATGTCAAAACCTCGGAAAAAAAGAAGAAAAGTTCTGTTTATCCTGGAAATTATCGTACTGCTCCTGTTTATAGGAGGCTTATATGTTTACGGTCAGATCTCAGCCAAGCTGGACAAGATCGATATTCAGGAAACAGATCTTCAGGAACAGGATATCGTAACCAATGACCAGGCACCGCAGATGACGGGTTATACCACATATGCACTGTTCGGACTGGACCACAGAAGCAGGAATGAGAAGCTGAACACAGAGAACAGTGATACCATCATCGTTGCAAGTATCAACAACGACACGAAGGCAGTCAAGCTGGTATCTGTTTACCGAGACACACTTCTCAATGTGAAAGATGATACCTATTCCAAAGCCAATGCAGCATATGCCCTTGGAGGACCGGCACAGGCAGTTAATATGCTGAACACAAACCTGGATCTTAATATTACAGATTACGTATCCATTGATTTTGACGCACTGGTAACAGTAGTAGACTGTCTGGGAGGACTGGATATCCCGCTTTCCTATGCGGAGATCGTTCATATGAACAACTACTGCGTGGAAACTGCGGAAGAGACTGGCAAGAGTTATACACCGGTAGAGCTGCCGGAGCCGAAGCCGGAAGATCAGGAAGCGATTGTCGGAACCTATCATCTGAATGGTGTACAGGCTACTTCCTACTGCCGTATCCGTTATACGGCAAGCCTGGATATGGGACGTACAGAGAGACAGAGAAGAGTTATCCAGATGATCGTTGACAAGGCAAAAAAAGCCGGCCTTTCCACAATCTTTGATATCATGGATCAGGTTTTCCCGATGGTCAAGACATCTGTTTCCAAGACAGAGATCCTGAAGCTGATCCCGGCAATGATCGGATACTGCATTGATGAAACAACGGGATTCCCGCAGGACTATAAATTTGCTACAGTTAAGGGCAGTGTCATTGTACCGACAACTCTGGATTCCAATGTACTGAAGCTGCATCAGTTCCTGTACGGAAATACAAATTATACACCGACACAGGATGTACTGAACAAAAGTGCGCAGATCGCTGCGATTGTAGGCGGTGGACAGGTACAGGATACAGCGCCTGCGGTAACGGACGCTCCGAATACAACAACGGATAATTCGTATACCTGGGAGGGAAGTACAGACACTTCTGCCGATTACAGCTACGATGACACGGATTACAGTGATAATACAGACTACACGGATTACGGCAATGACACCAGCGATGATACGGATTATTCCGGTGGTGGAGACGATTCGAATACAGATTATTCCGGCGGCGGAGACGATTCAGGAAACGACGATTCCGGTGCAGGAGATACTGGCGATGATACGTCTGGAGGCGGAGATGAATCCGGCGGAGATGACGCTGGGGGAGATGCTGGCGGCGGAGATGGCGGCGCAGGAGCTGACGATCTCTCAGACGGAGAATAAAAAATTAAAATAATCAACCAGCAGAAGGGACCATCCGGTGAGGGTGGTCCTTTCTGGACAGGAGAGAATTATGAATGCAGTAAAAACAGATGTGATCATACCGGCATATCACCCGGGAGAAGAATTTGACAAACTTCTGGAGCGCCTCAGCACACAGAAATATCCTGTCAATAAGATCATAGTTATGAATACAGAGAAAAAATTCTGGAGAGAAAACTGGGAACAGAAGTATCCGCTGGTGGAAGTCCACCATCTTACAAAACAGGAATTTGATCATGGTGCAACAAGAAGAAGGGGAGCAGAGCTTTCGGATGCGGAGATCCTCATATTTATGACTCAGGACGCATTACCGGCAGACAGAAATCTGGTTGGAAATCTTGTTCAGGCTGTTGCCGGGAATGAAAAGACAGGAGCGGCCTATGCACGACAGCTTCCCAAAAATGACTGCGGTTTCCTTGAAAAATATACCCGTTCGTTTAATTATCCGGAGCAGTCCTGCCTTAAAACAGAAAAAGATGTAGAGACCAGAGGAATCAAGACATATTTTTGCTCAAATGTCTGTGCAGCATACGATCACAGGATCTACAATGAGATCGGCGGATTTCCGGAACATGCTATTTTTAATGAAGATATGATCTATGCAGGCTGGATGGTAAAAAAAGGTTATGCGGTTGCTTATGCAGCAGAGGCTAAGGTTTATCACTCTCATAATTACAGCTGCAGCCAGCAGTTTCACAGAAATTTTGATCTTGGCGTTTCCCAGGCAGAGCATCCGGAAGTTTTTGAAGGAGTTCCGTCTGAGGGGGAGGGAGTGCGCCTGGTAAAAAAGAGCCTGTCTTATCTTCTGAAAACCGGACATATCTGGATGATCCCCGGATTGTTTTTTCAGAGTGCTTCCAAGTATGCCGGATATTTCCTCGGAAAAAGATATCAGAAACTTCCTGAAAGACTGATCCTGTTTTGTACTATGAGTCCGGAATACTGGAAAAAACAGAAATGATCAGGAAGAATCAGCGGGTCACGATTTTTTAAAGGATATATCACAGTTTGAACACAATTGCCTGTTAAACTGTTTTTTATAAAGCAGATGGCATAAGAAAAATTTGAGAAGGGAGCACCAGGGTCATGAGTGAAGAAAACAGATGGGATGAAGATCTGCCAGAGGTAAACGAAAATGTTCCAACAGAAGAGAAACCTCTGGATACTTTTGGAAATACAGATACCGGCAGTGCTGCAGATAACAGTACTGAAAATATAGATATTGCACAGAAACCAATGGCTCATCCATATTCCGCAGGCCGGAGAATGCAGGAGAACGGTTACGGAAATGGAACAAACAGCAGCAATTTTCAGAATAATACCAGTTTTCAGGAAAAACCGAAATATGCACATTATGAAGTGCATCAGCCGCAGGCAGGAAATTATGCGGGAGGAAGTATTCCACCGAAGAAACCTCATAAACC